>Ga0066192_1000306_pt1 | contig 10346 bp, 6 predicted proteins | sample WorMetvacBELIZE1_FD_58707 | JGI IMG/M metagenome (GOLD analysis project Ga0066192, IMG submission 58707) | Marine gutless worms symbiont microbial communities from Max Planck institute for Marine Microbiology, Germany - Olavius vacuus BELIZE.1... | ecosystem: Host-associated > Annelida >... | reverse complement strand
TTTTTCATCATTTACTTTGTGTACTCTGTGTACGAATTACATTTTAAATAAATAAATAAAGATGTAAATGCAGACAAAATATTTGCAACGAAGACAATCAGTTTCCACATTTTAATGCCAAAATTGACTGAAAAGATGCTAAAACCAACAAGCCCAACGCAATACGACACGTATGTGACCAAAACAAACATCATACACCGTCAATGTATACGCAAACAGGCGCACACTGAAACTTGTAACAGTAAAACGTCAGGCACCTCTTAACATTCTGCAATGTGGCTAGGCGTGGATATGGTGAAACAAAACAAAACAAATAGGAGAAACTGTATGAAGAGCGGACAGTTACAGACAGAGGCAGGCGAATCGGTCTTACTTGTCTATTCGCGTTGCAAACGAACAGAAACAATATCGACAACGCTGCAATGCGTATGCTACGTTTACGATCTCTGTTACAAGTCAGAAATGACTGAAGAACTCACAGTAGTCTAAACGCCATACAATGCGTGTGTGCGTGTGCTCTCATTCGAGGCTGCGAAGATGGGGGCACGGTTAAATTCGTTCCATTAATAAGCAGTTAAGTAATATAAATTTTAGCAAACGTTTGACGACAAAGTCGTCGACATTGTCGTGAGCAACCAGTGTTGCCGGTGCATGGCCAGCGTTGTCAAATCTCGCTACTCAACCGCCTTAACACAATCGCCAGGCAATCACGCGCACACGAATCTGTGATCAGTTAGCACAGATTGCGTAACATGGAGCAAATTATCTACAACAGTACCGGCTGCTGCTGGGAACTGGGAAGTAATCGATCGCAGTACGACCACACTAGCAAAGCATTTTGTATCGTACCATACAATAGCACATATCAATTTTGAACCTCAATGCGCTGAAGACTGCCAGTATGAGATAAACAGATGACACAGGGTTGTGTCTGACAGGTTAGGTTATGTGCATCTGAAGCGAATCAATTCTTGCTCAATTATATACAGCATGACGCCTACTCTTGATGTGCAGTTAACACTACGATACGCAAGCCACGTCACTAGTAATTAATGTGAAGCCCTCATACAACTGACAGAAACTAAGCCACGCTATCGAAAGACACTAGTGGCATAACCGTTTTGCAATAAGACTGAAATGAAACCTTGTCACAATCAGTAAGTGCACATGTAACAACGGAGCAGATATGGACACAATCTCGTCGACCAAACACTTGATAAACCATCAAACAATCGCATATTACACACACAAATCTAGTCTGTCCAGCTTCTGGAATGCCATCAAACTGCATCAAAACACGACAAACGACAAATCTTCCTAAAGTAAGCAACGCGCACGACAACAACGGTGAAAACTGTGGCGACAGGCAGCAGCAGTCTTTAGTCTATATGTCAGAATCAGCGGAAACACAATGACTGACAGTCTGCTGATGACTGGCAATATGTTAACGTGCAGTTACAGAGTGTCCGCATGTCTAGCTGCAATTATTAATGCAATCTAAGGCCACGAGCAGTGTTGCAACAAATACCCAGAACTGGCATTTAAATGAAATACCAAATACCATGCAATTTTTTGATACTGAAATACTTCTCAAATACCTTTTCTTTTGTGAAGTCAGCACTGGTATTTCAAATAACAGATACCCTGTCGAAATGGTTATATCACAATATCTAGCAAGTTTCATGTGTAATATCTACAGTACAGAAATACTGTACTACAACCAGCAGAACTAGTTGTAGTAATGAACTGATAAAAGAGATCAACGTTCCACACATTCACCAATGTCTGTTTTGATTAACAGTAACTTCTCAAACATAAGAGTTCGACAAACAGTACCACTCCTTCGTTGTGGACCTCAGATAAAAGTATTTAAAAACAAATTTAACTCCTGAGAATTTTAGAAATATTTAAACAGTATTCTGCTTAGAATACTGAATATATTACAAAAATATTTCTTAATACTTTATGTCAAGGATTTGGTATTTAAATGCAAATTGTATTTAAATGTTTGCAACACGGCCACACAGTAAGCAGCACTACAATGATACTATTGAAGTTTCTACATCAATACCATAGAAAGTTCACACAAGAACTGCTTGGCTGAATTATAATAGCAATAACATGAAATATACAGTTATAAAACACGACATCAACCAAGGGCACTTTGTGCTGTCCAGAATACAATAACAACAGCCTGGAACGCTATCAGAACTAACAATACAGTAAAATATTGGATTTAAACACCACACAAAACAAGAGCTATCGAGTGAGACAGTGTTAGTCAGTAAATGACCATGAGCTCTTTGAAGCAGTTAACTTGGGCTTTGGGCTGTTCACAGCAATGTCTTGCAGCACTGCAAGCAAACTGATAAACCTCTCACGTGACATACATCTATCATTCTGCACTTAGTAGGCGTCACTGTCTAACAAACAGCAATTAACAGCAACGATTAGAACGTTATGTGACGTCTTTCAGATCACTCGAAAAGGTCTGATAAAAATGTTCAGATCACATTTGGAACGCCCCACTAATCAACATGCATATATTGTCATTCTAACTCCAGAAAATGATAACAGTCATGACCACAGATGTGACAATCTAACTCTTTGAACTTTATTCACGCCTTCAATATTGCAAACTTTACTGATAAACACCAGATTCAAAGAACTAAATAACTGCACAATAAATACACTATAACTGGCAAAAACGTAACAGACTAGCATGTCCAGCAGTTCAGAACACTGTCTAAGTGCACTATAATCTATGTCTCATCGAACAACGAATCAAAGAAATCATGCACATTCCACAGTGACGACACCGAATGGTCTTCCAATGAGAATTCTAATGGCAATTCTCAGTGACTGGAACTCAAAACTATTTTGAACTTTTCTGCACTTTAAATTCTGTGAGCTTCACAACTATCAGCATAATAGTTAGCAACAGTCAGACAGTTTTTGTTTCAGTTTTTTTTCTGCTCAAAAGTACACAGAGTATGCATTATTTTGCTGCTGTTAATACTCACAGTGACAGTGCTGTTGCAAGATGAATGAGCAACTAAGATGCAAAGCTTGTCTGCCAACATCATGCCGCAGCACCTGACAGCAACGGCTACAAATGAGTACATTGTTTCTCATTACACACCTGCATGGTTAGTAATAGTACTAATCACTCTGGCAACTATGAAAAGTGCTTGGGTCTCACAGTTTGAGACAGTAATATAACTGAAGACAACAGGCAAGTCAGCTAAATGAATAAGTGCATGTGCTTGGCCAGCTGCTACGCAGCTACGTAATAATAGTTTGTACAAACACAGGCACAAACGAACACTCATAGTCTGTGTAACAACCAACAATTATAAAAATGTTGGTAGTAATGCCAGTGGGAAGCTAAGCCCCAATGAACTACATGTCTGACTAGTGCTCAGTGTCACATGCACAACTTGGAGGATTTCCTTCATTTTACCTAAGACAATTAAAACAATCATGCAACGCACACAACAAACGACTATGAAATGCTCAATTTCCGCACACACAGAAACATGCAAAGATGGAACATATTAGAACAAGTAAGTAAAATGAACAACTAACTGTGCACAAAATATATAGTGTCTGAAAAGCGGAGGTTTAATCACAACAACCTCCAAACAGCTTGTCCAACCCTCCATACAATGATTATAGGAATCTCATGCATGTCACAAAATGCTGACAAATATGTTAATTCTTGCTGAAACTGGACAGTGCTGGGACTCGAAACAAAGCAGCCGGGGTTCAACTCCAGCTCTTTTCAACAGTAGTAACAGCAAGTTGAAAACTGAAGCTAATGTCCTACAGTACAATACCCTCCAGCTTAGTCTCAGCACAGTATAATAATGTCAGAAACATTCCAATCAAACCCTGCAAGACATTTATCTGCATCTGACTGAAATCAAAACTATTGCATGCTTTGATAACAAATACCTTCTGAACCAAGGTACGTGCATCAAATGTGGCAAATGGGCCAAAATAAAACACTGACAACAAACTGCATTCATTCACCACACTCGAGATATTTGATAATTCACATAATATGACATTTTACTTCATACACATCTTATTTGTTGACTTATGATGCGGCCACATTTGACAAACGTTTAACAAAGCTCCTCAAACAGTAACAATTGATGTCATTATTAATCAACCAAATTCGCAAAATACTGATGTCTTACGTGTGATTAAAACTTCGTTACAAGAAGGATAAGGTGAATAGAAAATTCCAAAGATATTCTCCAAAGCAATAGTTGGTAACCTGTTGTCAAGATACAAGCACTTGTTTGATAGCCAATGCAACATAGCTGGAATGAGCTAAGCCAAACCCTCATCAACTATCTCATTAACAGTGGAATCAAATATTCACTTTTTTTAGTGAAATACTGTAGGGTTATAGCCATGCTGCAGAGTTTTCATCCAAGAGTTACCGTATATACTCGCGTATAAGCCGACAATTTTTGGCTTAATTTTAAGGCTTATACACGATTCATGCCACACAGCCATACATTAACAGCCAGAGTCAGCGCGGCATAGACCATTAGACCACTAGACCTTCGTGCAGACGTGGGAGCGTGCGCGGCAGGCGGTGGGACCACACACAGACTGCATACCAGGTAAGTCATCCGCTGTAACTTGACACCACTCCCAACACTCACACCATGCAAGGCCATCATTCAGCCAAGCCACACACGAGCTGTCAGGTGCTACGCTGTCACGTGCACGCTTGCTGTAGTCATTGTTGTAAACTCGATGACACTCACGCATTATCAATGCACAGATCTAGGGTACTCATTCATCACTAATTTTCATTACCGGCTTATATGCGGGTCTCCAATTTTTGCTACATTTTCGGCTGCAGGAATGGTGGTCAGCTTATACGCGGGACAGCTTACACACGAGTATATACGGTACTGTTGCAAACCTATTAGTTTATGTCTAATGAAATCAAACTGTGTTTCTGAGCAAGTGAACATTTATATTCTTACAACTTATTTGCTAAGAAATGGTTCCATATGCTATTGAATATATTGTTATGTGAAGAATTATAATATAGTCTGTTTAATCTACTGTTAAAGATTCTTAGTTAAATGTATTTCTAATGATAACTAACAATTTCTTATTGCTCTGACAGTGTATTATTTGGCCCACTCTGCACTGAAACATGAAATGAAACTGCTGAGCAAGACATTTTGGAATACTGACATCAGTGATTCTGCTGGTTTTGATACACACATCAAATACATGTCCTTTGGAATCCCATAGTTCTCACCGTGACAACAGAACAACAACAGTAAAATTCAACAGTTAAATAAAAATTAAACTCAAACTAATCAGCCGACAGCTCACAACACTGTTCAACCATAAACCGATGTGTCGGCAGTTGTTACTTCACGTGTGAGACAAACATACAACTGACATCAACGTGAACAAGCCGAGCTGATTGCTGCACGCTGTGATGTAGTCTGTTTTATCATCAAGCATTGCAAAGACTGTCTCAACAACAACACAACTGCTACACGAAGATACACAAGTCCGTGTCCAACATCCAACTAACACTCAGTACAAGGCACAAAAAACCATCACAAGAACACCGATGAATATGCTCACGTTACGGGACAGAGACATACCACAGCTGTGCAGCAGAAATGATTACTTGTAAAGTTGTAATAACAAAACAGGAACCTAACACAGTAATGCTATGTGAATTCAGGGACAGCAAACATCTGAGAAGAGACACTGAAACACACAGATGGTATAAGTAAAACGATGCAGTTGATAAGGCATAAGGTTAGCTCAATAAATGCATGCCATACTAGATGAGTACTTTACTGTGTGACAAAAACCTGTCAACATACCAGTAACAAAATGGTTTACGCGAGTTAAACTTATAAGCATTATACTCACAACAATTAAAATACATCTAAAACACAGTTTAAATGACAATAAAAACCTTTTAATATACATGCCTAATCTAACACATAATTTCAAGTTTATACATTTTAGATAAGAATGTTACTTAAGCACGTTATTCAAAAATTATTACCACAAAGAATTAATCGCAGCCAGTACAGAAGACACTTTGTCAAGCATTACAATAAGTAATAATGGTGAACTACAACTGGCAGAACACTACACTAATGAATACAATGAGACATGCTGTGCACAGCTCTACATAGGCAGAGCCAGGATTTCCTCTGGGTGCGCACTTTTTTTCTGGAAAAAGTTTAACGACCTTTTTTAGTCGCCATCCTCAAAACACAGAAACAGAGGCTAAAACTAGCAAATTAACCACTCCCACCCAGCAAAAGAAGTCCTAAAAATTTGACTCTTGCCGTGCCTGGGGGTGCACTTACAACTTTTCACTGTAAATTACACCAAAGAATTTTTTCCTCCGCCCTGGGGTGCACATGCACCCCTCGCAGTGCACCCCCCCGGCTATGCCTATGCAGCTCTACCTGCTCTGATTGCATCGATGCTGCTGTTATTTGCGGTACTAACTAAACGTGTCACAACCTTTCTGAACCTAACTACTGAGGCAGAGCAGAACGTCGGTGAATATGAGGCACATAGCATAGCAGAGACTGATTATGAAATACAAAGCACATGCCAACTGGCATTTAGCAATGAGCAATAAGCCAACGTCTACAACATAGCAGCAATGTCTACTGATCAAGGCACAACATGGCCAACCATCACCAAATACAAGTACATAAATGCATATTGTTTGACAAATGTCTGGTAAGGCACATGAATGTACTAACAATCAACTGCTTTGAGGGACCACACAAAACAACTAACGTTCCACATATATCAGCTCTAACAAGTGCTGCACACTTCAGATTTTCCTAGTGCCGTGATGTTCTATTCACTTCACATGTGGAAACTTTTCCAACATCACTTAGTACTCAAATAACATGGTTTAAAATCAGGCTACAGTATACAGTGAGGGCGAAATGGTGCAACAGTAATATAGACAACAAGGGACGTCCAATGTTATAGAAGGCAACACACACACACACACACACACAGACACGCTCAGTCACAAAGCACATCGTGCTTATCACTACGACTTGACTTGACACAGTAAACCATTAGATTGGTGTTTCAAACAACAACAATAAACAACAACTACTAGCTGCGACATATGCTTTAAAAACACATATACAGATACCTGTAGAAAATAACAATGCTGTAAAAACAAGACCCTAAAAATAGTTGACATTTTGCCGATGGACATCTATGATGCAAAACACATTCAGTCAGTGCTGTAGTCTAGCAGTTAGCTGGCTGCGTTGATATGAAGAAAGTGACGCACTGAAGACATGACGAGCGTGATAAGCTACAAGTCACTTGCACAACACCTCCTCAACTGACTGATGCCAATAATGCTCTCTGCCATTCTTCCACTTGTCAAAATTTCTTCTGTTACAGCACGCAGCAGCATCATACAGTACCAGTCATTCAGTCTGACAAACAATAACTAATCACAAGTATTGCAAGCTGTTGTTTACAGCTCAACTGTGCTGCAACTAGCAACTATGAGAAGAACCTTTAAATCACACTTACAAAGTAAGAATTGAAGAACACTACTAAGTACTAACTGGCATCACACATGTGAATGCCGATGAATGCCATTCTCATCAGTGCTGTGACAGCTGATGCAGACCGTGACACTAACACTGCCTGGTAAATGCTACTGTGGACATCTGCACACGTGGTCGACTGAACACTAACTACAGAGAACAGCGGTGTAAAAACTGTGAAAACAGATGAAATATGCCAGGATGACTGATGCAAACATATCAGCAAAGTGATCAAGAGAGAAAATACGTCAATCAAAACGAAGTGTTTCTTGCTTTTTCAGTAACTGATAAAGACTGATAATGGCAGTCAGCACTTGGCAATAATGAAAGGCAGGAAAATCTTTAAAAATTCCTTACACAGTCAAGGTTTAAAACCAGGAACTGTGAGACACGTGCAATGGCTTCATACTTCAAAAGACAGCTACTGGAGACATAAGGCAGTACAGAGGTGACTGCCACTTGAAAACTTTATCACAACAGGGCAAAACTTCAGTCAGTGAAACAGCGGTGTGCTGACGTCGCTGTGGATAGCTCAACTATATGGCTGCTGTTGAAGATGGCGATGAAGACTCGACAGGTGCGACTGAATCAGCACTCAACTGTGGTTCCACTGTGCCGCTGACGGTCGACGTTTGATGGTTGCTGACGGGTCCGTGCGGCGTCGCCGGCGACAGCGATGACTCGTCAGTCACTGTGCCACCGTCGTCGCCGTCATCAGAGACATTGCCGCTGGACATGCGCCGTCGTGCCGGTGACTGCACCCCCGAGTCGTCGATGGACGTAGTGGCAGCAGGCTGGTCTGAGGTGCTCGAATGACACAGACGGATGTGACGATCAAGTGATGAGAGCTGGCCAAACGGTACGTCACAGAATCGACAACTGTACGCGCCACCAGACCTCACTGCAGCGGTGGCGGTGCGGTCGTACGGCTGTACCACTCGGCCGCTACCACCATGCGTCTTCATGTGACGCGTCAGTTTGCTTGACTGAGCACATGCGTACGCACAGATCGCACAGCGGTATGGTTTTTCACCAGTGTGAGAGCGACGATGTACTGTCAAGTTGCTACAGTTCTTGAACACTTTACCGCAGTATTCACAAGTGTCGTTACGACGACGTGCTCCTAGTGGTGGCAATACAGGCGGCGGCGATCTCTTGACTGACGCCATGTCAGCTGTTGTGTCATGGCTCAACATGCTCGGGTAGATGCCACTGCTGGCGGTCAGCAGCTCTGGTGCCGACACTGACCACGTCGACATCAACGCGGATCGGTGAGGGAATGCCGCTATGCCGGGCGGCAAGAACAGTGTGCTGTTATGCTGCTGGAATGCCGCCTTGTGAAACAAATCTGATGACCCGTCGTCACTTGCAGTTCTGTCTGGATCAAGCTTTACCAGTCGGATGCGCTTCAAGTCGTCACTAGCATGCTGTTGGTCGCCATTCTCGACTGGTGACTTGTCTGCACCACCAACGTGTTCAACTTCTGTTGAACTAGTCTCAATTGATGTGGCTCTGATGCCTGGTTTTGACAGGTCGGTTGGTTCGCTGTGCTCTGAGGACTTGGTGTGCGACCTTGGTGAAGTCAGTGAGCCTCGTGACGCTACTTCGCTGTTCTCCGAGTCACAGCTGTCTCTCTCTCTCTTCACCGCCGTCCTTGTCTCCAGTGCGTCTACTAGCTGTGTTGGTGGAAACTGGAAGTGTGACGGCCTTGTGTGACAGAGATCGCTGTGTGCTGTCAGCAGGCGTGCCACAGACGTGCCAGGCACAGTAGTATGTGTCTCGTTCCAGTGCAGTAACAGACTTGCCGCGTCGACGAACTGTTTGCGACAGATGGGACACCAGCTGGCGGCCGCCGGGTCAGTACCCGACTGACCAGTCAGTAGTGTGTTCGTAGTTACTCCGGCACAGCAGTTGGCTAGTTGCCGCAGTCGCTCGGCACACGAATCAGCCGGTAGAGAAGGAGTAACGCCGTCAAAGCCCCTCACCAGGGATAAGTCAGTCGGTGGTGGCACGAGCAAGGCGTGCTGAGCGAGGTCGCCGAAGATGCCGGGTGGCATCACAGCGGCTGCAGCAGCAAGGGATGCAGGACAGTTGAACGCAGGGTGAGACTGTAATGAAAAGGCAGACGAGGCAACTGGCGGAGAGTAGACATCACGGCCAGGACTCAGTGGTGATGAGCTACCGGAGTCCACCACATCTCCTCGGCCGTGATCCACGTCGTCGTCGTCGATGTTGGAGGACGTGGTGGGAGGCGGGCTGTCATCAGCATAGACGTGGACACCATGCACTGACTGCACGTGGTTAATGAGAGTCCAAGGCGAGCTGAACTGTGCACGACATGTAGCACATGTCATCGTTGATGACGACCGACCTGTATACACACAGACCAACACTGCCTCTACAATCCACACGATTAGGATCAACAGCACGTTAATTCAAAATACCATACAAATTTTATTATTAATGACAACGACAATAATAACAAGTAGCTCAGCTACCGCAGAGAGACCGCGCTGCATCTGCAGGGTGGGTCAGTGATGGCCAAAAGTGGAAGACTGGAACTGGGAGACAATATTTACGGACATAATAGGTGACATGTATATTCAACCAATGTGATGTATTTGGCCAGCAAAGCAATCAAATTCGGTGAAAAACACAAAATAATGGCTATTACGCCGTTCAAGGTCATTCAAGGTCATCGAGGTCGGTACGGATCGAAAGCCCGTATGCGACTTC
>Ga0066192_1000304_pt1 | contig 10348 bp, 6 predicted proteins | sample WorMetvacBELIZE1_FD_58707 | JGI IMG/M metagenome (GOLD analysis project Ga0066192, IMG submission 58707) | Marine gutless worms symbiont microbial communities from Max Planck institute for Marine Microbiology, Germany - Olavius vacuus BELIZE.1... | ecosystem: Host-associated > Annelida >... | reverse complement strand
ATGCAAGTACTCATACTCGACAAATCGAAACCGACTATCGATTATAAATCGATTATTACACACCGATTATCGATTATGTAAAAAATTCGATCTTTACATCCCTAGTGGTGCCTCAAGGCCAACAGTGAATTACTGTGGTGCATTTGCATTTTGCAGTAAAAGATCTTGGTGACATTTGATATGTAGTCTCGGTGTGTACACGTGATGTCTGCAAGTGATGGCCAGTTCATCTGTGTACCTGTTATTGATAGCATGTACAGTTAACATTAACGTACTGATGTGGCTGATCTGTTGCAGTGTCTCGTTCTGGTGCCGACAAGGGAACTAGCACAGCAAGTGGCACAAGTCATTTCGCTGTTTGACAAGACGTGCAGAATACGACACTGTAGTGTGTACGGCGGAGCCCCAAAAGGACCACAGATTGCAGATCTTCAGAGAGGTATCTGACGGCCGAAACTCAGTCAACCTTATAGCAGTATTAATGTTACAGCTCTTTAACTGTGGCAATTTCCGTGAAGTTTCCGCAAGATTTTACTGCTTCTGTTTGCTGTCATTGTTGTTGTTGTTATTTGTATTTTTATTGTGTTAAAATTCATCAGAATACAGTGATTACGGTGAGCGATGCTGTCACAAATGCTGCAGGCGAGCTTTACACATTTAGAGTGAATGTGGTGGCAGATGAAACTACATATTGGGTGACCTACTGGTTGATTCAGCACTTCAGCTTTATGTTTAGCATTTTTCCCGTGCATTTGACTGTGCATCCATTAAAGTATTGCATGTTGCAGTCAGAACGTTGATTAAGTGATGTATTTGTATACTGGTGCGTGTGTGTCAGACTGTTGTAGTGTAATGTCCGCTGTTGTATACTTGTCATGTTAGGTGCTGAGATCTGCATAGCCACACCAGGCAGACTGATCGATCTGCTGGAAGCCCGCAAAACCAACTTGCAGCGCACGACGTACCTGGTACTTGACGAGGCCGATCGTATGCTGGACATGGGCTTTGAACCACAGATTAGGAAAATTGTTGAACAAGTTCGGGTCAGTTTCACTGCTGTACTTACCTGCAGATAGCCCGTTAATGTATGCTGTTGATCGGGTGTGAATGATGTGGAGTTTAATTATAATAATAAGAAGAAAATGTGTAATGTGCACACTGGTCACTTAGTAGCATAAGCACTGAGACCCATCAGATAAGTCTTCAAACATTTGGCAAATGCACACTGGCAACTGCAGACTTTGCAGGTACGCGGACTGGCAATGGTGAAGGTCCGATCTCCAAAGCTTGTCCCCTTTAACCTGTACTTGTACAGATGTGCTTGGCAGCTCTGTGTGGGAACTTTGTGAATCAAGCTAACTTAAAGTGCTTATAGCCACTAACCAGTGCAGTGCAGTGCAGATAGAACAGTGTCGGGCAGTTGTAAAAGCAACCCAGTTTTTTCGACATAATCTTTTGGTATGCATCTTTCTGCTGTTTGTTTGTGGCAAATAGCCGGATCGACAGACACTGATGTGGAGTGCCACTTGGCCGAAGGAAGTGCAGGCTCTGGCTGTATCGTTCCTCAAGGATTATGTACAGATTAATATCGGTTCAACGACGCTCCATGCCAACCACAACATACTGCAGATCGTCGATGTCTGCTCTGAAGAAGAAAAACCTGTCAAGTAAATATATATTTCCGTTTTTTCTTGATATTGGAAGAAGCAGCCATGCGGTGACCCAGTTGTTAAGGGGGTAGAGTTTCATGGGAGAGTGATGGCAATAACATTAACATAGTTGGTTCATTTTATGTATTATCCTTTGCACACTTGGTTTTTCAGTGGTTATTATTTGGGCAGCATGACTTGGCAGGTGCATATCATGCATTGTCTAAGAGATTAGTTTTGCTCTTGATGCAAAAATAATTTTGTAGATAAAGCAGAAAAATTGAATATCCTTTTTTTGCAGAAAACATGGTAAGTGGTAGTACGTGTATTAGCATTTTTAGGGGTTAATTTTTTGCGGCCTGTTGGTAAATGAATTAATAAGGTGTGTGCTGTCTTCAGTGTTCACTGTTTCTGTAATGCAAGTTTGTTTTGATGGTGTGATTGAGCCAATGCTTGTATTACATTACATTATATAGAAATGCTGCAGGTTGCAGAAACTGCTGGAGAACATAATGGCAGAAAGTCAGAACAAGACGCTGATATTTGTGGAGACCAAGAGGAAGGCGGACGAACTGCAGCGCAGGATGCAACGTGATGGGTCAGTTTTGATGTAGCAAACGTTGCAATTACAGCCTTGTGCACTAAACGTGTGGAAATGATATGATATTCCTGTGCACATAAAATGTGAATAGCAGCCTGTACTCACCTGTAGTCGACTTGCCTGCATAACTGAAGAAGGGATCATTATTAGCGATGTCTCGTTAATTGAACTGCTTTCTAATGAGCAGTCGTGGGATTAACAGTTAATTTCAGTGGTTTTAATTTAATATCTAATTCTGTTTCTTCTGTTTAAAGAAGTTGGTAAGATGTTTTTGCCTTGAGTTATCTTTGGTACTAATCCGAAACTGAACCTGCTCGTGCTCTGCAGTGTAATCACTATAAATTTATATATAAGCAAAAGTGGTGAGCTGTTTGCGAGTTTGTTTGCTGATGGTGCGTGTAAATGTTGCAGTTGGCCAGCATCTGCTATTCACGGAGACAAATCACAGCAGGAGAGAGACTGGGTACTTAATGGTGAGACAGTTTGTCGTGCTGCCATAAGTCTGTCCACTTGGTTTTGAGTTGCTGCTTGCTGGCACAATACAATATATTCATTTATTGAACATTGACAAACCACAATTTAAAGGATAAACATGCTAGTAGTAAGAGAATACAGACATAACGCAGGATAAAACGGAAGAATATAACAATGTATAAACCGATATAGACTGATTTTCATTTTAAAATTGTAATTTAATAAACGTAATACGCATACATAATTTATGCTACAAGTTATGCAGTGTTATCTAGTTATGTAAATTATGATGAGCCTTAGGATTTGAGTTCTGTGTGGCAGATTTCATTACAGCCATATATCAGAAGCTGTCAGTTGTAGATTAATACTGAAATTGGTGAATGTGTGATAGCAGCTTGGCTTAATGATAATGATATTGTGCGTATCAGCAAAGTAGTGTTAGTACAGGTCTGGTCCTTGTCCTGGACCTCTCTGGTCCAACATCACTTTGGTTTGGTCTAGGAACATTTTTATGGACCGGACGCGGTCCATGTGTAGCATATGCTCTGTTGTTTTTGTTTATTTGATATAAACCACACTTCACATCAGCCACAAAGAAAAGAAAGTAACTGATGTTACTTCTAGCGTCTGGTGAATATGTCGCTGAATGGTATGCAAGATTTTCACCATCAAAAAGTTAGCAAATAGCAGTCTAATGCAGGCGTATATCGAGTCCATGATTCGGTTCGGTTCGACCGGGTCCAAATTACAGATGTTCCTGTACCGGTCCCGTTCTGTTTGTGGCAGGACCATACTATCACTGCAGCGAAGTTACTCCGTGTTGTGCCACATTATAACCAGGATGGCTGACTGCTTATCAGTATAAGTGTCAGTGTCTGTCATGGTATTCAGCCAGCCTCTCAGTTTAGCTTAGCCTGGCCATTCCTCCATGAGTAAGCGCTAGGCATGGTGAGTATCGCTTTGAGGAAAGAAAACTGCAAGTTCTGAGTAACAGCTGCCCCTGTTATCATGATTGCTAGCATACTGACCCAGTCAGTTGAAGGTACTGGCTAGTAATTGAGCTGTCCGTCTGGTATCGTGTTGTATGCTGGCTTAATTGGGTTTACTCCTCACTGGCTCAAAACACTGTGGAGGGGAGCTCCCAGATGATGGGCCATGATCTACGCAAAATCTTCTGTGACCATTTGTAATATACCTTCGATTAGTTAACATTTAGTCTGTGTATTACAGAATTTCGTGAAGGCAAGACGGCGATATTGGTCGCAACGGACGTAGCATCGCGAGGACTTGGTAAGTGGTTTGTGCGTTTGATGATTCGACTTGAATGACGTCTGTATGACGTCTCATCTTCTGTTGCTGGTTCCTCATTATTTCATTACTTTATTCCGTACGGAATTGCTGTTGAATTTTGAAGCCACGAGGGAGGTTGCAGTTCAGACTGTTGTTTGTTTCGAGGGCCCACTGATGATACTTGCACAGGGACAACGAGAAAATGTGAGCAGACCTCGGAGGTATAGTCCCAGACACTGCAGGCAACGAACTGTACACACTATGACTGTACAGGAAAGACTATTGTATTCATCAGCCTGCAGTAGTGCACAGATTTCAACACTAAATTTAAAAAAAATTCTGGGAACAATGCCTCCAGATTGGCTACAACACCAAAGAACTTAAAGGTTTTAATATAACTGAATTTAAGCTACAAAATTTGTGCGGTACCACTTACACAAGGGCCATTGGAAATCTGATTTTTTAAAATTGTTACCTAAATCAGTGACACTGTTGTTGTGTTGTCATGTTTGATTTTAGTAACCTGCATTAAAAGTATTTTAATAAAAACACTTGTTTGTCATTTTCTAGTATTTTTATGATTGTTAATGGCCCAAATCGCAGTTCACTAATCCAAATCTACTAATATAATTTTTATCGATGAATGGTTGTTATTATTGCCAGTCTAAATGTTTTGTGTAATAACTATCGCATTGATGACTGATAGCAGTCGTAATACGGTGATCCTTATTTTGCGGTTTTGATAGTTAGAGACTACTCTAAATTTAGGTGAAGTGATCTGTCATACTTTCTGGCTGATAAATATTTTGCCATATAATTCGACATTTAGCTTTTCATTACTGATAGATGCTGAGCACACAATGCAGCGTTGTTCGAAAGTATCCTGCTGTGCAGTTATTGTGGTTAAAACAATCAGTTGAATTTGTGACATGGCAGGTTAGCATATATGTAGGATTAGGACAGGTTTGAAGTTTGTTCTCAGTCTCGAGACTGAAATCTCAAAAACGTGTGAGAAAAGCCGTACCATGATGAGTGGTCTGAACACCATCTTTAGATAATTTTGGTTTTGTCCTGGTCATGTTAAATTATCTTTCAGTCAGCAGTTAAGAAAGATGTTATTGAGTGCTGAAGTTTATTTCTGTGTGGTTTGGGCCTTGCCGGAATTGAGTGAAATCTGGACTGGTGAAGACTCATTGTGTTGGCACTGGACTTTCTGTTTGGGGTGTGTTTTAATGAAGTCCTACTCCTGGTCTTTCATCTTGGACATCTGGAGTCTGTCTCAAGAAAGTATTGAATCCAACCCTATATTAGATGTTTGTCTTGTGCGGAACGATTGCCTCACATACGTTTTCATGTTTTGTCCTGTTGTAAGAATCTGTAGGTCAGAGGAGCATTGGCATTTTATATATTACATTTATCAAAACCTAAATTCAGGGTAGCCCCTAGCTTGTCAGAACTGTAAAATGAGGACCACCCCATGTCATACCATGTGAGACAAAAAATCTGCACCATTTTTTGCAGTAGTGTCATCATACCTCTCTGTATTCTGATAATTTTTGGCACACATATACTTCAATTATTCTCCTGTCACATGCATACTTTTGAAGACTTGTAAGGCCAAAAAAACATAAAATTAGCCTAAGTTTCAGCAGTAAAGTGTCGCAGCACACAACTGTCAAGCTGATTCGTCGCCAGATGTCGGACTTCATCATACCATCTGTCCTGTTGCCCCTGATTTTCCAGGCTTCAGTCGCCTGGATTACGTTGTCTTGGGAGTGCTGGAGGAGCATGTCTGTTGATGAGTTGAGGCGATGTCTGTTTGACAGTCAAACATCCAACATATAATGGCCATTGATCCAGCAGTTGATCAGTGGTGATTTCGAATGAGGATAGAATCATAGGCTGACAGTTTGAACATTGGAGTATTTTACTGTGGCATTCCATCGTTGTTCCATACTTTATATGATATTTACTTGAATGTACCAGATGATAATGATTTCTTGAGTTAACTGACGTTGGTTATGAGGTGTGTATGTATTCTACATTTCATATAAGCATTATAAAGATACCCTTTAAAAGAGCTCGATGATTTCGAGATCTTTTTGTTCCATATTTATTTCAATGTATGTGTGCCAATTATTATATCAATATAAAGGGGTTTGACAAAGTTGTTGTAAAATAAAAAGATGCAGTTTTTTTGTGTCACAGTTTACTAAATCTCATTTATTGCGTCAGCCATTCTGGCTGATTCACTGGCTAATTCTAAAGGGTTTGGCTTGTCTCTTTGACAGGAGGCAGGCCGAGCCGAACCGGTGGTTTTCCCTAGAACCTGATCGTGACCAAGCCGAGTGCTGGTTGCGGTCTTATGGCGTCACTGGCGAAGTGGCGAGTGGCACCAGCAAGCTGGTGCTGTAGTATGTAGTGCGCCCGCCTGTCGGTGCAGTGCCTGACTCTGGAGCGGTTCCTCCAACCACGAGGAGCCCTCCCGAACAGGTAACTGTCACCAGTGATATCTCAGTGCTTCATACATAACGGCACATTGCGCAGATGTGTGCGAGTTCATCACCTTGTTCCAGTTGCATTGATGAAGAAATGTTTTGCTGCTTGTGCTGCTTGACATTTGTTCACTGCAAATTAATCGGTCTCAGACCCTCCAGATATTGAATTACCGGTACAGTAGTTTCCACGATCTTTAATGTTTGCTGTGATATTTGCTTTTCTTATAAATTACCACAATTTTTGGCTTTTTGTTGCTTCTGCCATACTCTTGAACAAATTCTTTGCAATAGTTAGATACATAACTACATTGTAATCTGATCGAAGTATAAAGAAACAAAGTAAACTGGTACAGAAAGTAATATTAAGTGATCACGAAATAACTGATCTCTTAATGCATCACACTTTTAACTTTAAATTACTCTGCTTTTCATAAAACTAGTTTTATGATTAATTTAACGTGAAACTCAGCTCGAAGAACTTTGCGTGCCAAAATTTTCATGTTTTTTTTCTATACCGCTATCCTGGAGGGTCTAATAAGTTGCTTGAATAATGTGGAATTAGGAATTATGCTGAGTATGTAATTCGTCGTAAATGTTACAAAATACTGAAGCCAACTGGTTGTGTCGTCACATGCAGACTGTAATGTGATCCAGTTTCTTGTTTGAAGCTGTGTTTGTGTGTAGCTAAAGTGGGAAATACTGTCTTATTTTTCTGCTGTATTTGGTAGCATGGCTACAGCGGCACGCTGCCTGGGTTGTGAACGCAGCCTGCAGTCTGTCTGGGTGCAGTTGCTACTGGCGATAAAGTGACCATGTCAGATCTGAATTAAATCATGGATCTGGCAGTCAAATATATTACTGCAACTGTAGTCTGTTAGCCGACTTGTTTAACTCCGGGATGGTGAATGAGCAGAGTGGCAGCGTCTCATTTTTACTGCATTGTTAGGCCTACTGACAAGGACAGACTGAGAGTCACAGTGAAGAAAGACCTGGGAAGAGACAGAGGCAGCGTCCGTTGACAGACAGGAGTGCTATGTGTGTGTGGCCCAGTGTGTCCACATGGATGCAGGCTAAATCAAGGTCCACGTCAAGGTACTGACAGCCACATCCACAACAGCCAAGAGAAAATAAAACATAAAATAACTCTAAGTCTAAGCAACTGGCTCTAGTTTAGAATAATACAAACTTAATCATGACCCAGTTAAGCCTGAGTAAGAATTAGGGTTTTTTCTTGTTCACTCTTTGGCATTATTAGCCAAGCTTATATCTGTCCAAGTGCTGACGCTGTCCTATTCTACTAGACCTATTGCATATTTACTCTAGGACCGGGAAATATTGTGGTTAGATGTTGCATGGTCAAGCTAATGTTTCTGGAGCATTGTGATTAGGCAGTGTGTGTGTGTGTGGATCACAGTAACTGAGTTTGATTGCTCCATATTGTCATGCCTTTCTTTCAGTCTTATGACAGAGTTTATCTGGTTACTTGTCGAGTCTGTACGTGGACCATCATAAGCTATCCAGCGCCGGCCGAATGGCAGTTAAGCACCAAATACCACCAGTCCTGACGGGTTATACTACAGAAAATCGATTTGCTGCGACATACTTTATAGTTAACTTGATGAGGTTACCTGACCAAGAGATTGGTCTTGGTACTGCAGTGCTACTGTGACAGTATTTTACACTGGTTATCCCCTGCCAGCAACAGGCGGTGGAGGCATTATGTTTTTCGGCCGTCCACGTGTTGTCCGTGGACATCTGTTTGATGTGATGTGATCTCTGTTTACTTCATGGAAGTATTTCTATGAATCTTTCCAGAAATATTCATCATGTGAGTGGGCTTTGTTAAATAGGGTTTTCAAGGTCAGAGGTCAAGGTCATGACCAGACCAATTAACCTATAATGGTGGATGCATACGTTTCGATGGTGTGGCGTTTTAGACATCGATTTATAATTGCAGAAGTTTTAGCAATCATAATGAAGAGCATAGCATCAAAAAACTAAGCAGTAAGGATGTAAACGAGTCTTAAAAAAATTCTCCTGCTCGAGAATTTAATTTCTTGACTAGCGAGAAATTCCCGTAAGCAAAATGCAAAATTGTGTTGTCCAAACTAAGAACAATTCACTTACGCTAAACGTTGCATAACACAGCGGCCGCCGTCAGTGTCTTATCGGCGGCCGCCGTCGTCGAGAAGGGTGGGAGGGGGGCAGGCAGTGGCACTAGGTCATCGGCAGTGGTGTGCAACGGGCGCCAGCGGGCCAGGCTGTTCACCAGAATCGGTAAGCGATTTGCTGCCCAATGTTGTGTAATAAACCCAATAGACGCTAAAGCGTGGGTTCCAGCCTTACGCCTGAAATGCAAGAAACGCAAGGTTTAAACCCCGTTCGCACTGCTGGTGATACCAAGGGTTAAACTTCTGATCATGACATTTATTGTGGTGCATATGTTTTACTGTTTTGTCTTTTACTATCACTGTTGTTAAGTGGCGCCGAAAGCAAACTAGCATTGGTATGGCGAGTCCCCGCTTTCCCTCTCTTTCCTCTTCTTCCCTCCCTCTCCTCTTCTCTCCCTGAATTCCTTTTTCTTCCCTCTCCTCCCCTTCCCCTTCTCTGCACCCTCCCCTTCTCTTAGCAGTAGGTCCCCTTTATTCCAGCTAGATCGTCTGGGGAGCGTCTTCAGAGCACTGTAAGCTCCCTCAGTGGGTCTGGGGCAGTGCCCCAGATGAAATCGATTTTGGTGCGTTTTATCCTTACAATCTGACACCTGGTTTCAACAGTGTAATGATTTTCCTGAGAATCATCTGACCAAATTTCATCGGATTGGTATGGTGCTGCCATACCAAGTTTCAAATTGGTATAGCGACTGCCATACCGCTTCCGGCGCCACTGTTGTTGTTGATGAAACTGTACTGATTAGAGTGACTGTATCACAAAGGTTCTGCAGGAGCACTTTGCACTTGATTGATATCATGTCACATGTTGATAGTACGGCGCAGAGAGCTAATTCAACTCACTGATCGTTGAAGCTGTATGAGAATGTCAGCAGCTCTCGCTGTAAAGTGTTCATTGAAGGTTCAGTCCAAACAGATGCTAGCAAATGGTTCCATGCTACTGTGTCAAGAAATACACACTGCACGGTTACCAAAGTTTGATTGTAAAGCTGACGAGACGAAGAATCTGTCCATGATGGGTAAACGGAGATGATTCAGACCTTTGATGGTTTTCAGCTTGTCAACTATAGCTGCACTCTATTACATGTTAACCCTTTGTAGCTGGTGGTGGCTGAGTGACCCTCGGCTGGCGTCTGCAATCCTAATATAGCATTTTTTATTTTTTATGCTTCTGCCAACAATATGCAGTGGAGGAATTTTTGTGGGTGGTTCATTGTCCAGTAATATCTGCATTAAGTGACCTTTTAGTGAAGGGTTTCAGTGGAACTTATCACAATATTTCTTGTATGAGTGGGAACTGCTGAAAAATTTTCAATGTCAGAGGTCAACGTCGTGACCAGATCAGTTGTGGCAGTGGCATCCATTTCAACGGTGCGGCCTTGATACTCGCATGTTGTCCGTAATATATTGATATCAGCTGCAGTGCAGTTTCTTTGGCTTTCAGTATTGCCGAGTCCTGAGAGCTTTTTGCAGGTAGAGTTCTGTGCGGTTCCCAATGAAAGCAAACCGATATGATGAGGTTTCTCGTGTGTGCAAACATCTGGAAAATAAAGAACCTGCTGCTGCTGGATTACTGCAACAAACATAAACTGATGATGGCACACGCCTGGACTCGTGTCAGAATGTGTCCATTCTGGCAGAGCTTTGATTGTGTGTGTGTGTGTGTGT
>Ga0066192_1000303_pt1 | contig 10356 bp, 5 predicted proteins | sample WorMetvacBELIZE1_FD_58707 | JGI IMG/M metagenome (GOLD analysis project Ga0066192, IMG submission 58707) | Marine gutless worms symbiont microbial communities from Max Planck institute for Marine Microbiology, Germany - Olavius vacuus BELIZE.1... | ecosystem: Host-associated > Annelida >... | reverse complement strand
GCCAAAGTTATAGTCAAAAATAAAATGTCACGTTTTTTATGGTTCACTGTGTATATAGTGTATATTTAGAAGTGAAGTTAGTGCTATACGCTCAGGTCAAGTGTAGGGCAGTGAGCCGACAGGTGGTATGAATCATAAACTGGTCGTATGATGCCATCATTTCTGTGAGGCTAGTGAGTTTCCTGGTGTTAATATCAGGAGCTGGTCTGCCATGATATTAATTCTAATACTAGTACTACTAATACTGCTACTACTACTAATATTAATAATAAATTTAACTTTGTTCACTGTGACAGTTTCCCAATGCTCTGTAATCGAATGTGAGATGTTGATACGATGTTGCAGATGATCCAGCCAATCCTCCAACTGTGGGCACCGATCCTTTTTCCCGAGACATCCCACCTTCAGCTGGGTACAGACTGCGTATGGTCAATGGTGTCATGCACGTCTTTGGTGATGATGAGAAACTCGTGTACGGACCGATTTACAGCCGGCAAGAATTCATTGAAGACCAGAACATGCTGTTTGCATTGATCACTAATGGACCACTGTAAGTACAGTGTCACTGCTGCCTTGTTAGTGAAACTTCTTTCAGATAACTCAGTATTGTGTACTGTATCAATTTGTATTCAGAGAGTAATGATGCAGTTGTACCCCTGAAAATGCAAAGTTGCTGTTCCCCCTTTTACTTTATGTTGATGTTGGTAGTTTCCTGTGAATTTTAATGTTTTTATGTAGGGCATGGTATTGAAATTGTTAGGACAACAGTCTTGCTGTTAAGAGGTCATTTCTGACTCCTGATCATTCCATTTTTACATAATGGCATTTAATTGTTTCTAATTACTTTGGCAGTATATTCAGCCTGTGTCTGTGTTACCAAACAGTATAGTTTGGTACTGGCCAAATGGCAGTGATTCCTTGCACCTGGAAAGATTACTATGTACCTGAAGGAGAGTAACAGCAGTCTACTAAGTCACCTGCAGGCCGACTGCCTAGAGACTGGGATTAACTTTGGCCCCAATGCTCGTGTCGACTACCATTACCTTTTTAGGTGGTGTAAGCAGTTATTGTTACCAGATAACTTATTACTGTGGTCATATTCGGCCATCTGGTGCTAGCAGCAAGTCTCGATAATCGAGTTGTTTGTGCAGAAAGTCGTTCTGTTTTCGTCGACTGAATTATCTGTCGTCGAAGTACGAGCTGCACACATTGCTGAACGAACTTCACGAGTCCGCAAGTCAGCGTCAGGTGCCGCATCGTGACTTCTATAATGTCCGAAAGGTTAGAGTCTTGCGATCGAGTTTGTTCTGCTGAATAATTTGTGTCAGTTTGAAGAGTATGCTTGCTTTGAAATTAGTTCTCAGACAGGCAAGGGGGTTTGACCGTTATCCGTACTGTTGACATTTGGCACTTCTGAAGTTAGGACTTTGTGACAGAGTATAAATGAGTATTATTGTTGTAGTTATTGTTATTATTATTATGTGTTGTTCATACCTTACTCGTGTATTCTCTGGTATCGAAATCGGCTTGTGCTGTATTACAGGTGTGTGATGTAGAACTGTATTAAAGTTGATGAGGCGAGTGAATGAGTGAGTGGAGTATCGCATCACAGTCAGCAAATAATATTGTCGCTTCCAAGATGAGCCTAAAAGGCAATTGATTGCACTGATATTGATGACCAAATTTGCAACAGCCACGAGAAAATGTAAAAATGCGAAACTACACCGGAGCATAGATCTAAACCAGCGGGCCTTTGTAGAGCTGTAGGAACTGCTCATTAAAGCTAAAGGATAGTCAGCTGCAGTGATGAACTGAAAGGTTGAAAATATGACAGAAGTTATGTTGGAAATTTAGTTCTCTGTCCAGTGGTGGAAGAATTTTGAAAATCATTTAAGATATGATTAAGTTACTGCATGAGTTAAATGGCTTCCTTTTTATTGGAACATAGTTTAGAGAAAAGTCAGAATAGTCAAGTTCTAGGCAAAATTGGTATTCCCTATAGAAGGGTAGTGTCAATACAAGTTATACTGTGTTGTGTTAAAGCACTGTAAATGTTGTTGCCGTATCATAATGTACCGGTTGTTTGTGACTTGCGTGACTGGCAGGTTGACACCCACGTTCACGCCTCATCATGCATGAATCAGAAACACCTGCTGCGCTTTATCAAGAAGAAAATGAGAGTACATCAAGACGACATGGTTTGCAACGACCGTAGCATTGGTCCAATGTCACTGAAGCAGGTAAAGCTGTACATCTAAATCTATTGTAGGTTTTAGACAGCCCTGGATCGCATTTGGTTTTGTGGTTTTCTGTTATGTATTCCATGCTTAATGCTGTTTGCAAGTATTAGTCTGGTGAAAAGACAATATGTCAGCTGTACTGTTTTTCCTATCTCAGTAAAATGTGAGTGATAACGGTATTAAATGTCTGCTTTAGTATTGGTATTTTATGATACAACATTTACTCTGTTTCATACTTTTAGCAGACCTGACCGTCACTCTTACTGCTCGGCACCAAGGTCGTAATTTAGTTCGGCCCAGTGAATATTACAACAGTAACTCAACAAAAGTGTGTTAGCCTAACAAAACTGATTGGTTGCCTTTTAGAGCTTGAGATGTTTTCCTTTTATGTGTCAGGATCTGTTTTGATGTCACTCTGTGACCTTTCATCATTGCTACAAATGCGTGTGATGGCCATAGATTTTTTTTGTAGTTATATGTTTGGTGGCACATTTGCAGTGCATTTGTACATTGGTTCTGTAGCTCTGTATTGCTTGGTGTGTTTTTCATTAATAGGTGTTTGAGAGTTTTAACATCACAGCCTACGATCTCAATGTCGACATGCTTGATGTACATGCGGTATGTTATGCTCGTTGTTTCCGATGGCTGGATTCCGTATTTTGTATTACACTGAAGGATGTTAGATTGTATAACATGCTTTCTGTGTGTATGTGATATACTGTAAAGTGTAAATGTATAATTGTCATAAGATCTTGTTTGGCAGAATTACTGTGAAGTAATCTGCGTATATGCCTCAAAATGGTGAGGTGTCTGCTTCAGTTTTATGCTAGAACATTTGCTCTGTTTTATACATTCGATTGAGTAGCAGTTGCTGTGTTATAGAGTTGCGTGTGTTATTATTAGGATCGAAACACGTTTCATCGGTTTGACAAGTTCAATGCCAAATACAACCCAGTCGGCGAAAGTCGACTTCGGGAGATATTCATCAAGACGGATAACTTTATGGAAGGGCAGTATTTTGCCGAGTTACTGAAGGTCAGTCGTAATCTTCAACATTTCTTCAGTACAGCATTGATTTTTAGATTTATTTAGTGATTAATTTTTTCAAAGGATCAGTTGCCAGTCCATAATATTTATACTTTTCGGTTACGTGCATCTGATCAGGAAGTGATGTATGACCTGGACGACAGCAAGTACCAGAATGCTGAATATCGTCTGTCAATATATGGGCGTTCATATGATGAGTGGGACAAACTGGCACGGTGGGCAATCAAGCACAACGTTTACTCGGACAATGTACGCTGGCTTATACAAGTGCCGCGCCTTTTGTGAGTCGTACTTGCTATTTGTTAATAGGTCTTGTCATCTTGTAATTGTGTTCTTAACACAAGGCAGCAAGTACTGTCAGAATAGCAGTAATAGAAATGAATAATGAACTTGGTCAGATTTCTTCAATTCTCCTATTATATAAATTTTAAGTGATGAAATTTATTTGCTGTTGCTCTGTTGAAAGTTGGCAGCCATGACAAATTGTGTATCTCTCACTTCATAGATCACAGTCCTGTGTTACTTCAAATATCCCTTTTCAGTTCACTTGGCCGATGAGCCTATACCATTATTATGACGAGCACACTGCACTGTAATGTGACATTTCTGTGTGTATGCTGTGTATTTCAGTGACATTTACAAGCTGAGTGGCTTAGTTACAAGCTTCCAGCAGATTATTGACAATCTCTTTATACCGTTGTTTGAAGTGACCAATGACCCTGCCAGTCATCCAGAACTTCACTGCTTTCTTTATTATGTAAGGCATTTTGTGACAGTGTGTTGTTACTGTAAATCTTAGTCGTAGTGAGTAGTAGTAGTAGATATAATGCTTGTATTATATATTTTTTTACACTTTGTTGTATATTTTTATGCTAATTAATGTCATATTGCAGACAGAGTAAGTGGTAACATCATCTTGTGTATTGTCACCGGACTTGAATGAAGACATTTTGTATTGGGATTTGGCTTGCGTATAAAGTAGTGATTATTGCAACCAGCATTTTGTTATGCTGCTTGCAGATTGGGACAAACTGGCACCTTTAATTTCTTGGCATATGCTTTTAATCAATTTAACCATTAATATATATTATCAATACTCTGTCTGCAGTGTGTTTCTGATGGGGGTGGGCAAAATGACGAGTAATCACACGATTAATTATTAAAAATTTTAACAGTTAAAAAATTGTAATCGTTAAATTTTGATTAAAGTCACATTACTAAGAAAATTTTGTAAGGTGAATGACTCTTCAGCTTAGCTTCTTTCTTCAGAGACTCAACATTTTATTTGTTTAAGAGGCCAGAAGAAAAACACTCACTAATTGGTGAGAGCAGTACCAACATTTAAAAACAGTTGTCTTCTGTGATGTTGTGATTGTTTTGGCTGTTGTTGCAGTGGTTGGTTTTAATCAATATTGACAGTTAATTAATCATTAATTTTTATTCAAGTTAACTATTCAAATTGTTCTGAGTCATTAACAGCCGTGGTTCCTGATATTGCTGTTGAAAGGTGACTGGTATTGACTCGGTGGATGATGAGTCGAAGCTGGAACACATCATGTTTCACAACGACGTCGCTGTTCCCGAGCACTGGACATGTGACGAGAACCCGCCGTATGCCTACTACTTGTACTACATGTATGCCAACCTGACTGTGTTGAATCAGCTTCGCTGGTATGCCCCATCAGTTGTTGATATACAGTGCAGCATTTATAAGCTGTCTGTCAAAGGTGCTGTGTGTCAGTAGCATAGAAGTAAAAAAAGGTCCTTTCCTGACTCTCCATTTCAGTGCTCCTCAGACACCAACTTACACTGTGAGATCATAGATATGGGTTCTAGTACATTGCATGGTGTGTACCTGTTTACTCCCAGCTTTGCTGATGCTCATTCTGCCCACCCAGGAGGGATGGCCAGGTTGAGTTAACATGACTCAAACCCATGAACAGTCACCCATCTCATTACTAACGGGGGCCGACTTAGAGCAGCTGGGTTGATTGAGACCAACGTGCTACCATTACCATTACTACTTATTTTGTTTGCGACATAATTATTAATTATTAATCCTGGTCCGTGGGAAATTCTGTTCTTCAAAATAATTATAGTGGACATGGGACACCTGCTAAGCAGACTTTTCGGCACACGGGTAAATGCACAGTGGGCTTGATACTACCAAGTCTCGGCACCGTTGGCCTGACTTATGCTCTCTGTCTAAAATAAGGGAGTGACATGCTGTCATGAAGTTTTAACAAGCCTGTCTTCAATGCCAGCATTACAGTTCACATCATATCACAAATCTGAAGTGATATTTTGTCACTAGTGTAAACACCACCAAAAACATTGTAATAGTTGTGGCAAATGGTTGGAATTGTCTTTTTGATCAGTTTTCATGATACAAATGATGCATTATGTTAATTACACCATTTACAGATATATAATATCCCGAAGTTAACATGTCAGCACATGATGTATGACAGATCACAGTTGATTGTTGTCGGTAGTGATACATCAGGGTTTGTTATTGCTAGCGTTCATTGTATGATCAACTCGTATGTGTCGTACTTCCTGTATTTCATTGGCGTGTTTCTGTGCAGCGCTCGTGGTTTGAATCCTCTGGTACTTCGTCCTCACTGTGGTGAAGCCGGTCCAGTTCATCATCTTGTGTCAGGCTTTATGACTGGACAGAACATCTCCCACGGCTTGCTCTTACGCAAGGTCCAATATCACACATTGCTGTGTTCTCTGAAGCAGGCTTTTCATTAGTTGTATTCAGCTGAAAAACTCTGAGGTCACAAGTTTCATACTAAAATGAATGCATGTTGATGCTGTTAATGCTGCCATTATATTACTTGATGTTTGTTTCAGAACAGCTGTTTAACAGTAGCAGGATTTTGTTATTTTATAATTATTATTTACAATTAATTTCTTATATTTTTTGTAGTATGTAACGTAACTGTTCTGGTGATTTGATGCATTTGGTTAAGAAACTAGATTGGAAATTCCTGCTCTAATGATTACCGCAGATTCCTTTGAAACATAGCCAAACCTTAGATGAGCATGAAAGCAGGTAGATTAAATGGAAACATAAATCAATAAAAAATACTAGCGATAGCAGTATTAAATAGTAACAAGCTTCAAACTCCGACCTGCATGTGTTGGCATATATTATGTGATACTTTGTAGAGTCCAGTTCTGCAGTATCTGTATTACATTGCACAAATCGGCGTCGCCATGTCGCCGCTCGGCAACAATTCGCTGTTTCTGAGTTATCATCGCAATCCGTTGAGTGAGTTCTTCGCTCGTGGTCTTCTTGTCTCCCTCTCCACAGACGATCCACTTCAGTTTCATTTCACAAAGGTCAGTTACTTTACTTGTAAATCACAGACCCAAGTTCTCAAAAAATCAAAAGTTTTCTAAATGTGGCAGTTTATGTCAGCAGCAAATAAGACGTAGTTAATGTCGAAAATTTATTTTATTTAAATTGCAATACGGTGTATGTTTTCTGTTAAGTTTTCAGCTTCACGTTTTGTGTAAAATCTTTTGATTTTCTTACAGCTATCTTGTAATGTGACATGGCAGCAATACTTAATTATCTGTGCCATTTTATTAATGTATTATCTGTAGACAACGAGAGTTATGGCTCGGTGATTAGTGATGGACTCCACCCAAGAAACCTGGGTCCAGTTCTTGCCAAGACATATGTGTGTCACAATTGGTGTTGCCGGGTAGGTTATTTGGCAAGAATTGCTCTAATACTCCAGAAAAGTCCGTGTGTGAAATGTCAAACTGGGACTGCATGACATTAGCAAGTGTGGACAGCAACAACAGCGAAGATATCAGATCAACCCTGTTGAGACAGGGCTAGATTCATCAATAAAATCACCCACTTCTCTCTCTTGAACTGTCTCAGCCTGTTACATACCAGCACATTGGCTATGCTATTATTTATTTTCTTGCGGCCATTATTTCAGTTCCAAGTCATTCCATTTTGCACCAAACACCCATCTAATAATTCTCATCTGTGTAATGCAGCATTAGTCATTTGTTTCTTCACTTGTCATGTTTCACTGCCATGCAACATGCAACTTCTCGCGTAGCTGCTGCATACTTTCCTTTTATGAAACAATGCTACGTTCCATTACCTGTTGGCTGTATAAATTAATGTCAGCACCAACTTTGTATTCTGGAAACTACAGCTTCTTCTGCACTGCTGACTATTTACTCATTCCCATAATCTGTAGGGTTTATTGGTTTCATTTTTAAATGCTTTGTTAAGTTGATGCTCTACAAAAGGAATACTGAGGATATAGTTACGCGTTTCATCCGTTTTGCAGCTTCATATTCAGATTTAGTTTTATTGAACTTGTAGCCAGAAGGCTAAATAATTTTTTAAATGTTACAATACTTAGAAATTAATATTTTACTATTATTATTTGATGAAAAATGACATAGTGTTGGCACTGAGTTTCAGCTTTGGTCGTGGGTTGTCTGTTGCTAGTGAGTGGGGCACACAGTAAAACGCCCTTTTCAGAGGATCTTATACTGGAGTTAACTGTGACTTGTGTGTTGAAGGAGCCGCTGATGGAGGAGTACAGCATAGCGGCTCAGGTGTGGAAACTAAGCAGTGCGGACATGTGTGAACTGGCCCGCAACAGCGTCATCATGAGTGGCTTTCCCGACGAGGTTTGACACCCATGCACGCTTTTATTGCAGTCATTTCTGCAGCATGTCATATGCCAAAAGCAAAATAGTTGTGTACTCTGTATGAGCACTGTGGTCAAAGGTTAATAATGGTTAATAATAATAATAATAATAATAACAGCATTTGTATAGTGCCATGAAGTCCGAAGATGGCCGGTGGCATCAGGTTAAAATGTCTCAACAGATGGGTCTTGGGAGGTGTTGTTTGAAGGTGTCCACAGTGCGGCAGGATCTAACGTCGGATGGTAGTGAGTTCCAAGTGTGTGGAGCCGCGACCGAAAAAAATCGATGCACAAACTCACTTCGCGTTTTTGGGATGTCGAGCCAGTGACGTACCAGTAGTCAAAGACCCAGTAAAACAAGGGTCGGCTGCTTTTACTTTCTGCCAGGCCTGCAGTTGCCTTTTTAGCTGCAGAGTGTCACTGCCTTCTTTTAACCAGTATCAAATTATATTGCTTGACATAGGCTCATTTGTACGAACAACTTGCCCAGAGTCATTGTGGAAGAGCCGCGAGTCAAACCATTATATGCATTTATGCCACAACATCATAACAGTCATATAACACAGTAATATAAGAAACTGTCGAGCTTACATGTGTCGCTTTAGTGCATTTGCATTATGTGTGAATCATACCAAATGCCAAAGCAATAAATATTGGCTTGGAATCTGTACTGATGCCTTCTGTGCAGAATGGGGCCCGTCAGCTTATGGGCTCTGATAATTGATAGTAATAGACTAACTGAAGTACAGAAAAGTACAGGATTGTAGCCAACTGAGAGAAGGAGTGTACTGCTGTTGGGGAGGGCATACAGAGCCTAGGATTGCCGCTGTGTGTGATATTTTAACTTTGTGACAAACATATTAGCATTGTTATGTACTTCCACATGTAGTGCTGTACAGGTTAAACTGTACAGGAGTTTATCGTGTACTCCATTTGTAGCTTTTTTTACGGCTTGCTTATATTTATTGTTTACACTGGGGCCGATGGCGATTTCGAAAACAGTTTTTGTGAGCTACATGATTGACTAATTGACATGAGATTTTGCACTTGTAGAGAGGTTTACTATATGCAAAATTTGTTCTTATAGATATTTACGTTATATTCCCAAAAATTTGGTGCCTCTTTGAATTTTCTTTTGCATTATAGTTAGTGGATTTTGTGCAAAAAGTCCTGTGAGCCGCATGATTCACAGAAATTTTACATACTCAGAGAGGGTGACAGTTTTCCAAGTCTAAGAATATGAGTTTTGAATTTCAAAGTATTCGGTGCCCTTTTGAATATTCCATTTGGGTTACAGCTAAGGGAAAATTGCACACAAAAAGTCCTCTGCACCACACAGTTCTCTGATCAACCCAGCAGTTTCAAATTGAAATCTCAAAGAATCTCAGTGGGTCATATCCCCCATTAGCACATTGCCCATCATGTGAGCAGCATCTCCAAATATGCCAAGTGTAGCTGTCAGTTTGAGACTGTTGAATATACAGAGTGGACAGAGGCTTCGAGTTTCCTTTTTGTGTCACACTCTTTGTTACAGATGAAGCAGTTTTGGCTCGGACAACTTTACCTGAAAGAAGGCGTGGCTGGTAACGATATGTCGCGCACTAATATTCCTGATATCCGTATTGCGTTTCGCTATGAAACGTTTCTGGAGGAGTTGTCGACTCTGTTTCACACCGCTAAGATTTGAACAGTTATCGCCAGACGCTGTCTCACTCGTTAACTCACTGACCTAACTCATGCATGTTACATTGCATGATTTATTTGGAATTTTTGTAGATCATTGTTATACGTAATTAATTAGTAATGTGTGTTATCCTTTTTTGTTGTTAAATTGTAGATAATTGTTGTTTCCGTAATTTGGCATTTTTGTTTCGTTTTCTTTTGTTCTTCACTCTGCCTTATCGAAGTTCTTTCATGTATGCTGTTGATGGCATTGTTTGAGGCTTATTGGAGCACAGTCAGTGATTCTGGCTGAATTTCTAGTATTAATAAATGTGAATGTTAGCATGTAGTTGGCTTTTTGATATCAGTAGAGGACTTTTGTAGGCATCGGTAAAAAAACTGGTGCTAGTGAATCGTTTGTCTGTAGGAGTGCTGCTCTGTATTGCTGCATCACTACCGTTAGCAAACCTTCAGTATTGCCAAGTCAGTCAGTCAGTCACTGGTCTAATAATGAGGTTGACAGTTTACAGCCGTACAAAAATTTTATGTAGATAGATTTGATAGGCCATAAGTTGTCACAGTTTATTTAGTAATAGTAATATATAGGGTGACACGATAGGTCGTGAACGATGTCGATTTCAAATTTAAGTCTGTTATTAACAGAAACCAGCAATAATTTTATTTCTCCTTGTAGATATATTCAATGAAAT
>Ga0066192_1000302_pt1 | contig 10358 bp, 5 predicted proteins | sample WorMetvacBELIZE1_FD_58707 | JGI IMG/M metagenome (GOLD analysis project Ga0066192, IMG submission 58707) | Marine gutless worms symbiont microbial communities from Max Planck institute for Marine Microbiology, Germany - Olavius vacuus BELIZE.1... | ecosystem: Host-associated > Annelida >... | reverse complement strand
AAGTTTAGGCCGTAAGTGCCGTAAGTCGCAGCATCTGGGTTACCTTCGTACTTTTCGATCAGTTGCTTACCACCACCGGTGTAACCAGAGATCGCATTCACGGTGTAGTGGCCATCTTTTGCTAGCAAACCTTGTTCAACCAGTGGCTTGAGTAGCAAGATAATGCCCGTCGGGTAGCAACCTGGGTTAGAAACAAATTGTGCTTCTTGGATTTGTTCACGTTGGCTAGCATCGAGTTCAGCAAGGCCGTATACCCAGCCTTCTGCCACACGGTGAACAGAGCTTGCATCCAGAACGCGGCAACCTTCTTCTTTCGCCAAGGCTACCGTGTCTTTAGCGGCCTCATCAGGTAAACAAAGAACCGTCACGTCAGCTTCTTTCATCAGACGGCGCTTTTCTTCCACATCGCGCTTTTTGGCTTCATCAATGCTGATGACTTCAATGTCAGGATGGTTTACTAGACGTTCGCGTACCTGTAGGCCTGTGGTACCTGTTTCACCGTCGATAAATACTTTTTTCATTCGTGTCTCCAAGCAACGGCTCAACGTGATAGGGGGAGCAGCCGTTCATTCATAGTTCGGACAATCATAGCACTGGCAAATGCGAGAAAAAATAAGGCGCCCACTTAGAAAAGGAAATATTTAAGTGGGCGCCCTATTTGAAAATCAAGAAGAGATGAGGATCAAGAAGAAATCTTGTCTTCTAATACGTCGTCCGGCACTTCAGCAATGGCGGACTCAAACGCTTTAAGACGTTTGTAGATGGAAAGCAGTTCAACAATGGTGGTCCAGGAGTTCACTAGGAACTGGAAAGAGCTTTCAACCTGATTAAAGGCATTGGAGATACGTTGCATCACGCCCAGTGTAAATGCCCCCGCAACAATCGATGGGCCAAGTGCAATCAGCGGCACCAGCACACCCGCCTGCAGGTAACCGTAGCGCACGACGTTAAAATATAGGTAATGGAAGTATAGGCGGAAGTAGTTTTTTCGAACGTTATCAAAAAGTTCCGCGAGTTTTACTGGTTCGGCACGATCGGCGTAGTCTTCCCCATAAACAAGCTCTTTTCGGTAAGCTGCTTCGACTTTTTGGTTTTTGAACTCAAGACCAGGCAGTTTAATCCCTGCGGTTGCAAGCAAAACGGTACCTATAATCGACCAAAGAATGGCAACAAATACTAGTGCCTGAGGTACTTCACCAATTAATGGTAGCTCAGTGACATAGCCAGACAGTCCCCACAATACCGGCAAGAATGCTAGCAAGGTCATGATCGAATCTAAGAAGCGCACACCAAGGCTTTCGACAATGCTGGCAAAGCGCATGGTATCTTCTTGAATACGCTGCGATGCCCCTTCGATATGACGTACCTTAGGCCAGATCGACGTGTAGTAGTTATTCATGGCGGTACGCCAGCGGAAAACGTAGTGACTGACAAAGAAGTTGTTAAACACTGCCACGGTGATGGCAACCAGCGCTATGGTGGCAAAGGTAACAAGCTGGCCGTAGAACTCGCCAAGAGTGATGGTGTTGGGAGCGGTGAGAGCCTTTTGAATCAAGTCATAAAAGCTACCGTACCATTCGTTGATCATGACACTGACTTGTACTTGGAACCAGGTAATGAACACAATCAGCGCCGATCCCATAACAGACCATTTTGCCCACTTTTGTCCGCCGTACACCATCCAAGCGCCGACGAACAGTGCATAGCACACGAACATGTATTGGTAGAGCCAAACGTCACTGGCAAACCCGTAGGACTCTTGATAAGCCATTTGTGCTGCTTGCTCAGCCCCTTCTGCCAATGGAGTAGGGAAATCGACGCCAAAGAATTGGCCTAGACTGAGGCTTGAGCCCAGATCCTGACCAAAGGTGTACCAGCTAATCACACAAGCAAGTGCCCAGAGGGCAAAGGTCAAAAAGAACAGTTTGGGTTTCGGGAAAAAGGATAAAAACACAGTTTATCTCTCTCTGTCAGATGTTGAGTAGATCGCAGCAGGACATTGATCTGAATGAAAAATTAGCAAAACTTTTTAGAGCTTAAACTAGCAAGGGTGCTTCGACAACGCGCTTGTCTAAAGGATCTTGCAAATAAATAGACAACCGTAATATTGCAATGGATTTGTTATTAAGTAATGAATACGCCGTTCAATAAAGGCGACGGGCATGCCAGTAATGCTTTTTCCAGTAAACATTATCGAGCCTGGAGATAATAACGCCTTTTGATGTTGAGGCGTGTAGGAAACGTCCATCCTCAATATAAATACCCACATGACGTACTTTGGAGCCGGTTTTGAAAAACACTAAGTCGCCAGCTTGAAGTTCAGAGGGTTCGATCGCATAGCCTGTTTCCGACTGCTTTAGCGTTGTTCTAGGAAGGTAAGCGTCAAATTGGTCTCTAAGTGTGATCATTACAAAACCCGAGCAGTCGACACCTTTACGGCTCATGCCTCCCCAAGCGTAAGGGGTGCCGCGCCACATGTTGTGTTGATCATAAAGTCGTTGAGCAATATCGGATGTGCTTTCACTCGCTAGCGCACTGGGTGAAAGTTGGACAGTTTGTTTCGGCACGCTGCTGCAGGCACTGAGTATGAGCGCCAGAAGGAGTGTTATAACGCGGATAATAATGGAAGAGTGCAATGCAGATCCCGCCAATTTAGTTAGAGCCTTTATCTTAAGAGCTTTACCAAGAATTGACAAAATATTGGGATCAAAAAATGTAAATAGATGAGCAAAAAAAACCGCGCGAGTTGCGCGGTTTCTTTGTAAGAACGAACGTTCTACTTTTTCAGATCTGCTGCAGTTTTCGCTACCGCTCGCTCAAAGCGCTCGAAACCTTCTTTGATATCGGCTTCTGGAACGATTAGTGATGGCGTGAAACGGATAACATTAGGTCCTGCAACCAGAACCAATAAGCCTTCTTGAGCGGCATTTGCTAAGAAGTCTTTGGCATGGCCAGCCAATTCATCTTTCACTTCTGCACCCACTAGTAAGCCCATGCCACGAATGTCTTTGAACACATCGTACTTTTCATTGATGGCTGTTAGGGCATCAACAAATAGCTGGTGGCGCTTGTTAACACCTTCTAGCACTTCAGGTGTGTCAACGATATCGATAACCGCTTCAGCAATGGCAGCCGCCATTGGGTTACCGCCATAAGTGCTACCGTGTGTACCAAAAGCTAGGCTTTTCGCTACTTCTTCGGTTGCAATCATTGCGCCAACAGGGAAACCATTACCTAATGCTTTCGCAGTGGTTAGGATATCTGGTGTTACGCCAGTTTGCTCGTAAGCGTAAAGCGTTCCAGTACGGCCGACACCAGACTGCACTTCATCAAATACAAGCAGTGCTTTATGCTCATCACACAGTTCGCGTACCGCTTTAGCAAACGCTTTGTCTGCTGGAATGATACCGCCTTCACCTTGGATTGGCTCCATAACAACGGCACATGTCTTATCAGAAATAAGCGCTTTTAATGCTTCGATATCATTGTAAGCACAGTGCTTGATGCCACCAGGAGTTGGCTCAAAACCTTCTTTGTACTTCGCCTGTCCACCAACGGATACGGTGAACAAAGTACGGCCGTGGAACGACTGGTAGAAAGAAATGATTTCATTCTTTTCTGGACCAAAGTGATCAAACGCGTAACGGCGAGCCAATTTGAATGCCGCTTCGTTGGCTTCAGCACCACTGTTAGCAAAAAACACACGATCAGCGAATGTTTTTTGTGTCAGTTTTTGTGCCAATCGAAGTGCAGGCTCATTCGTCATGACATTGGATAGATGCCATAGTTTGCCTGCTTGCTCACGCATTGTGTCAACCAAAACTGGGTGGGAGTGCCCCAATGCAGTTACGGCAATACCGCCTGCAAAGTCGATGTACTCTTTACCTTCCTGATCCCACAAGCGAGAGCCCTCACCGCGCACAGGGATGATTGCCGCTGGTGCGTAGTTTGGAAACATTACTTCGTCAAATGTTGCTCTCGTTACTTGTTCAGTCACTTTACTAATACCTCTTAAAATGGAGCGGCCCGAGTTGGGCCGCTCGGGGTTTTATATCAGATTTCTCAACTCTCGAATAGCAACACTTACCATAGATAGGGATAGCTCAGTTTCGGCTTTAATTTCCCCGAAAGTACTGTGGTAGTGGTTGATATTGTCTTGGTTGAGTTCTTGCCAATGAGCAAGACGTTTTTCCAAATCGTTAATCTCAATACTGGATTGAATCACTTCTTGAGTAATGGTGCGCAATGCGTTGTCGACTTCATCGCCAAGGCCCGCTTTGGCACGACGCTCCCACATATCGTCAGCTGGAAGCTTACGAATGCTTTGACGTAGCCAGTACAGGCCAAGATCCATTTCTAGAGCGAAGTAAGTTTGTGCAGTATCCAATACTTCTTTCTCTGTGTTAGCTGCTACGCGGATAACATCCAATCCGTAGAATAGGAATGGTAGAGCGCACAACTTGTCAGCGATTTCAGCCGGTACGTTTTGCTCTTGCAACTGTTGGCTAGTTTCAGCCAAGTAGTCACTGGTTGGTTTCGTCAATACCGCATCAAGGTTGCTGCGGATGATGTCGATACCAGGCTTGTACGTATCGGTCAGTTTTTGGATAGCTAACGCTTCACGAGTGTTGCGAATCAGCCATAGCGTTGCTTTTTCAAGCAGGCTTTGTATTTGAATCAACAGCTGGTTCTGCAGACTGTTTTCAACTTTGAAATCTAACTCGTTGATGGCATCCCAAAGTGCTGGGATATCAAACATCTGTTCAGCAGCCATGTAGGCACGAAGAACGTTTAGTGCCGATGCGCTAGTTTCTTCCTGCACGTAGGTTGTGAAGGTAGATCCCATGCGGTTGCCGACATTGTTCGTTACGTGTGCAGCAATGATTTCTTGCGCCAATGGGTGCTCGATCATGTGCTCAGAGAAACGTTGTACCAGCGGTTTCGGGAAGTAGTCTTTGATTTGCGCACGCAAATCTGGATCTTCACCAATGCCGTCATCGACTAACTGCTCAGCAAATTTGATTTTTGAGTACGCCAATAGCACAGAGATTTCTGGACGTGTTAGGCCTTGACCTTTGCTCATGCGTTTTTTCATTTGCGCATCAGTTGGCAAGAACTCGATCTCACGGTTCAAACGACCTTCACGAACCAATGACAACATTAAGCGCCAGTGATCAGCAATACGCTCAGGTGCACGAGAGTTCACTAGCGATAGCAGGTGGCTTTGGCCTTCGTTGTGACGCAGTACTAGGTGCGCCACTTCATCTGTCATCTCTGCCAGTAGCTTATTACGTTGCTTCTCTGTCATGTCACCGTTTTCAACGATACGGTTCAACAGGATCTTGATGTTTACTTCGTGGTCAGAGCTGTCTACACCAGCAGAGTTATCGATGGCGTCAGTGCTAACCAAGCCGCCTTTTTGAGCGAACTCAATACGACCACGCTGTGTGAAGCCCAAGTTACCGCCTTCACCGATGATCTTACAACGAAGCTCTTTACCATTAATACGCAGTGCATTGTTGCCGTTATCGCCTACATCCGCATGCGTCTCAGACTCTGCTTTCACGTAGGTACCGATACCGCCGTTCCAAAGTAGGTCAACAGGTGCTTTCAAGATGTGTGAAATCAGCTCTGTTGGCGCTAGGGATTTCACATTGCCTTCGATGTCTAGGGCTTTGCGAATATCCGCGTTAATTGGAATAGACTTCGCACTACGGCTAAAGATACCGCCGCCTTTAGAGATCAATTCTTTGTTGTAATCTTCCCAAGATGAACGTGGTAGATTGAACAAACGTTGGCGCTCAGCAAACGATGATGCTGCATCCGGTGTTGGGTCGATAAAGATGTGCATATGGTTAAACGCAGCCACTAGGCGAGTGTGTTTTGATAACAGCATACCGTTACCAAATACGTCGCCAGCCATGTCACCAATGCCGACAGCCGTGAAGTCTGTTGATTGGCAATCAATGCCCATTTCTTGGAATTGACGCTTAACAGATTCCCAAGCACCGCGTGCTGTGATACCCATTTTCTTATGGTCGTAACCGTTTGAACCACCTGACGCAAAAGCGTCTCCTAGCCAGAAGCCGTATTTCTCAGAGATGCTGTTGGCTAAGTCAGAGAAGGTAGCAGTACCTTTATCGGCTGCAACCACTAGGTACGGATCGTCTTCGTCGTAACGTTTAACCGCTGTTGGTGGCACAAGCTCTTGTTTCACCAAGTTGTCGGTAATGTCTAACAAACCAGAAATGAAAGTGGTGTAACAACGAACCACTTCTGCTTGAGTTTCCTCACGAGAAGACGCTTTCTTAAGCTGCTTAGCAACGAAACCACCTTTCGCACCTGCTGGTACGATAACGGCGTTCTTAACCATTTGCGCTTTAACTAGACCCAGTACTTCAGTACGGAAGTCTTCCATACGGTCAGACCAGCGTAGACCACCACGAGCAACTTTACCGCCGCGCATGTGGACACCTTCTACCCATGGTGCGTAAACGAAAATCTCGAATTTTGGACGTGGTAGTGGCACCGCTGGAATCAGGCTTGGATCAAGCTTGAACGATACGTAATCTTTGATTTCGCCTTCTGGAGAAGGTTGATAGAAGTTGGTACGAAGCATCGCTTGAATCACAGATAAGTAGTGTTTCAAGATGCGGTCTTCGTCCAAGTTAGCCACTTGATCCAGTGCTGCTTCGATTTTCTCAAGTAGCTTCGCCACTTTATCTTCGCGTTTTGCTTCAAGAGCTGGGTCAAAACGCTGCTCGAACAATTGCACCAACAGACGAGCAATCGGAGCGTTTTTCTCCAATGTTTGCTGCATGTACTGCAATGAGAACGGTACTTGTAGTTGCACCAAGTACTTAGTAATGGCACGTAGCATAGTCACTTGACGCCACGTTAGAGAGGCATCCAATACTAATGCGTTGAAACGGTCGTTCTCGATGCGACGCTTGAAGACCGCGTTAAACGCGTCTTGGAAGTCATCACGGTAGGCTTTCTTATCAAGGTTCACGCTTGGGTTGATGCTGATGGCAAACTCTACTACCCAAGTGTTCGCTTGGCCGTCACCGTTTTGGTCTAGCTCGTATGGACGCGCTTCAAGAACACGTAAGCCCATGCATTCAAGGATCGGCAATACATCCGAAAGAACCAAGGTTGTGCCAGCACCATATACTTTGAAGAAGTAATGGTTTTTCGATTGGCCAACTTGACGGTAAAGGTGCGTGGAAATGTCACCATCGTTCGTTAGCTCGCTAAGGCGCTCGATGTCCAACACGGCTGTGTTAGCAGAGAAGTCTTCGCGGTAGGCTGCTGGTAGGTATGGCGCGTATTCGTTGTAAAGCTTATTGCCGTTTTCTTCACCTTGGCTAGTGTGAAGTGCAGTCAGAAGCTTGTCGTCCCAAGATAGCATCGCCTCTTGCATGCGACGTTGGATGTCGTCCATGTCGATTTGAGGGCTGTTTTCTGGGTCTGCGATTTGAATCGTGAAGTTAACACGAGCCAATACTTGCTGAGAGAACTGAACGTTGAATTCAGAGCTTGTACCGTTGCATGCTTGCATCAGAATGTCTTGCATTTTGATACGAAGCTCAGTGTTGTAACGGTCACGAGGAACGTAAACCAGAGCGCTTAAGAAACGGCCATAGATGTCTTTACGCAAGAATACGCGTAATTGGCGTCGCTCTTGGATCGCAAGAATACCTTCGATGCTGTGGAACAATTCATCAACAGGCGCTTGTAGCATTTCGTCACGAGGGTAGCTGTTTAAAATGTGCTTAAGCGTTTTACCCTTATGGCTGTTCGGGTCTACGTTCATGCGGTCAACTAGAATTTCTAGCTTCTTACGCAGTAGAGGTACGTCTTGTAGGCGTGCTACGTAGGCTGCAGAAGAGTACAACCCGAAGAAGCGCCATTCACCAATGACATTGCCTTTCTTATCAAAGCGCTTGATGCCTAGGTAGTCCAAGTGAACAGGGCGGTGCACTGTTGAAATGGCGGTAGATTTTGTTAGCACCAAAGAACTGTCGCGATCGTAAGCCAGTTTCGTTAGGTGATCGTTCAGGATAATGTCGTATTTTTCTTTCTTGGTTTTGCGGAACGTACCCAGTGCAGAATTCTCGACAAACTTAAGGTGCGCTTGCTCGTCTTCTTTTACGAGGTCGTATTCGCGGAAGCCAACGAAAGTGAAATGGTTGTTTTCAACCCAACGCAGGAAAGCCAAGTTTTCTTGGTGTTCATCGTTGTCTTTTAAGTGAGCAACTTGCTCAGACGCTTTGATGACTTCTGCCAGTTTGGTTTTCATTGCAGGCCAGTCGCTGACACATTGCTTCACGTCTTCTAGTGTTTCTAGCAATGCATTTTTGATCTCGTCCATTTTGCTCAAATCTGAGATACGGTCGATTTCAAATCGAATCAATGCTTCGTTAGCACCTTGAGGGTCGCGTTCTGCAATGTTGCTCAGTTCACCAGACTTATTGCGCTTGATTGCAATGATTGGGTGAGCGGTGAAGTGAATCGTGTGGCCTAGGCGAACCAGCGCCATATTGAAAGACGATACGATGAATGGCATATCATCCGTAAGAACTTCAACCACGGTGTGTGTGGATTGCCAGCTGTGTTCTTCGAAGTTAGGGTTGTAAACACGCACTTTTGGTGTGTTCGCGTTACGTTGCTGGATGAAATCCCATAGGCAAATGCTCGTGCCGTAAAGATTATCGATGCTTTCTTGCTCCATATCTTCGATCAATAGATCTTGGAAGTAGATATGGGACAATTTGATGATGTCGTCGGCCGTTTTGCCGCCTACGCTATCTTTGATCTCTGCTTCAATACGAGTGATCAGTTCACTCTTTTTACTATTCGTCATGTTACTCATCCTTATGAGTGTTGGTGTCTATTGAAGATCTGCTTATAGTTTTTATTGCGCTGTCTTCTCACCGCTTATTTAATTATTAAGAAAAAATAGCGGCTAAGATAGCTGGTGACTTTTCAAAATGCGACGTATGCTTCTTGGGAAGCGATCTAGGCGTCAAAAAAAGCTTGATGTCGATCTTAAAAGCCTCTGTTATTCATTCTAAACGATATAAAAATCTTTTGAATGTGCTTATCGTAGGATAATAATTTGTACAACACCGAATATGCATCACGTGAAATCATGCAAGCCAGTAAAAAAGTTCAAAAATACGGCTTTTTGCTGATGCCAAGCTTTTCCATGCTGGCTTTTTCCTCAGCAATGGAAACGATCCATATGGCGAACTGGGTCAGTGGTAAAGACTTATACCAGTTTTGTACGCTCGGTCACAAAACGAAAGTTATACTTTCGAATTCTGGCGTCGCGACAACCACAGACTATTTAACCGACGACGTTCCTAAAGATTTGGACGCTATTATTGTTTGTGGCGCTTCCAGCGTTAATCAAGAGGATGATGTTAGTTTAGACGCTTGGTTGTTAAGTTGCTCAAAACATGGCATTTCTTTAGGCGGAATTTGCACTGGCAGCTATGTGTTAGCGCGTGCAGGGCTACTCGACGGTTATCGCTCTACGATTCATTGGGGGGATTTGGCCAGCCTAAGAGAAGCATTCCCTGCTGTGATTGTTTCAAGTCATCTGTTTGAAGTTGATCGTGATCGTTTTACTTGCAGTGGTGGCACAGCCGCGATGGATATGATGCTGTTTTTGATCGGTAAACAGCATGGCATGACATTGGCAAGTCATATCTCAGAACAATTTGTGTGTGAACGGATACGTACCAATCAAGACCCACAAAGAATTCCACTTCAAGCGCGCATCGGAACTGGGCAGCCAAAACTGATTGAGGCGGTGCAATTGATGGAAGCCAATATTCGAGAACCTCTGTCTTCTGATGATATCGCCTATCATGTCGGTGTTTCCCGTCGGCACTTAGAGCGTTTGTTTAAGCAAAACTTAGAAACTGTGCCATCACGCTATTATTTAGAGTTGCGCCTGAAACATGCTAAGCAGCTGATAACGCAAACAGATAAGAGTATTTTGGAGATTGGTCATGCGTGTGGATTTACCTCGGCACCACACTTCAGTACCACTTATAAAGGGTATTTTGGTGTGTCTCCGCGCGAAGAACGAAAGAATTTGTCGATAAAACATAACAATCCTGTCCAAGCAGATAAGAAAACACGACAACTTTGGCGAAAAAAGTTTTAGAATAGGGGGATGTAGTTGGCGTGTTTTTTGATGCGTTCTACCTGAACCTAACATTGATGCGTAATATTTGAGCTTTATCAAGTTTATCCTTTGCGCAAACAGAGTCATAAAAAAAGGTAATCAGAATGTCTAAAGACCCTGCTTTAGAGCTAAAGGATATCCATAAAACCTTTGGGGA
>Ga0066192_1000301_pt1 | contig 10359 bp, 8 predicted proteins | sample WorMetvacBELIZE1_FD_58707 | JGI IMG/M metagenome (GOLD analysis project Ga0066192, IMG submission 58707) | Marine gutless worms symbiont microbial communities from Max Planck institute for Marine Microbiology, Germany - Olavius vacuus BELIZE.1... | ecosystem: Host-associated > Annelida >... | reverse complement strand
TGGCGGAACGTTTACTTCGAGCTCAGCCACTCTCAGTAGCCAATCACGTTAAAGCACGTCAGTCACTGATCGAGCATGCTCTAACATGATTGGATACTGAGTCTGGCTGAGCACGAAGTGAACATTCCGCCATTTGCAGTGGTAAGCTTTGCAGAGGCTTCATTATTTTGAGCAGTGCTGCCCCTGTGGACACAAGTGACACATTGGATGATGTTATTTCTGTCATTAAGCAGGATAGTAAGTAAAAAATACTGATAAATCACAAGTTAGGGCCATGCCACACTGCCTGTCATTGTTGGCCAACAAAATAAACATCAAAACGATGACCGGCATAGTCAGCCGACTGGCGATGTCGCCCAACAGTGATGGTAGTGTGGCGCTGCTCTTACAATAATGATGCAAACTGCTGACGACCCGAGAGGTTGCCATTAACTTTTTATTTTGCACTTTTTTTCTCCAGTATGACCGTCGAATGAGATGTAAAATTCTACTACTAACTAACTAACAGCATACAACTATCTAACATGTGGGCCAATTATTGCTACGCCAAATTGCAGTGTGTCCCATCAGCCATATTTCTGGATGGCCTGGTTCATCCTACATTGCTGCCATGAAGTGAAGAGTTCCTGCTAGCTGGTGAGTGTGTGATATATGTGTTTCGTGTTTATTAGACCGTGTTGGATTGACTGATGTGCCTACCGTTGAGCTTGTCCGCCAACGTCTGCTGAGTGCTATGGACCTTCAGCTTGGTCGTAACCATCCCCACGAACCAGCTTTGCTGTCAACCGCTCTCTCATTTCTCCCACGTCTTCGTGTGCTCTCTGCAGCTCACTTTGCTCAGCTGGAATGGTATCGGCTGAACTGGCGCAATCTGCCTGGCCTGCCACCTCTTTTTGCCGAGATTCACGACATCCCGATGTCTCCGGAAGATGAAGATGATGGTGCCAACTTTTCAGTGTCTGCGGCTTCTAGCAGTGGGTAAAGTGAACATAGACTTTGGCTCAACAACGGTTGTTGTTATTATCATTATAAAATTGTATACTAGTGCAGAAGTGACACTATTAATTTGTTCATTTTGTGGTATTGATATCTGGCCAGTAAAATACTTCCTCTGTTCTTTCGCTTGGTTGTACTACGATTTCTGATTTCTGAAAAGTATTTGCAGTTTTGATGTCTGGAAGTGTAACTTGGTAAGTTAGTGTCCTTTAAGTCATTAGAAATTTTGAGTGTTTTTTCTCTGGTTTAGCTCGAGGAATATTTGCCAATATGTGCACATGTCTTAGCCGTTAGAGTTCATGCAATCATGTTGCTGTTGAAATTTTATACTGGTGTTGACAGTGTTAAAACTTGCATTTCGTCCTGGTGTGTTTGAAGATATAATGAGTTTTCACAATTTTTCGGTCTATTTTAATTGCTGTGCCAAGTTTTTTAAAACTTGCACAGAGATTTGAGAAATGTTGCATGAAATACATTGCAGAAAATTTATTTGCATTGTTTATTTTTCAGTAGACAGATACCGTAGTTTGGTTCTTGGTATAATTCCTATTGACATCTGTTGATGCTTCAGTACCAGATTTGATCGAATTGTTGTGGGTTAATAATATAGTTGTTTTCCACGGAATGAGGTGGGTTTATATTGCTTTATAAGTTTGGCTATTTTTCTTGTTTTTGGTTACTACCAATGTTGAGAGTTAGTATTTGTATGAAAAATCATGTCTGCAGGAGTACTATATTTGCTGTTCCAGTAAGATCTACTAGTTATAAAACAAGCGTATTGTGCTATGCTGCTGTTGCAGTTGATAGCAGTACGACTGTAGAAGTGATAATGTGATATTAGTTATATTAGCTGCTACTACACATTTTCTCTAGCATTGTTTCGGATTTGCTTGTTGCTAGCACCTGGTGACATTTTAGCTGATTCTGGTTTGGATGTTGTGAACTGTATGTGACTACTCAACATCTAAACTTGCTGTTATGTGCCATTAGTCTGACATCTAAAGGACCTTGCCGATGGTGTTATGTTCAACTTTGACTCATTTGTGCTTTTGTAGCTGAATCAGTTAAGCGTGTCACACCAAACATCTATGCTCAGGGCAATGTTTGTGTATTTTTACTCAGGGCTGTTTACCCATCATGTGTTTCGTCGTTTCTTGTCAGAGTCACAAACATCTAGCTGCCGCTGTTATATTTATGTGTCGCTGGTTAGCGTAGCTGACATTCTGTGTCATCCTGTAAGTCTGTTGAGCCGCAATGTAGCCATGTTAGATGGGTGGTGAGCGTATTTTGTCGACGCTCGCGTTCTGCGGAAACTGTCCGCGTCGACACTCACTCTGTTGTGAAATATAGAGAGGATCACTTTGTTAATCAAAGCACAATATCATGTTCCATTCGACATCTGTATGTGTGTATTCATTATTTCAGCGTGTAAACAACATAATAGTCTCTGCACTGTTTTGATCGTGGCAAATATTTGTGATCTATATACATTCATATACAAAGCTGCTTCTGCTGCTGCTGCTTGCACAGTGTATGAGATGGCTCAAGACAGACAGCTTCTTGCCAGATATTGTTTATGGTTTCTCTCTCAGGAAATAGTTTGTTTATTGTTGTTGAGTTGTTTGTTTACTGCTTGTTTCACCAATTGTGTTAGTTTGCTTCATGGCAGTTTGACAACACTTTTTTGTTTGTTTCGTAGTAAATTTGTTGGTGTGTCGCCGATTTCGTGTGTAACAGATTTTTTAAATACTGTCAAATAGACATTATTTTACTTTTGTCTGTTGCCTGCATGCTTTGCATGCATCTCAGTAATGAGTCTCTTCAGACTAGTAATGTGCCGATAGTATTGACTCCATATGCCAAATATGCTATAAACAGTTACAATGATATACCTATGATGGTGGTTTGATATGCTGCTTCTTTTCCGAGGAAATAAATGAAAAAATGTAACTGCATTTCTGTTTTGATTTCATATCAGTTACACAAGCATACCATGCTCTGGTATCGGAATACTTTTATGTAGTGTTAACATGTTTTTGTTTGTTGTAAGGGTTTGCCGTATTGTAGTTACATTACTGATGTGAACGTGAGCAACGAAGCACTGGCGTGCGATATGTAGTACAGTAGTGCAGATACGTGTTTTGCATGGACTATCAGAGCATATGATTGTTGGAGTTGTTATGTCACATTGTGTACAGTAATGCGTAGTGTTATCATGTGTTGTATGCAGCTGATTCGTGTCGAATGCGACTAACTGCAAATCGGTTGTTTGTACGTGTCTGCCGAATCTGTTGTGCAACTTGTTACTGCTTACCATTACTTGGCTGTCACTACCTCATTATTTGCAAATGCAGTTTGCCGACCCATCTCTCACCGTGTATTTGTAGCAGCAGTTTTAAGTGCCTGTAATAGATTGTTAGTGTGTTTTATTGGCTTTTAAGTCACTATACTTGGATTGTTTGCTGCATTTTATTAGCAGAACACTGGCACGGGTTGACATCTCTGTTTACTATGTGTAAAAGACGCACGTTGTTGATTGTGTTGTGCGCGAGCATGCTGTCAAACATGCATGTCTGTAACTGCAGCTTATTTCACCATGCATATTTATAGCGAGCGACCACAGTTTTCAACGTCCAGCAGAATTTTTATCCAAGTCACAGAATTTGTTGCTTTGTCGTGGAATTTAGCTTTTTACTCGGAAATTTCCAATTTCTGGAAATTCAGTTCAAAATGACTGCATTTATTTTGCAGTTTATTACCAGCAACTTGCGTAAAAAGTATTTAGTAGTTCACTAGTCAAAGCTTCATTAAGCTCTAACAATTTTTCTTCAAGTTGTTCAACAAAACTGTTCTAAACAGTTAACACTAATAAATAATATTATATGAGACATTTTGAAAAGAAGAATTGATTTTCTTACAGTCGGCATGAACAGTGATTGCCGTGGTGAGCCGCAGTATGCACAGAACCCGCGGAAAACTGTGGTCCTTACATATTTATATTGGGTGGCGCATAAAGACATCCTGAATGTTATATCATCGTCTTTATTTAAAGTTTCCAGAATGCAACATATTCACAAATCAATAACAGTTTTTATACAGCACCGGAGTTGAACTGAATCAGAATAAAAGCACATTGTTATTGAGTATTTATTCCTTATTAATATGATAAACTTTCACTTACACAAACTTTGATATTAATTAGCATCATGTATCAGAAATAAGGAGGATAAGATGGAAGATTTTCTGAATGTTCCGTGCTGAATTATTTGCCGCAGTCGTGCACTGTTATAGACACAAAACGTGAGCAGTTCTTACAAGTTATATTTTTTCCAGTTAGTTTGTCTTTGGGTTGCTTTTTTTGTTCATCATTTCTTGGCTGTTTGGTTGTCACTGCCAGTCTTTGATTGTCAGTACCAGTGCAATTGATTGCTTGCAAACACTCGTCTCTGAAATGATGTATCATGTGCGACATAATCTAGTCACTCGGTCTAAATGCTCAGTGGAAATGTGCTGAATCTATTTTGTTTGGCTTTTTTTGCTTCAATCATGGAGTCACCAGTTCATCGCTTTTCAGTGTACGAAATCAGAACTATTGACATTTTGTCTCTTGAAACCACCATTATCAACTGCGAACAGATGAATTGTCATAATACATTATTTACATTGTTATGTTTAACAGTTATCTCATTTCTAAGCACCTCGGGTTATCCAGCATTACTTAGTGACATCATCTGAGCATTGTTACAATAATGTAAATTTTTGGATGTTTTTGTGCACCACCTGGTATATACACTGCATCAAAAAAATGCACCACCCTATTGTGATGATTATTTCGCCAAATCTTAACCGATTTTCCAAATTCCTTAACTGTTGGAAAGTCTTTTAAATTTGCTACAAAACAATACAGTGTATAACATTACCCACCACACCTAAAATATGTTGCCACACTACCGCAAGAAACTGGCATTAAAATTGTCATTGCAGAAATGAAATTGTCACAAGAGGGTGGCACGTTTTTTGGGGGACACAGTGTAGTTAGAGCGATAACTATCAGATGCATGTAGATGGCTGCAGAAAGTGTTTGTGTTTGTGTCCGTTAGCTGTCCTTGCATTTCCATAATGGTTGAGATTAGTGACTACAGTATTGGCCGTTTTTTTGTGCACATCAGGATGTTTGTACTGACACCTGCAGGTCATGCTATTAGACTCTCGTCTGTTTTTGGTGCATTGTAAAATCTTGAGCAGACTCGAGCCGATAGTGGCAGTGCAGTTGGGAGAATCAGAGTCATTTGCTTTTATTTCTTGAGCATAATATATCGTATAGTAATAGCGTAGAAACAATTCAGTCTTGCAGTTGGTGGTGCTTGCCGCTTCATCCAGTCATGACGCTAAATATGTAATAGCAGCATTACGTGGATGTGTATTTTTAATAAGGTTAGCCTTGCTTTATACTGCTGATTGCTGCCGCTTAACACGTTGTCTGTTTCGTCCGCTGTGTGTATATAGTTGTGCATATTGTAGACTAGTAGTTGATACCAGAACAACGTGTAGCAGCGGGCTAGTTTAGCTGTGCAAAATCTACCTCAGGTAATATAACTGCTTGTGTTCAGTCTGCCTGCAGTGAGCTTGCCGCGGTTGCTTATTTGCTAGATATCAGGCTACGAGTTGTCAGCATCATGCTATCGCGCAGCAAAGTAACGCTAAAATATTGTATTTTTATCGCAGCAGACTGGTTAATACCAATACTGTGAATGCATGTGTTTAATTGTCATTCGTTTGGATGGATAATCTTTTACCAGTACAGTGATCGTAACAAGTCATGTGTGTATGCCTTTACTCAGTTACGTGCCGTATGTTCCGTCTCTCTGTCATATTTTATGCTTGTTTAGTTGATGCATAATCATTATTTTGTATTTGCACAATATTTCTCTGTTTCTCTGTCAACATGTGCATGTCTGGTCCACTGATATAGGTACAAATTGTGTTCTAGGATTTATTGGATAATTAACAGTGTTCATACGATGTTTCTCTGTATGGCGTATTAGAAAGCTGCTGGGTTAAAAACACAACTGTTTACTGTCGCTATGTATTGTCCGTTGTCCTATGGCACAGATGTGAGGTGCTTTGGAAGGCATATTTGTGACTGAGAATTTCATGATACGCAGGTATTACTTACAGTTTGTGCATTCTGTGTTTGTTAGATTTCTAATTATTAGTATTTGTAGTTGCTCATGTGGTACTTTGGATGATGTGACTGTTGTGCAAGAAAGGCAATGTACAGGAGACACCAACTTACCAACTAGTTGTGGACAGTTAGGCTACCATACTGTTATTTCTGCCGACAGCGCTTTTGTGGCCCGAGGCGATCTTGCACTTTATAAATTCACTTCAATAATAACAATATTAACTGTTGATATTGTGGCCAGAAATTACAGTTTTATATGGTGACTCAAAATAAACCACAGCAGCAATAACGAAACATTGATGCATTTCGTAATGAGTAGTGGATGTTTTCAAGTGTAGTTTGAACTCGCGAACTGTTACTCACCCATTGATGACGTTTGAACGTTTTGACAGCATTACTAGGATCGGAGTGGTGTGATGGCATAATAGTTGGTTTGTTTTTGCGCAAGTTTAAGTAACCAGAGTGCTGCTGAGTAGAATAGTCAGGCAGTTTTCTTACACCTGCTACAGCCTGTCAGTAAGCATGACTGCCTGACCACCCCATGTCCATTGTCTAGCAGATTTAGTTAGTTTCTAGCTAAGAGAGATTAGTGCCACATTTTGGGTCTCATTGCCTCAGGCAAGAACCTTTACATATTTAGCTGTCTGAACAATTCATAAACTTTCTTAGCTTGCTTGTACATAAATTAATATGATGTGAAAGTTTAAGAACTGGCAGATACGCAATGTAGCCACGACTTACTGACATGCAGTAGATGTATTCTGCCACATTACGAGTAGTGATATTTGTGGGAATGAGTAGATGCCGACATAGCCCTATAAGTTTGAAACAGGTGTAAAACTTGAAATGGTTGCGAACATATAGGCAAATTTTCATCGGAGTATATTTATTTTGAGTCACCTGGTTAGTGAGCGGGATGAAATGCTAACAAAATGTACAGTTGTAGATTTATTTAGATTGTTTATTGTTAACTTTTGTTTAACAGATGTAGCTAGGATTTGATTGGTGCATAATTCTCTTCATTGCTGTTTACAATATTTACTTTATATTTTATACGTTATAGGTCAATAATTCAAATTTCCCTACCTGTTGCCACTAAAATCTCAAATTGTATATATTGTAAATGTATATCTTAGTATATGAACTGCTTATCTTTACACCTTTACTGGGGCAGTATTTCACTGATAGTTTTGCAAGTTTGTTGTTGCTATGATAATGATAAAAGGTAGGGTCTCTTTGGGTCTGTTAAAGTCAATGGAAGACCCCCATTTTTACTCACTAATGAACATGTAGTTTAGGCTTTACAGATGTTTGAAGCTTTTGTGGATCAGTTAAATGGATGCAGCTCTTGATGTTATCAAAGATACCTGGTACATGTCTTAAATGTGAAAATTCACATAGTGACACAATACACATGCCATGCTATGTTACGAGTTGTGGTATTTCTGGGTAATAGAGTTGTATTCTTTAAGAAACTTTAGAAGTAGCATAGATGTTATTAGTTAGTGACACTGGTTTGTGTACAGTATCACATGACACTGTTGAGTTAACTCGTGAATGTTACAACGGATAGATGAGAAGTTGTGGATTACTTTGTGTGTTTTGTAAGTGCTTCCTTGGCATGCAGACGTGTTGTGACAGATCATGTGGAAACATCTTGCAAATAGTATGGATGCTCTATATAATATACTGGTAGTCGGTTGAAGAATGGTAATGTTTGTAATTGCCGACACACGAATGGACCAACCTTGCCTATACTCTGTTGTCCTGAGTTAACGAGCATCTAGGAAAGCACGTTGTGCTTAGTGCCAACTAGAAATAATTACATTTGCTTATTATATCTTACCATACAGATTGTTCCTTTAGTGTGTTGGTGTGGATGTTAGTGTTTGGACTGTGTTTACAATTTTCTAACATTTTATATACTAGGAAGAATAAAGATGGTCTGGATAGAAATGCAAATTCTGGAAAACTGCTCGACAATATTGTAAAATTTGTTTTTGGTGTCGTTAGATTGTGCGTCACGTGTTGAATTTTTATTACATTACTGGGAATATAACTGTACTGATAACAACCTGTAAATATCTTTCACATGTTGAAATATTATAAATAAATAATTGGGAGTTGTCTCACTGTGCTGTTGAGTTGATCAAGATTGTTGTCTTGTAAATAGATAGGTTGTTTTGTTGCATGAATAATATGACATTGTAATACGTCTTATTGTCGGAATTGCTGTAATACCAGAATTTTGTTAGGATACATTAACAATAATTCTTTTGAAACATTTTGAAGTAGCCGACAAAAGTGTTGTTTTATGTGATTAATTTGGGCATTATTTGACAAATTAGTAGCAATGGTCTATTTACCACATATGTCGTCATTTTGTGTGAACTGCTTTAAGGAATAACTTATACATCTGCCCGTAAGCGGTTCCTGTCGAGGATACCAACAGTACTGGCAGTATTACAGTAGGGTAACATTCTGGTTTATCAGTATTGAAGATCTTGGACATATAAAATATATTGCGAGGATGATATCCATCCTCGTACTACTGCAACTGTTGTGTGGATATTGGTATTTAGTTGCTGATTAGCTGGCTGTGTTTGTCAGTGTTTCATTGGTAACTGTGCCTTGTTTTTTTGGCAAATTTTCTTCAAGTTCCTGTTTCTAATCAATCATTCTGACTGCAAAATATACCATATGTGTATGTTAGACTTAGTACAAGCTATTAATGATGTGTAAATCTATATTACTAACTCGAAATGTGTAGTGTCTTGAAACAATAAAATGTGTGCATACCGTATGTTGCATTGTTGTCAAGCTCCATGTATGCAGTTTTAGACAAAGAAATGTCGGAGACATTATTATGCAGTGGCATACTTAACACTAACAGTCACGTAAAAAACAAAGACAAGTGATATGTGCATTTATACTGTCTTTCTTGCAACCACCATGTCTTAAGCAATTAACCTGTAATGTCTATATTATCTGTGTAATCTCAGATTCACTGAACAACTGCCGACTCATTCAAACGCAACAGTTATATATTATGTGACTTAAGAATAATGTACCATACTACAAAGATGCATTTTCACATGCTTGATTTTTATCTCATGCTTGTACTACGTGTATGCCGTCATAATAATAACAGTATAACTGTGCAAACACTTGGTGCTTATTGTGCATATATTCCAGAATAATTGGCCCACTCATGGGAACGATGATCACTTCCGAGACTGGGAGATATTTCTTCCATCTTACAACTTTGGAGTCATGATACATGACTAGAGACAGATATCAAACGTATAGATTGTGACCTGTAATTTCATAATCTGAAACCACTTTTGCTCTACAGTCAATAGACACTTGACTGAAGTTGGAAATTGCCAAAAAAACCATGGTGCTCGACAACTTCTCATGTCAAAAAGCCATTTCCACCAAATATGAACGCACATGAAAATGAGGACCGGAATCGAAACGAGGTCCCTGGGGATACAGATTCATGCTATGGTTCTTACTCTATATTCAGTTTTGTTGCCTGACCAATGTGTTTAGGAGGAGAGATACATTTTGAAATAGCTGATTTCGCAACGTAATGCGGTCAAATTTTGGCACAACATACCACTAAGGGACATCTACCCAAAACCAAGTTTTTCAAAACTGGGCAAGCAGATGTGAATATCAGATGTACCAAAAGGCTGCACTTTAATGTGTTATATTAGGTCATTGCGGAACAAGTTATTACCTAAAATGCACTCACAACACAGTCTATCAATAGCATAATACAGTCAGTAAATTCCTCAGAAGAAATCTGCTGCTTGTCGTCTTGCTCTAGGTGACTTTCGCTTCTGTGCTACAATCCGAGACGTGTCTGGTGATGGCTTAAGAATGGTACGGTCTGGTTGTAAGCTGGGATTGTAAGGCTGCCGCGGCGTCACGTTGAGACTGTCTTCAAAATCTACACAATTAACAGTGAATTATGTACCTACCATGTGGGCCAGTGAATAACAAACACAGTGCAAACAGAAATAAACACAATGCGACATTTCTATTGACATCATTATTTATCAACCAAACTCAAATACTAATGTCTTATGAAGACAAAAATGCAATTAAACTAGGGACCTGTGAATCGTTTTTTTGCGTTCGAATCGAATCTCGAATCGAATCGGCCGTCC
>Ga0066192_1000300_pt1 | contig 10369 bp, 10 predicted proteins | sample WorMetvacBELIZE1_FD_58707 | JGI IMG/M metagenome (GOLD analysis project Ga0066192, IMG submission 58707) | Marine gutless worms symbiont microbial communities from Max Planck institute for Marine Microbiology, Germany - Olavius vacuus BELIZE.1... | ecosystem: Host-associated > Annelida >... | reverse complement strand
GGTGTGGTGGGTAAGGGGGTAACAGTTTGTTTTCTTCTGAGATAACATAAATAATCTCAAATTTTCTCAGGATTTAACATACCAAAAATTATTAACATCGGTTAATTTTTGACAGAGTTATTTGAAAAATAAAAAGGTGGACGTTTTTCCGGGCCACAGTGTATAGGACTACAACTTCTGCTCTTATAACTCTGGCAACCAATCGACTGTGTATTTGGATGACGTGACTTGGTCATCACTGAAAACTCCGGCTGTTACCTCACTATTTATTCCTGCCTGTACAAATTCTGCTATTGCCTCTCCAATTGCCACTGCCTGTCCCGTGACCTGTCACGCCAATCTAGTGGTTTGATCTTATCGTGTATATAAGTGCTTTACAGTCAAACTGTCCAAGTCTGAGCCTATCATTTTTTTCAGTAGTTCCATTCAGATTTAATTACTGATCTGAACTTATATTTTCCAGTTCATATTTTTATTGAGCATCCTTGCAACTAAATGCTGAATTGCTGCATAGGCAGACAGTTATGGTTAGGTAAATAAGTAAGTCAGTCAGTTAGTGCATTTTGTATTCGGCACCAGAATTGCATAGAAACGTCTCAATTGAGCTGGGCAGTCGAGAACAGGTGTGTCTTCAGTGATTGTGAAGGCGTTCTGTCACAGCTCTGGTGCTCATAGTGCAGGCGGCAGGTAAACAGGTAAATTTCTGTTGCTGTGAAACTATTGACCTCAGTACCTGTAACACTTACGTGTATAGTCATACAGTAGCCAGTAGCTGTTGTGCAAGTCTTTGTGATGGAGCTGGAGCAGTTGATTAATATCCATACATAGGTCTGGGTTGTATAATATCATTTAAACAACTCACGATATTTATTTATCCGTCTGTTTACTGTTTGCAGATTGCAATGCCGCGACGTATTCGCTCTCTTAGCTACAATCATCTTGAGGGCTACATTGCTACTGGAGGTGACGAAGGAGTGCTAAAAGCTGTGAAGCTGGATGCAAAAATTGGTGGTTATTTCTTGCAATGAAGGCAGACTTGTTTATTTGTAAATAACGACGCTGTGGCCAGTGTTATCTCAAGCATTAGCCGCTAGTTGTATGGTCAACGCCTTTTTGTCAGTTTGCACACTGCAGTCTTAGTGCTGATTTGTTTAGGAAATGTGGCCGTGTCATGCTGCCGACTTTGTGCTTATGTCAGTAGCTGATTGATGGAGTAGCCGGTCAGGTCATATTTCCGCAGCACTTTCCAAATAGATTGTTAACTGTTTCTGTAGGAAACGTGGCACATTTCTATTTGAGTTCGTTGAAATGTAATATTTACTTAAATACCCATCTGTGAAGTGTGTGTCAATGTTTCTTCACTGTTGCAGTGTATGTTGTGCTTTTTTTAGCTCACCTCGCTGAGCTAATAGTATAACTGATCAAAAGCTATCTGTGTCTGTCTGTTTGTGTCTGTGCATTCACCAGGATAGCATAGATCATAACTGCTACATATAGAGACTTATAATCCTGCTTGCACAGACCTACGGATAAACTCTGATCACAGAGTTAAAAGTAGGCCAGTGTGACCTAGTTTACCAGGTTTATAGATCATACTTCCAGCTGAGCATCCCAGCCCATGTGCTGCTTCTTGTGTATGCTTTTAGCTGTGCAGTGCAGTCAGCTGCTTGTTGTATGAATATTCATATCACTGGAGACAGCTTGCTGATTATTTTTACGTTTGTTGCTGTAGAGGATCCAAAGATAAGAGGACTGGCTGCAGCGAGTACTCTTACTATGAACCAGGAGCTGGAAGGTCATAAAGGTATCATAGATTTGTTTCTGTCATCGCTGCAATTTTTTTTTTCATTTCATCGGAAATTAATTTTATAGAATTCATTTTACATATTAACAGTTATAAACAGTAATAAAACAGTTATGACTGGTTAGGAATGCTTAACACTCATGAAATTTGGCTAGAACGTTTTGTGTTGTAATTTATGGAGCACACATAATTGCTTGTGGCATGCAGCAGAAGTATCAAGAATGATTCCAGATCATTGGCAATTCGATAGAATACAGAATCTTTAGGGATGTACTGGTATCGGGTTTTGGTTGGCCAGATATCCGGCTTTCTTTTATTATACAGTTTCGGATCCCACCAAAATGTTGAAAGGCACTAGATAATGCAACTGGATATTTTACTGACTTGATTGACTCATCTTCAAGCAAAAAACCACAGTAGGCCAACTCAATTCAACTTTATTGTAACATATTTGCAGCCCAAGTAGCTGAATTGCTAAATACACAAAACAGTAAAACAATATAGCAACTAAACAAACAGAAATACATTGAAAATACAAAATACAAAGTACACAAAAAGGCCAGTCAGTAACTCAGTATAACAGCATTAGTGTGCAGATGTCACAAAATTGTGGTTAGCTCCAAGTCATATGTAAACACTGACATTCAGACAAATATATATTATGCATTACAATGTGCAACAACAACACAGTAAAATTACTGACATTAGCACGCTGCAGTTTATACACAAGTCACACAACTTTATGCACATCGTCAGCATGCAGAGCAGCGGAGCAGCCATCACACGCTCCGGTTCCTGTTTCGGCCGGATACACTGACTGATACCTGGTCACATCTGGTTCGGGCCAGATTTCAAAAAATTTGAATCTGGTACATCCCTAAAAAATTGTCACTAACCAATTGACTTGTGTCTTGTTGCAGCTGCTGTTACGGTGTTGGCTTGGAATGAAAAACACCAGAAACTGACATCTGGTGATGAAAATGGCTTGATAATTGTCTGGGTTCTTGTCAAAGGTAATTCAGCCGTCGTTGTTCTCATATACAGCTTCATACTTTGTAATATTGGCACAACTGCGGCATGCTCTGCTCACATTGCCACAGCAGTCAGTGTGTGTGTGTGTTTACATGCTTGTAGAAAACACATTTATTATACGAGCCAGACTCGACTTCTGAGTAGTCCATACGTGTAGGGTAAAATTTGCTATAATATTAGTCACCGTTTGCCTATTGTATCAGTATTGAAATAGATACTGTGTTTTAACTGCAAATTTTGTGTCATTAATTAAGAATCTCTTTGTGTGAACAATCGGCAGTAACTGCAGTTTTACTTCAGTTGAAGTTCTCGGTTGTCATTGACCTAGTCAAGTAATTATCCATATACTGCAATGCGATGCAGTCTGATTAATCAGTTGCACCTTAGTCGTGCGTGAAACATAGCTACAGTTGTATTGCAGTGTGTTAGTATTAAGTAAGTAAGTAAGTACACGATTTATGTAGCATCAAAGTCTCAGAAGAATCAGGGCATGCATTTCTGAATAGAAATTGTGTGCTTTCTTAAAAGTTAAAACCATGAACTTTATGCCGATGGGTTTGAATTTGATTCTGTGCCAGATTATTGGTGGCATCAAAACAAGTATCTGGACAAACTTGTTCCACTGCTCCAGGAAAACTCCTGCTTTGCACATGAACATGTTTTGAGCCATTAAATACAGCAGTGCGTGTTAAAAGGCATTTTCTGATGCTAAAACTACATTAGAGTCATATCTTGTGTATAAGTCCGACATATTAGAACTGTTCTGTAAAGCAAGCAGCGTTCGTACAGACTGTGGAATACATAGAATTTGAAACTTGACATGTTCATGTCTGGAAAGTCTCTGCAGTATACCTGAGTTGTGGAAAGGCTTATAATTTTGATATTTAAGTTTTTCAAGATAGTTCATTTTTATTTACTTAAAAGAACAATCTGTAAAATCAGCTCTCTCATCAGCTGTTGAAAGGAAACATGGCATGCAGTAATCTATAGTTTTATAGTAAACAGTTTAATTTATTAAGCTATATTTTGATGACTGTACAGTCCTGGAAGACCCTCTAAAAGAGCCAGAAATTCCGAAAAATGGCATTAATTTTTGTGTACGAACCTTGGTAAGGGTTTTACATACATCCTGTTATTTCTTGCCATTGTGGTCCGGCAGGTGTTTGGTATGAAGAAATGGTGAACAATCGGTCCAAGTGTGTTGTTCGGCACATGAAGTGGAACACCGACGGAAGCAAAATTTGCATCGTCTATGAAGATGGTACTGCTTTGCAGTGTTGATCGATTCTGTTCTGGTGCTGTTAGTCACATGCTGTTGTACGTTCTCTTTCGATTTAAATCAGTTGGATATGATGGATTTCATATGACTGAGGCAGTTTCTTGTGGAATGTCGATTTTGCTTTGCTGTTGTGACACCACCCTTAATTTATCTGTCTTGGAGTTTAATCAAGAATCGATTGAATGTAATGTGGATGTGCTGTCCAGGCCATGTAATTCTTGGCTCTGTTGATGGGAACAGAATCTGGGCTAAAGATCTCAGGAACACTCAGCTCACTCATCTTGAGGTCAAGAGTCGTTCAGCTGACACTCTCTGTCTCAGTACATTGCTGTGTCGTTATTGTTAACCTCAGTTATTAGTTGTATCTACATTTTCACACTTAAACTTAAACAGTGGGATGGACTTGATTGGACTGAAGCCTAATCCTTAGGATCTATCATTTTTCATTCAGTGCTATGACACTGTTGGTTGGGTCATTTAACCCGTAAAAACTTTTCGCCGATATGACCTATAATGTGTTTGCTGAAACGTTAAACCTTACTCAGTCTCAATCTTGAACTTGTTTTTTTCTGATATGCTGCATCAACTGATTTTTTTGCATCATCTAATATGCAGTTATGTTTGATAGAAATTTGTGTTCCGTCAAATTCTGCTTTTTGTATTTAAACGTAGTTTTAATTAGATGATGATAACTGAGGCAGAATGTTGACTTCGTAATTTTGATACAGACTGTGGTGCTCAATCTTAAATCATGCCCTGTAGTTTGTATTGTAATGTCAGTTGTTCGTTGTGACATGCTGTTACGCTGCAGTGGTCTCCAAACAGCCGTCTGTTGTTGTTTGGCACAAGTGCCGGTGAAGTTCTTATCCACGACTCTGCTGGCGAACTCATTGTAAGTGTTGTCTGTCCCAGATATGTTGTTAACTAACGTCCAGTGGTTGTCGAACTTTGACATTGTAAAGCATCATTGTGTGCTTTGTATTCACTGTATTGCCGTTGAGGTGTGCAGATGTTCAGTGTGAGCTCAAAAAATTGTTGAATATCCGGCTTAGTTTACAGCATTACATTGAAGCAGAAATGACGATGCTAATGCCAAACAAAGAATAGCGAGCGTAGAAAATGCAGAACTGAGTCTATGAAGGCAGTCCAATGGGTCGTACACCAAACAGTCTGTGATAAACGTGATATGTCAAACAGATGATGGGTACTAATGTGGTCAAAATGTAGGCATACTTTGGCATTCTGCAACTGTGCATTCAGCCTCGTTTATATTTGGTTTAGGTTATTTGAAGTATAATTGGTACTGATGTAACAAAGTCTGAGAAATATGTCATTTTGAAGTTATCTGCAGTGTGTGGGTAATTCGGGGACACTGATGAATGTGTGCAGTCAAAAGCGATGGTGCTGTGTCAAAGCAACGTGGGGGGTACCTACAAAGTGGCTGCATTAGAATGGTACAGTGGAGCACACGGTTACTTTGAAGTCGGCTGTCCAACATTGGCCGTCTGCTTCAACAATGGACGTTGCCAGTTTATGCGCACAGAGCTTGATGACGGTATCTTAACTGCCAACTGCTTAATGTATCATAGATAATATCAGATTGAATTACATTAATGTATTAGCAACGTGTTGTATTGTGTTAATGTATACCTTCTTTCGTAGTTTCAGAATTTTCTGGCTCCCAAATCTTCTCATATTGACGATATTCTCAAATGTGTACATTAGCTTAGAATGAACGAACGTGTTGAATAAAAGTCCCCATCATTTACATACAGATTTCTCACAACCATGCAGTCTGTATAAATTACCGCTTGTTCGATTTGATGTGATTTTTTAAAAATATCTCCACTTTAGACTGTCGCGATCGTGTGTTTCCGGTGGCTGGTAGCTGCCTCTGGAACAGTCTGCCGCCTGACATCACCTCAGCTCCAACACTCACTGTTTTTCAGAATGGCCTCAAAACTTCCTGATCATTTCCTTCATAACTGTTTTAGGTCTATAGTTCTGTACAGTACACCTTGTGTAGTGGTTTAGCAGTATTGTATTTAGACCACTCTAAATAACGCTAATGTAATGTAATTGTAATCTTGGTAAAATACACGGACTTGTCTCACTGGAGAAAAGCCAACAGTAGATGAAAATAGATATTGCGGTAAAAATCAAGTGTATCATTTTAGGATGGTTGATGCTGGCTGTGTGGCTGAATACTGAAGCTGCAACTAAATAATTGACATTTCTGTGCATTCGAGATCCTGCAGTCATTATTATGCATGTGCGTTGTAGAGCCAGTGTTGCTGGATACACAGCTGAGTATAGTATGTGCACAGTGGTCTTACAATGGCTCCGTACTGGCAATTGGTGGCCAGCACACGGATAGCAAAGAAAACAGCTTTATATGCTTCTACTCACCACTTGGAGCCGTAAGATTAACTCTCTGTTGTTTTCATGTGTTTTTTTTACAGCTAATGGTTTCACTGTGCACGTTTTCAATATATGTGCATTAAATTCTTAAGTGAGACTGTTTCACGATGTTGTACACCAAAATTATCATTGAACCGTTTTTGATTACACATGTTCCGACTTTGCTGCAGCAGTCTAAAAGTGAAATTCTCTTTTTTATAGCTGGTACAGTTCTTTTTAATATGCATACTTAGATGACGTTGGGAACCTTGTATAGGTTGTACTCAACAAAGTTCTTAGTGATTTATATACATAGTTTAGTTTCTTTTGTGTTGCACAGTGCAACATTTTTGTGTTAGTGCATGGTCGAGGCGGAGCAGTGACTGACTTCTATCATATGTTGATTGTCGGTATGTGAACTTTGTTACGCTGATTGATTTAAGAGTAATAACCAGTCTGGTTGTGGGTGCAGCATCTCCGAAATCTGTCAGTTCCTGGCATGCTGTCGTCATGTTCATGGGAAGGTGTGACTCCGCGTCTTGGCATTGCCGCCGACAACTTTGTCTACTTTGCAAGCATTCGACCAAGCTATCGTGTACGTCATTCGTGTCGTGTTAGACTGTGTATGTTTTTTGCCAAGTTTTTATTTTGTTTCAAACGTCTGTGTGTATTGCAGTCGTATGATAGATCCAATATGTAGTCATTTAACGTGCAAGTGGCCGGTTTACTCTGCTACGTGACGTCAAAATTAAAATTAACAAGTGAATAATATATGAGCAAAAAATGGAAATGAGTCCGAAATTCCATGAAGTCAGTCTAGTGGGTTGGATAAGAGTCTGTGGTGGGAAAGATTTGTGGAAGAGTTTTGTTTTAAGCATGCATTTTTTTCTATAACCGTTTAATGGCACCTGTCATGAATGTGCCATTAAGAAGATTTACAACTCGCTGCACGTGCTGCAGATAATACTTTTTACAGATTGTTGGGATATCCAAGTCACTGTGTTTGAACTTGCGCATATTGTATTTGCAGGTTTTCATCAAAATTCAGTTTCCGTGTATTCATGCTAGTTGTGTTCTAACCAGAACGTTGTTTGTAACACATGCTCTTATGTGTAAAAATATGTTTGTTTGCATTGTCTACACTGGTGCTGTGTTGTTGACAGTGGGCGTACTTTGCCAACACGGTTGTCTATTCATTCACGAAGAATGACGATAAGGATCAGCTTGTCATGTTCTGGGATACTGTCAACAATGAAGTGAGTGTTAGTTAAAATTTTATCGTAGTCTCTTTGTAAAAACTTCTTGTGCCAAAGAGCTACCTAGTTGTACATGACCTTGTAGGTCAACATTGTGCACGTTGATTGCCACAGTTATGTCCAGTGTGAGATTTTCTGTCAACAGCAGCGCCAGAAGCAAACTAAGATTGGTATGGCGAGTTTCCCTTTCCCCTCCCTTTCCTCTTCTCCCCTCTCCTTCCCTGCACCGGTTCCCTTTCCTTAGAAGTAGGTCCCCTTTATTCCAGCTAGGAGCTTTGGGGAGTGCTGTAAGCTCCCCTTGCCACAATAGCCGGGTCGGAAATCGATTTTGGCACATTTTAGCCGTAAAAATCTGACATCTGCTGGCAACAATTTTAATGATTTTCCTGAGAATGAACTGCCCAAATTTCATCGGATTGGTATGGCGCCACCATACTAAATTTCAGATATTTCGGCTGCCCTACCTGCCGTACCACTTTTAGCGCCACTGTTTAAATCCACAACCTCTTGGTCACAGGTCCTGCATTCTAACCACAGTGATACATCGGCCACTTGTTGCTGGTTTTGGTTGCAGAAACACATGAAGCCTTTTAGAAGTCTGTTGGCAATTGCTGCTTGTGGCGACTTCTGTTGCATCGTGACGAGATCCGAAGATCTTTCTATGCAGGTAAATTATCACCACGTTTTATTCTAGTATTTATTTTTTAAGCAGCGTAGTTGTCTGGGCATGTGGTAAAGAACAGCCTGCCATCTGCTCTGTGTAACAGTAGCTTATTAGTGAACACTGAACACATTATGAGAAGATCTTGTTCGGCAGTGTTAGTGACTCTGACAAACAGCATCTGCTGTTGATGTCGCTTTCTTGTGATTTTCATGCTTTCCACAAACATTTGAACTTATTCAGTACTTAGTTAAGACGTGCTGTGTGCCAAATGATTTTTTATTACATGTACAGTATTTTTTTTATTAGTTTAGTTATTCCGGCGAAAAAATGTGCTTGGCTGTGGTACTTACAGCAACCATTCGTGATCATCCTGTGCAATTCAATCGGCACTCCGCTCGATTTTAAATACATCGACCTGGCACCAGCCTATGTCGCTATGACTACCAGCCACATCGTGGTCGCATCAAAAGAGGCGTTCTACATGTGGCAGTTCAAGAACGTGAAACAGCGCGCCATCATGGAAGTGTCTAATCGACTCAAGGCTGGCATGGAGAAGTTACTAACTATTCTTCTTCTAATTCATTTTGCAAGTGCTTTTATCGTTAAATTTTATCGGCTGTTATCAGCAGAATGTAGAAGACTATCAGTGGTCAGTGGTCACAGTTCTGTGATACGGCTGATAGGAGTTGTGTCAGACCATTCCTTTGATGTGTAGCTGATGATGTTGCATTAGGCTGCTGATTCTACATAACTGTTCTTCACTAGTGTAGCACTTGCATGCTCCTTAAGTCATTTTTTTTGCATAGTTAAGTGCGAATTATATTGTGGCTGCAAGCCAGTTGCAGTTAACATGTCTGTTAACATTGAATCTCTTAATTCTGAATTACTTTTAAGTCCTTGTTAGAAATGTCATTGCAAGAATCCGCCAAGTCATATTGAGTGTTTGAGTTGAGTATGGTTTTATGTTCCACTTGAGACACTGAGTGGGTCATGTCGGAGATGATCACGCTGAGCGTTAATTTTGTATTATATTTGCTGTTGCAATAATGGAAAAAGAATTGTCATGAACCTAAACATTGAGTTTTAATGCAGCAGCCGTGATTTGATACACACAGCACATTACATGCTGTTGACAGTTCAGAAGACAAGTGAGTAAGGTGATGGGAATCTGTGAACTGCACAGAAAGTTTATTAGTGATGCAGTTAATCAAAATTCATGATTTTTATCATGCAGATAATTGCCATTAAAATTTGTGTTCATTTGTCGGCTGTAGTTTACATACCTTTCCAACTGTATGGTACTTGCATGCAGAATTTTATCTGTACCTTTGTGTGGAGTGTAAAGGCCCTCCCTCAGGGGTCTGGGAGAATGTGTTTTGCTTAGACGCCAAAGCAATTTGCAAATGTTAGCCATAAACTTTTTGTGCATGTGAACACAGATTGTCAATTATGTGCTTGTTTGAACAAAATGTGACCGTGAAATAGCACTTTTCAGTAGCATATAACTGGTACAGTCAGATTGCTGTGCTAGAGGGGTTTGTGCAGTCTCTGTGCAGGGGGTGGCAGTGCATCTGGGGAACGTTGATGTACAAAATTAATTAGATGAAGTGACTGAACTGAGTGCAGAATGTAATGCATGCGTGCTAGATTGTTTCACGTGGATGATATTCCATCTGGAATAGGTGGGGACGCTCTCGACTTCAACAAAGCCACTGCGGTTGGTTGAATCCACGCTTGCCTCTCGTGCTAGCCAGATGTACAGTACAGTTATAACAAAGTAGTCATCTTTGTATTATTTGAGGGAGACACGCTGGCTGAAAAAACTCATTGTATTATATTAGTACAGCGGATAAGCTCTCATATTCCAAGAATTATGCACTTGGTGAAGAAAGCATGAAATTTCTAGCATAGTTAGTGCATACTATAAGCTTTAT
>Ga0066192_1000299_pt1 | contig 10372 bp, 6 predicted proteins | sample WorMetvacBELIZE1_FD_58707 | JGI IMG/M metagenome (GOLD analysis project Ga0066192, IMG submission 58707) | Marine gutless worms symbiont microbial communities from Max Planck institute for Marine Microbiology, Germany - Olavius vacuus BELIZE.1... | ecosystem: Host-associated > Annelida >... | reverse complement strand
AGATTTGTTGCAGTTATTGTGATTTTTATTTTGGCGTCACTTTTTTTGGAACACACTGTAGATACCGTTGTGAATAAGGCAGCTGCACCCATTTCTGTAGGATAGCCCTTATTGCCATACGAAGATAATGTGACAACATATTGTGCAAATATAAAGGTCATGTATGCTATCATTCGTCAAAGTTCCGACATGCTTTTACTCTGTGGTCTTCGACACAACAGCTTGTGGTTACTGAAGGCGTTTGAGGGGGGGGGGTAGCAGTGGCATAATTTGGAAGCGGCCGCCGGGGTTTCAGGCATCCAGGCAGTTGAATTACATGGAGACCGGAAAAGCCAATGGTGTTTCACTTTCAGTTGACCGGATCAGTACTTTCTGTAGCAAAACTTGGGAGCCGTGGGTAGGTCTTGACTGAGTTCTGACGAGGAGCCCCGCGCCCTAAAACACATTCTGGCCGGGGAGAGAATTTTACTGTGACTGTGAGTAGAGAACGTAACCTGAAAAGACTGCCACAGTTCCTAGAGGCCTGACGTGTCTATTTTCTGACATTATATGCGTCATAATCTGTATCTGGTCTTTCTGTGCTTTACATGCTTTCTGGTGTTTCTGGTTTAATATGGTTTGATTTGCTTCGATAATGCTTTTTTGCTTAAGCTTACACATGAAGTCTGTCAGCTGTACAGCACTGCGGATTATGGCTGCCTATTTATCCAACAGAACTATTACTCACACTATTCATGCTCGTACTTATTAAATATCATACAACAAACGTGCTTGCAAATAAAAAAACAATGCCAGTGACAGCAACATACAAAATTACAACATAAAAAGGCAATGCGTTTGTTGTTAAGGGATCTCGTCGTTCTCGATCGTTTCATTTTTTGATGGTTTGGCTTAATGCTAAACGTATTTTTGTGATTTTATCACCAAAAAAATGATTTATAGAGGTATAGATATGTCGTATGATGTTCTTGCTCAGAAACTAAGCATCAAAATGTTGAAAAAATTTTGTCATTGAATTTGGTTTGGGCACCGGATTTCTGACCAAAAATATGAAATCTGCTATAAAAATACCATGGGCTACATTATACCGACAACAAGGTGCCCTACAGCCTGATGGCAGTTAGCATCTTGTTTCATTTGAGATATTTGCAGTCGATGTTACATGTGCATTCTTATTTGCATGGATTATGAAATGAATATTATGTTTTCTGTTTAGGTTTATATTTTCCTTTTTTCTTCAACATAGCTGTTGCATCGCAATGCTGTCGAACGAGTCTTTTAGAAGAAAGGTTTGTAGTGGTGCCTTCTGTCTGCAATTAATCTGCATTTACAGTACATTTTTTGACCACCTGCGAAGCGGCGTTGTTTGGTGTATACGTAGCATGTACGTCTGTAATACAGTAACTTTCGAAAGCCTTGACATACAGTAGGAAGTTCATTTTCGCTCATCCGGTATATCTCGAGGGGTCATCGTTGGTATATGAAGGTCATCTTCTCAAAGTCAAAGTCACTGGAGCAAAAAGGCGCGAAATTTCTCATTTCTGCAATGTAAAACTTCGATGGGCATTGGCTATAAGCAGTAACTCAGGTTCTGTAGAAGATAGAGCCGTGAAGTTTGCATGCAACATGGTGTTTTCGGATATGATAGATCGAATGGTGTCTCCTCTAGTAATATATATTTGGTGTGACCGCCATCTTTGTCGCGTGACTGGAAGTGACCACACGTAACTAAATGCACACATTCGCGGGTGGTCAGGCTTAGATTAGAAGGCAGTCTTGTGTTTCATGTGCATTCTTTTGCTTGTAGGAATGACTGTACATGATGAAATAACCTAGCTGGCTAATATTATCGCTGCTTTTAGCTATTTGATATTGATTTTTTTGTTTATTTTCGGTTAGTCGATTTATTTATATTTGTGATTGTCATTATGTGTATATCAAATCAAATCAAATCAAATCAAATCGTGATATATATCTTTGTTCACAAAGAAATTATAGAAGAGGCTATAAATAAGAAACAACTATTAAGCAGCAGTTTATTAGTATTTTTTAACTTGGTGTACCGTGTGACAGTGCATGTGAGACAGAAAAACAACACTGTTTTTTTTATTTTTCAAATAACTTTGGCATATCTCCAAGACTGATAATTTTTGGTTTGCACATACTTTAGTAAATATCTTGTCACATAGTGTTTCATCTTCTTCATAAGATCTGAAACCTAGAAGTCCACAGTAAAGCACCGTGCATGTACAGTACTTCACTCCAGCGGCTGCGTCGCGAGACGTCAGACCTCATCGTAGCACCAACCTGTGGCTTCCTAACATCTTAAACTTTAGTCCTGTGGATTACAGAATCTTGGCAGTACTCATGAGCAAATCTATCAACATCTTTCGTGAAATGTTAATGAACTGAGGCGACGTCTGAATGACAGTTGGTCAAGCATGCAGACGGTCATTGATCAAGCAATTGATCAGTGACAATTTAGGCTGAAGGCTGAGTTAGGGCTAGACTAGGCGGACAGTTTGAACATTTGATATAGTCCAGCTCCAATGTTTTATTATTGCAGTGCGTTGTTGTTGCATAAATTTTTTTATACTTCATATAATGTTTCATTAAATGAACTCTCACGATGACGTGCAAGCTTAGCTTACGTGACGTAACTGACCTTGGTTATGTATGCTGTATTTACGAGGCATTATAAAGTCACCTTTTAGGAGACATGTATGACTCTGATGTGATTTTGTTCCGAATTCATTGGAGTATGTATTCTAATAATTATTTCAGTACGAGTAGGCTTGACAAAGTTATTGCAAAAAAAATAAAACAGTGCAGTTCTTTGCCTCGCCATGTAGTAGGTTATACAGTGTATATGATAACAAGAAGTTCAACTACTGCAGAGATAGCGCGCGTCGGAGATCATTACGCCGTTCAAGGTCATTCAAGATCACTGATTCTGGTACCAGTCGAAAGCCCATATGCGACTTCCTACTTATGGATAATACTAACTGACATACTGTCTTGCACAATTTTCTAATTATCGCACAATATTATTGCTTTTGACAGGGGGTGCCTCTCTTTAACGCACTCGTTCCACGAAATCTCTGAATGACGCCATAAATTATATATTGTCAAAGATAGATTTGTGGACTAAATTTGTGTTGCTTCAACCAATTTGACGCGCAAAATAACGGCCATTACGCCGTTCAAGGTCATTCAAGGTCACCAGTTCAGTTTTGGTACAGATCAAAAGTTCTGCGACTTCCTGTTACTAACTGTTACCCGGTTATACTATCTTATCTCGCACCATTACCATGTTATTGCAGATTATTGGTCAAATTTTCTCTTTTGATAGGGGGAATACCTCTCTTTAGCACACTTGTTCAGGATGAACCCCCTAAACTCACGACTACGAAGTTTGGCACAAGAGACTAGAAACATCGCTCTCTATCGGACGGTGTAAAATGTATTTCTATATCTTGAATCATTTACGGGTGGATCGCGCATGTGACAGACAGATCTGAGAGACGGACAGACAGAGCCTTTAGCAACAGCGCGCTGTAACTTAGTTTGACGCGCGTTTAAAAAAACAAGTTGGACGTTGCTTCTGGGCTGGCTGTCTGGGGTTAAATGGCACTATGGCCGGCATGGAAATGAACACGTGCTGAGTCTGTGAGGTCATTGTGTGGAGTGGCCCAGTGAGGCGTTCCTTTATCATCCAGCGCAGCGCAGTTTTATATCAGTGCAGTGCATCCCTCGCATGAGTGAGTCCCGGGGAGTGGGGTGGCAGCCAGACAGACCGTCTGGATGTTGCCGACGTTCTGATCGACATTCGTAGTTGACTGTGTTGCGTTCCGTTCGTCTTGATGAGTCAGTTCGTGGTCGATACACTGCTGTCTGTCGGTCTGTAATCGGATACCACATGTGTTGCTGGTGGCGCCTGCATACACAGAACATCTTTCATCAGCGAGCGACTGCCTGCCTGCACGGACGCGCAACACTGGAATCACAGTCCATTTATCTTATCTACCTTTGTAGCGCATCACGGTCTACATTTCGTAGCAACGCAACGGCATGCACGTGACCTGGCGGACGGACTTCAGTTTTTCCTGCAGCAGATCTAATCTGATCTGCCTGACTTACCGTGTGGTACGTTACGGCAGAGCCGTGTGGCGCAGAGATAGGCTACCTACTAACTTCTGTTCTGTTGATGATAATACGCGAGACGTGAAGCACCGTGAATACGGAGAAAAAATATCGCCGATCGGTGTTGTCATGGCGACGCGGTGTGTGGCGCCAATGGCGGCGTGTTGTTGTTGCACAGAGTGGTTCATTAGTCGCCACGTCATCGCTGACGTCATAGCGGTCAGTTAACGGTCAACAGTGACCTCATCTGGCGAGGTGCGCGGCGTCGTCCTCGTCGTTTGAGATTGGAGGCGCAGCAGCTGTTGATAAATTGCCGGTTGCAAGCCGTGCGGCTGCGAACGACTGGTCCCAGGCGCTATTATATGACTCCATTCATGCTGTAGTCCGCCGTTGCGTTAATTTACTGGACAGTTGTCCGTCGCTGGTTAGCTGCCTGACTTGACCGCCAGTCAAAGGTTTATCGGCAGGATAGCGTGATGAAGAGAGAGCCTGGCTGTTACATTCAACGGACATCACTGCCAGTGATACTTTCGTTCCGAAGATGATCTCTATTTTAATTTTTATACTCTGTTTGCGAAAAAAATATTTTGTTCTTATCTCTTGTCGTTCTTGTGCAAGTAATTTTTGTTCTGTTTCCGTTTCCTGTCTGTAACACATAACTTAATTACACACAAACTACACATAACGTAAACCAACGGTAACGACTTACAGCTGAATTTGGTGCAAAACGTAAAGGAACAGCGAAAGTTTGCATATAACTTTACCAACACATATAGCCAGTGATGTTTTCTTTCTGAATATATTTTCTGTTTTGGTTTTATTTTAAATTCTGGCTGCCAGAAATATTTTATTCTTATTTTGTACTCGCGTTCTTGCAAGCAATTTTCGTTTTTATTTTCATTCTAATTCAGAACAGTATTGACCATCGCAGTCTTATCACAAAGCCAGATTTTGTAACAAGATTGCCTTTCTGTCGAACGCAGACCACCAACGAACATACCGCTGATAACACACCACCCTCCCTTATACCAGCTGATAGGCAGTAACAAAAAAAGAAAAAAAGTTGGTCCTGTGACCTTGATCTTGACCCGATGACCTTGATAGAAGAACTGACCTGAAAATTCTGAACAAGTCCCTGCATACCAAAAATGAACGTTCTAGGTCAATGCTTTAAAAAGTTAGAGCATCACAGACAGACAGACACAGATGCGACCGAAGATATATGACCACGGCACATTCGCGGGTGGTAAAACGGCGTGTATTAATGAGCTATTATTAATACCACACACGAAGCGGCGTGGTAATGTTTTCGGTGATGGCATCTGGCTATAATGTATGTCTTTTGTAATGAAATAACCTCCGAAAGCATTGACGTAGAAAGTTTATTTTCGTCTGCAGGGCCAAGTTCATATATGAAGGTCATCGGGTCAAGGTCAAGGTCACAGAATCAAAAACGCGCGACATTCCCTATTTCTGTCGTGCAAAACTTCGATGGGCAATAACTTCGGTTCTGTAGAAGATATAGAGCCGTGAAGTTTGCGTGCAACATGGCGTTTTCGACTGTGGCTGATCGAATGGTGTGACTGCCATATTTGTCACGTGACCGGACGTGACCACGCCTAACTAAATACACGCATTCGTGGGTGGTCGGCCTTAGATTAGAAGGCAATCTTGTTATTATTATCGTGATCATCATCATCATCATTACTTAGTAAACTATGACGGTACTGTGTTACACATTTTTGTATACATATAATTTTATTGCGTGGATTAGCTGTAGCTTGTCAACCTGATGGTTAAATTATTGATTTTTCGGTTCTGCAGAGTGACATAAAAACTGTACATTTAGTGGACAAGACTGGTTAGCGCGGAAGTGTCTGACGAGTTATTGACGGTGGAGGGAACATCTGCGATGAGCAGATTGACGGCTTGCAGTGAAGTTGATTGATTGACTGTGTGTTTGCTTGTATAGTCAGGGAAAGGTTCCAGTGGAACTTCACTGAAGAATGTCTATACGGAACAGCTTAACAAGCTGCAGCAGCGGCACCAGCACGAATGTGATCTCTTAGAAGATCTCAGGTAACATCTTCATTGTCACGTTGTCACCTGTTCACGCACGCATCTCCGACGAGTTGCAGGCTTTTAACGCGAATCCGTCCACTGTTTCCTTACATTTTGTATAACTGCATGTGCAAGCTGGCGGTGTTAAAAATTTGTTTGCGTTTTGCAGTTGTGCAATAAAACGGTAATTAAAGAGCAAAAATGTGATCATAAACAGTGTTCAGATGTGTTTCACTCGGCTGCTGTGCTCGTCAGATGATAATAATGCCTGGAAAATTGTAAACATAGTTTTGTTTTCTGTCGAGCATGACACACACTGATGTCTCTTCACATATAGCATATGCAGCATAGATTTAAAACAGAACAGTTCACACGTATATAATCTATCAGTGTGCAGTTATTTTTATCACTGGGTCAATTAATACTTTCATTAAGTTTGATATTTAGTTGCACAGTTATGTTACAGTTTAGCAGATTTACAGGCGCTTTGCCGCGAGACTAGTTTAGAGCAATACGTTATTAAAAGCAGAATTATTTTTGACTTTTGTTTGAAACTAGCTACTCTGACATCACTGTGATGACTGATGGCACATTTGTCGTCTTGTGTTTTGTCAAGAAGCGTGTGTTTCATGACTTTGCAGATTATTTGCCAAGCAGCGTTCCGTGATAGAGAAAGAATATGCTCAGGTATTAGCATCTGTGTGTCTGATGTTGTCATATTTCGTTGTGCTGAAAAATGCATTTAATTAGGCACACTTTCACTATGCTACGTCTCCTAAACTGCGACAAAGCTGTGTCGCCCGTGTGCATAAAATCGCATTCATTTCTGCGATGTTCGCTCTGACATTGTTTTAATCGACGCTGCGTGGTGTATGTTTTTGTTTCTGACTTGAAATCGTGCGGTGCCGGTCTGACAGCGCTGCCGGAGGTCTCTGCAAGGACTCTGCTCAAAGTGCGTTATAACTGTAGCTGTGAATCAGCATGGGCTGGCGCATGGACGATGGCTGGGGGGCGAGCGTGTTGATCTGAGATGGCTGGCACTGGCAGTGTTGGCGGCCGTCACATCACTGGGGCGCCGCGCGGGGTGTCGGGTATAGCAACAGCTGAAGGCAATTAGACGTCGATGTCCCGGAAGCAAGCGTCATCTGCTGTTGGTTTGTGCCCGGGCCCGCTGATGCGAGATGCCTGATGGCGTCTTTGATGCCACGCTCTGCCTCTGCAACTCTGCAATACGAACCGAGCCGAGCGGAGCCTGGAGGGATAGAGTAAATAGCAGCGAGCGCGTGTTGTCTTGTCACGCCGTGTACTGTACATCATTCCATTTCCGCGCCGTTCATCCTAGCTGCTGCTGCTGCTGCTACTTGATACAAACAAGGCTGTGTAATAGACAGACAGGCGGGAGATGATTATATCTGTGCGTACTCAGCACCAGAGTATGGCATAGGCGTTGGAGGCAATAGCTCACGGCTCATATCGATGCGCATTGCTCAGTTAGTCACTGCTTGTGACTTACATTTAAATCGGCGAGTACAGAAGATTGTTTATGTGGGGGTGCTTAATATTGAAGAATTTCATGCAGAGGAAATTTATATCGTCATTATTAATGACGGACGGTACACGGCGCTGTGCGTATCTGCGTCGTTCGCTGCGTTATCAAGACGATTACGGACGCATCTATCATCGATATAATTGGTCTGCGGGGAAACAATGCGGCGGCGGTCATCTGGACATTAATGACGCACTGTGTGCGGGCGGGCGGGCACTGGCTGATATTAATTACCTTCCTCGCCGTGTGACGTAGAAACTGATTAATGGCGTCGCGTAATATCGTCGGATTAACTCTGGTCGACCAGCAGCGTGTGGCAACTTTGTACCGTTGCATGTGTGTGTTCTATGCAATCCAATCGTTTTATTAGCTAGACCGAGTCAGGTGCCTTGTTTGCCTCATAACAACCACATTTCGCATAATGTGTAATTATTTATTTATTTTTATTTTTTTTTAAATTTAATTGTATTTAAGTTTATTTTTTGTTTGTTTCTTTGTTTGTGTGTACTTCGTGTTCGAGCTGATCATGTAAGTAAATAAATAAACAGATGACAGTATCAAGCTTAGTGTTTGTGGAGTGGGACAGGAATAAGAAGTTATGTAATGATTTATCAAATCCTTACCTTAGACCCCTTAGACCTTAAGAAGTAATTTTCAAGATCAGTTTTCCTGTTATATACCTTTCTAAATCCAGTGTATTGGAAAATGCAGATGTATAGTTAGGAAGCAGTTGCCAACAGATTGGAAATGGTCATTCTTGGGCTGTCATTTCAGCTGTCGTACCCGAGTTGAAGTCAGTGGTGACTGTCATGTCAGTGCTTAATTCGTTAACACTTTAATATGATAAATAATAAACAAACAAATAAATAAAAGGTACCAGAGGTATGATTATACTATGAAGTATGGACCACTAATAGGAAGTCATATATACTCTATCGCCTATCAAGTGTTAATGACCTTGAATGACCTTTAGCAGTATTCCAGTATTTTTCGTATCAGTACTTGTGTGGTTCTTCACTCGACATAGTCGATTTATAAATGAAAAAATAAGAATTCATCGTAGACCCGCATGTGCTTCGTTCAGGCTGTCTGTCACCGTGTCATTGCAATTCGGGCCATTACCATATCGGTATTTAATCGTCATCCATCATCCGCCCGGGATCGGAGGAGCTTACATTCGTTAGGCCGTGCCGAGCGACCTGCAGATACAATAGCATCGCAATCCGATACGTTTGCGTCATATTACATTGCATATTTCGTGCGTCATTGCTGATATATCGTTGGACGGAGATACCGGAGTACATGCGATGCGATGTGGTATCCTATGTGCTGCATCCGTTTGTCGTGACAGTTGTGTGCTGCCGCTAATACTACTGTTGGTAATTATACCTCCAACTGGGTTAACATCCTTGTTGCATATGATTACAGGCTACAAACACGACAGCCACTGACATGACATGTGCCTATGACGTTGACGTAGCGGCCTGTAGGCCTGTAGCAGGTGCGCGCTGGTCATCATGAAGCGCTGTATTGTTTGTGATGCGGAACGACACATTGACGCTAGGTGGCAAAAATGTTGTGAACACACGGAAGTGCCAGAGAGCGGGGAATTTGTATTGACTGGCCCATAGAGGATGATTATGATGATGATTATGATGATTATGACGATAATGAACTGGTCATTTGCAGAGCGGAAAGTACGTGAATGCCGTGTCACCAATAATAATTCACCTTTTTTGTTGTTCGTGTGTTTTGTTGCCATGCCCGTGAATGTGCCCAGAAAAAAAGAGACCCAAATATCTGTAATATCTTCTATAAAACTCGGGCGATTATGATGAAATTTTGTGCGTAGTTTCCTGAATAAATTTGCTGCAGTATGATATAAATATTTTCCATCTCGCCTGAATAATGTCTCTACACTACCTTATGAAACTTGAAATGCTCATCGGGCACGTGCTACCATCGAGTTGTTATAGAAAGAGACTCCGGAATTTTTCCCACCTCAGCTCTGGCCCCAAATTCACCTGATTTGAATCCAGTTGATAACAGCATGTGGAAAATATCGCAAGAGAATGTGTACAAAACACGCATCACTGACATGGAGCTATCGACGACGCCACTGACGAATGGCTGCCGCAATGGTGCCATTGACAATTGCCAATGACATTATGATGCAGCTTGGCGCACTCCGTTCTCAATCGCTGTTTCAGTTCTTCCAGATCAGTTATGCGTATTTTATACATCTTCTCTTTAATAGTCTCCACACAGTGTAATCAACTGAATTCTAATCTGGCGAATTTGAAGGCCACAGTTAAGGTAGGATACATTCTGGAGTTTCTTTGTGTAACTCGATGGCAGAACGTGTGTGATGAGCATTTCAAGTTTCACAAGGTAGTGTAGAGACGTTATTCAGGTGAGGTGGAAAGCGTTTACATGGTTTTGTAGCAAACTGAGAAAACTGTGTACCAAATTTTATCTGAACCGCCCGAGTTATGGATTTAAGTATTATTGTAAGTTTTGACTTGATTGCAACCTGCCCTTAATGTTGTGAAATGAATGAAATGGAATGAAAGTGCATTGATTTCAAGTGCGTTCGAAAACCTACTAAGAGCCGGCTTAGTC
>Ga0066192_1000298_pt1 | contig 10376 bp, 6 predicted proteins | sample WorMetvacBELIZE1_FD_58707 | JGI IMG/M metagenome (GOLD analysis project Ga0066192, IMG submission 58707) | Marine gutless worms symbiont microbial communities from Max Planck institute for Marine Microbiology, Germany - Olavius vacuus BELIZE.1... | ecosystem: Host-associated > Annelida >... | reverse complement strand
CTATTGGCACACGCGCTTCGTCGGCGCCGCCAATCGACGAGTCGCCGGAGTACGGTCGGCACGCAGCTTCGCCGGCCGGGGGCGCAGAAGGGGTGCAAACTGCCGGCGTCCGACGCGGAAAATGTTTACGGCCAATCGTGGGACAGCGAGTCGCCGACAACTTGCCCGACAACTGCCCGACGACCGATGTTTAGTCGTCTCCGCCGACAGCGGTCCTCATAGTCGCCATTTGTTCGACAAGTTGTCGTAGTCGAGTTATCAGAGACGGCCGGAGTACAGACCGACTTCTTGGCGAGGTCCAGTTCTTTACCACGGCTTCGTCAGTTGCTGGGTGGTCGTAGGTGACACGGGACATTGTGTACAACACACTGGATTGATCATATACAGACTAAAACGTAGGCTGTTGACGCGAGCTGTTCGACTAATGCGGTAACGATCATCCGTGTTTGTGCCGTGGTCGATGCCAATCGGCGGCGATTAGTGCAGGCGCAGAAGCATTATATGTCGACGCTGGACGACGACCGTACAGCAGTCACGTTTCCATCGTCATCACCTCCGCTTCTCTCATCTCGTCTTCATCCGCATCAGCTGATTCAGCTGCAGCAGCTTGGAGTGGCCTCCGTACAGCGACAACGAACGCTGATCAACAGCAGCAAGGTCGACAGTCAACGTGTCGTCGCTGAAAACTCGGCGAGTTTCGTCTCTTTTCAATCGCCGTCGGTTTGTATTCATTTCGATTTGACGTTCAAACTGTCGACTAATAGTTGCTAGTCGTATCAATCATCCGACTGTTTCATGCATGAGTCAGAAAGTCAGGGTGGTTTTATCTTTTAGCGTTGTCCTTTATTAACCATTTATTAACCATTAACCAACATTCTCCCAGCCCGCACGGCGACGTCCCGCCGGGGGTCGAACTTAAAATCCATTCAGTTATTTCTTTCACCCTTCCCCTAATTGTTACAGGAGGTGAAAAGTCCGAGATTGGCCTCCATTTTCGACCCTCGTCGCCTTTGATGCGCTCTGGTTTCGAAACGAAGCAAAATAACGGAAATTTATATACAGAAAAGAAACGTCAAACATTCTTGGAAGCGGAGGTGATTGCCTATGTCATACTCGTGCGTCTATGATCTAACTGCATCTAACTGTTTCTCTATGACCCTGCACTACCTCTGCTCTGTGTAAATTTTCAAAGTTCGATCGTCCAACCCTGAGAAAATAGGGCTACTATTTTGCCCCCGAAAAAAGGGGCGGGAAGATTTGCTAAACAACTTAGCCCGACTGCGTTGAAATATGATTCGCTGCAGTGTATATGCTACACACATTAGTCAACGTCACGCGTAGGCCTATATAGACCTAGTTGACTGTCACGGAGTGAACAAATTTCAGTATTTTTTAGTCTACAAAATGTACATTACTCCGTTATCGCTAACAGTAAGTTATTATTAACGCTGACGTCTAAATGGCCATGGTGCAACATTTATGAGTCCGCAGAACCGGTGTTATGATTATAGCCGAGAACGACCGGCGGGACAGGCGACCTCACGTGGTAATGAATTGCTAATATATTCATCTGTATTCACCATGCATTATGTGTATACACTTTTCGTGAACTTCTCTGTGCATATTTTCAGTTCTCTAATTGTAATTCTTTCCTTGAATTATCACTTACGACACGCAACTTTTCTTCTCTTTTTATGCACTTTGTATTTTATATGTTGAGCAATGAACATAACTCACACGAAACGCAAAAATTTCTGGACATGCATGGCAATCTCACTGTCGCTGAATTTCTCCATATTAGACTTAACGACAACTTCCCAAACTTTGACTCAACACCACTTACTCGCGGCCTTGGCTTAAAAACATGCATCTAACTGTTTCTGCATGTGTGGCAATTATCTCTGCTCTAAATTTTTATATTTTCATGCATGCGTGAATATACAGGTCTGCGCATGTTGTAAAATCGCGCATTCGACGAACGTTGGGTGATCCCTCCCTCAGTGCCCCTCTGCAGTCTCTGCTTCTACTTCTGCAAGGACATTGTAGTTATATGGCATGAAATGTCTATACGAAAAAAAGTTCGACAGGAGTTTAATGCATTTCAGTACGGCATTGATCGTATAGTGTTCTGCAAAACATAACGTGTTTTCTGTCGTATGTAGAGTCTGACTTGTGCTCTTTTTGTTTAAAAAGTCACTTATTGGATAGCCACGTATGTATTCGTTTGGTTCAAAAAAACTGTTTTTCAGTGCGAACAGTGTGCTTTGCGCGCGAGATATACAAAAAGCTCGTTGCATTGAAACGAATATATTAAGAAAGCGTGTGATAGCCATATACTTCGGTTATGGAGAATGGCAATCACATTGGCCGATATAGGCCATACAGCAAAGAAAGTGCGATCGACCGGCCATGAAGATGTGCGTTGGCTTTGATTGGGTTGCACAGCTGGAGGTGTATACGCGGTTTACACCTGGTGAAAATTCTGTTCTCTATACACATGTCGTTACAGATTGTATAAGAGACATTTTATGAAAGTGAACTGAGTGACGATGATGAGTAATCAGATGCTGAACACAGAGGATGTATCCAGTCACATGCACCCGTGCAGTCTGTTTCGCAAATCATGGGGACATGGTTAATGACAGGGGGTGGGGGTGAGCCCCATCTAATTTGTTTACCTCCATCTCAGTGTTTAGCTCTTTCACATCAAGCCATTTGACTCTACACAATGGGATGAAAAGTACACCAGAATGCACCATTTTAATTGGCAAATTTAAAAAATGCCACATCTCTAGGCCACCACCTATAGGTGACCTCCTGTCGCTCGATTGCCCGTCACTAACTGGCTCTCCACCACTTGCTGGCCACCTGGAGCACTGCATGGGGGTGATATTTCAGTAATAAATATTTATGTAATAAAATATTTATTCCCTTAAATTTCGTATATTTATGTAAACTTTTTATTTCGGATGAAAATAAACAAAACTACATAGAAGAAGTGGGAATTGCGAGGCACTGCAACTTGACGTCGTCGCCATGTCGTTGTCCGGTTCAAGTACGAGGCTCAAACCAACTTTGATGTTGGCCTATCTATCTTTTCCCGCATGACTTACAACAGTCTTAGTGCTGATACCTTACGTTACGATGTGAACTTGGCTTTTGACCTTTTGACCTTTTGACCTTGAACGCTTGTAGTGTACCGGATGTGATCAAGCTCTGTACCGAATTGTAGCTAACAATCTGCGGCTGAGTTATAGTGATTTAAAGATTGAAAATTTGGGGTCGACTCCCGCCTTGGATTTCAAGATATATGGGTGCATTTCAATTATCGCGCGACCTCCGGGGACCCATAACGCACACACGTACCAAGAGCAAAATCGAACAATGGCGGAGTATTTATTTCGATCTAAATATATCCAATTTGGATGCTGTTCGCCATCTTGGATTTGACCGGAAGCATAAGTGGAGACGCATATTGCACCAGCGTGTCAAATTTCAACGTGGCAACGGGCGGCTGAGTTAGTGCTGATTTAGAACATTTATGAAATCGTTTTTTTACGTTTTTATCGGATTTTCAATACCGAACCACAGTAACTCAGAGAAGCGTGGACTGAACTACACCAAATTTATGGGTCGAACTAGGACAGTCAACGCTACGTGAGGTCGTTGTTTTAGATTTGACGTAATACTTTGCTTCATTTCGAAGCGATGGTGGCTGAAATGCAATTGAGGTCGAAAACCGACGCTACTTCTGCACTTCGATCCGCTGCCGGTCATCTTGGATTTCATCGGAAGTGGATTGTCAAAATTCCTCAGTCTCTGAATCTCATATTGCACCAGCCTGCCAAATGTGAAGACAATCGAGAAATGTGCGACTGAGTTACTGATAATTAGCATATTTTTCGACAGTTCTTAGGGGCAAATACCGACGCCACACTATCGTAGAGCGAACTTACAAAATCTGCGAAAGATATTCAGCAATCATCAAGCCTTAACGTTGTTTTGAATTTTAAATATGTTGTTTTGTTTTGAAACTACAGCGACTCAAAGGCGAGTGATGTCGGAAATAAAGGCCAAATTTCGCATTGTTACTGCCCGTGTAAAAATTAGGGGAAGTTCGGGGGAAGGGTGGGGAGTGTCTCTGGACCTTGGTGTATAGTGAGCCTGTAGCCGAACCTCTATAGTATACAATTTCTGATGGGCGGCCGCCGCGCTATCTGGCTGAGCGAAAGTTCGGAAAAAATAAAACATAAAAAGTTCAACAGCAAAACTTAAGGCCTTCTGACATACGTCGGGCGGCCTAATTATGAGTTTGATGAAAAATGACATACAGTAACTTCGGCGACGATCTCCGGTTTTATTTGTGTCCTAGCATGAAACGAAAAATCACGTAGATTTCAGTTTTCAGATTTTATTCATCAGAAATAAAAGTACATTTGCAGTCACCAGATGTGCTCCACGGGCTCCAAATACACTAAAAGTGCGTTTTCAGCCGCGGCTGCGCCCCGGATCCCACTGCAGGGGAGCTTACATAGCTCTCCAAATTTGGATTTAGGAGGCACTTCGCGGCGTAGGGAAAGAGAGGAGCAAAGAGAAGAAAGGATGGGAAGAGTGGGAAAACGTCCCCCGACATAAGTTTCTGGCTATACAGCCAATTGCAATCGCTCATGGGTTGTGTTGACAGATACTGGGGCACATAATTTACCCTCACCCCTTTTCCGAAATTCTGCATCGCCTCTGGGTTGGGTGGGGTTAAATCATATTATAGGGTCCGATAAAAAGATAAAGAAAAGACAGCGTAAAATATAAGACCCCCACACTATCGTCAGGCGGCGTAAAATGCCAACGTTAATAATGCTTGTCCGTAGGTTGGGTTGGGTTGGTATAAAAACGGACCATCGTCAAACCCTGTGTGGACTCGTCCAACAAACACTCATAAATATCGTTCTTGTGGTCAAAATAAAAACTATATATCGCGATGCATTGCAACTTGAGGCCGCCTCACGTCGCGCCAGTCGTTCAGGCTTTAATCACAGCGGCCCATTTAATGCAACAATTTCGCAACCTCTGTGAACCATAATACACACATAAGTTTCCGTTTCCACTGGCCGGTAGCCGCCTCTGGAACAGTCTTGTGCCTCACGTCACCTCAGCTCCAACGCTCACTGTTTTTCGGAATCACATCAAAACTTAATTTTTTCCCGATCATTTACTTCGTGTTTTCGGTTTCTAGTTCTATACAGTACACAATACATAGTGGTTTAGCAGTCTTGTACTTAGGCCACTCTAACTCTAAATAACTGTAATGTAATGTAATGCAATACACCAAATTTCAACACAGTCGAACATCTGTGGCTGAGTTGCTGATGATTCAACCAATTTTCCCGAACCGTTGTTTTCAGAGGGCAATTTTCTAACGCTGAGTTCTCAGAGTTGGGGGAGTGATATACACCAGATTTGAAGATGAGATAGATCAGCAGATCGCACAACCGGTAAAACACTGAGACCTTCCGACTGTTGTCTGCCAATGGACACCGCATAGCAAAAGTTATGTCGGGGGGGGGGGTATTTTTAAGAAACGGCCGTAATGAACACTGACATAAACAACACGTCTATGTCACCGCCATGCACACCGCACGCTGAGTGTTTGCGTTTATAGCATGCAGTTCTTGCAAGGTCATTCACCGCCTGCAAGGTCAAGCGCTGCCAAATTGGCCTCTTGACCGTGAGACTTGTCAGACTGGTGGCTGGCGTCAGTGACCACGTGGGTCCGGGTCGTCGCGGTGATGAGCGTTCACGCCTGCAGTTCTAGCTGGCAAGGTGCTCGCCGCGGCACGGGACAGGCCGGTATGTGTGGTGTGCACGGTGCAGGCGCAGATGCTGTAATTGCTTGTTGTTGTGCTCGAACTGTGTAGCTGTCGGGCGACTCTCGGACTGACAGTTCGACACCAAGGGTCGGACAAGTCAGCCCCGCCAGCGTCGACGCCTCCAGGACGCCGACACCGTTGTCCGTCGGTCGACCGACGATGAGCGCCAAGCCGCCGGAGCCGGCCGCCATGTACCACGGCTCTACGGCCGGCAGCGGCCCGGGTGGAGGTCCGGGAGCTGGTGGCGGACTGCTTCACGCGTTCCCGTCGAGACCGTTGACGACTGACGCCATCTACAACCCGTCAGCTATCTACGCGGCCGCCGCGGCAGCGCAGGCCTACATTCCGTTCGGCGCTTCCGACTCGTCTGCTTTCTACCCGGCTCTGGTAACTGTTTCGCACCGTCTCTATTTGGCTGTTAAGCGAGCGAGTAGCGGTAACTTGATACAGATCGGTTCGTTGGTATCCGGAACTACAGAGGCGTCATCTGGTGAAAGAACAAAGACAACAATACAAAGCAGAGAAGAAGCGAAATGCGAAACTAGCTAATAATGAAGTTATTAATCATTAGAGGTTGATAAATTAGTTTCGTGATATTGTCATCATGTGCATGTGTTACGTAAAGACTGATAAACTTACTTATATTTAGCGTACAATATTAGTATGAAAAGTGTGCATTACCCTCGGTGGCAGGGCCTTTTCGTCTGCTTCATCACGAATTTGACAACATTATCTCAAAAGAGTCACTGTCGTCCCTTCTCAGACTACTGAAAACAATTATTATCCAGCAGTCCTTTCCTGGTGTTATTTTCTGACTATTTTATGTTTCTCTGGGTGGTGGTGTAACTTAGTGGTAACCGTTGGTCTCGATCAGCACTCCAAATCAAGCTGGGTTAGTACTGGGATGAGTTTCGTTAGCGGGTTCCGCTTCCACGCCATCTTAATATTTAACCAGCCGCCAGGTCAACTCAGCCTGGCCATCCCTCCGTGGGTAGGTGCAATAAGTACATGCAGCGAAAGCTGGGGAGTAAACAGGCAGTCAGGCACGCCGCGCGAGACGCTAGCCCAGTATCCGTGACCTCGCAGTCACAGTGTAAGTTGGTGTCTGTCTGAGGGCTATGGAAACGGAGGTCAGCGCCGCCCATGTTCCTCGGGAAGGACTCTACTCTGTTTACTCATTTGTTTTCTACATGTTTTGAGAATGTAGACCTTGACATACGTGTAGTATTTCCTATTAAGCCACTCCAAAATTCCGATTAGGTAACATTACATCAGCCCTATGTACGTAGGCCTATTTTCAGATAATGATGATTGCACTGGCCTCTGCAATATAGGCCTAGTTGCCGGGTGTTAAAAACAGACACCGACGCCGAATGAGTAACCTGTTGGGTGTACGGCTGCGGCTGCAACTGATGCTGCTGCGGCTGCTGCTCGTGTTTGGGATGATGATGATGGCCATGATTGCGCAGAATGGGCGTTGACGTGGACACTGTGCCGTGTGTAGAACAGCGAAGGAGTGGCCGCCGTGGAGGCGTGGAGGAACTTCTCGGCTGCGCAGACAGCTGCCGCCGCTGCGGCCGCGTGGGCATACGATCCGGCGCTCGTCAGCTATCCATACGGCGCCAGGTGCGAGCCTGTCGGCTACTGCAGTCTTATTTGCCAAAGCTGTTTACTGACCGTTAATTGACGGCTGCTAATGGTGATGAATTGCAAACACTTCGAACTGTTGAGCTGTAGCGTAACACGGAAATATTCGTCATGTTAAAAACGACTCTTGCTTTGAGTTGTATGGTGCTTGCGTATGTGTATAGACAATCGTTCTCTTTGTTCTGATCAGCTGACTCGTCGCTTGATTTATGAAGCGTCCGTAATCCGCTATATACAGCGTGTCCAGAAAAAAAAACAGACCAAAATGTTTCCTGTAATATCTTGCACAAAACTCGAGCGATTCTGATGAAATTTGGTTCGTCGTTTCCCGAATAAATTTGCTGCAAAATTGTATAAATGTGTCCTACCTCGCCTGAATAATGTCTCTACATTACCTTGTGAAACTTCAAATGTTCATTGCGCGCGTACGTCCATTGAATTGTCGAAGCAAATTTATCCAAGAGACGGCGTAGCAAATTTTGACATTATCGACGCCGGGGATTTATAGTTAAGAGATATTAAAAATATTTTGGTCTTTTTTCTGGACGCAGTGTATGTGTCATTGCTCGCACTCCTTGTGTTTTAGTTTTCAGCCGCCGCCCGAAGTCCGAACGTACATCTGAAACATTGATTCATTTCCATCCGAGGAAAATACGATCATTTCAGTTGTACGGCGTGACCTGCATAAGTGTTGTAATTATTTCGGAATGAAATATATTCAGTATAATTCTTCCGTTATTTGACCAGAGTCTAAGTGGGTGAGTATAGAGTGTTACGTCCCACTCGACACATAATAGACCGAAGTCATTTAGAGATGAGTCTTCCACGCAATCGACTGTCTTGCTTTGATGGTATGACAACTCACTAAAGTATGATATATGATTTCACGTGTTGTCATTTGCAAATTAGGCTGTTACGGATCATCAAAAGGAAATGCCACATAAAGCGATTAGTCCGTAATATCGTAATTTAAATGTATTCTAGAGTATTCGAAGATGAAACAGATTTGTGATGTGCTGCAGTTACGGGGCACTGGACGTGCGACGAAAGAACGCAACCCGCGAGTCGACGAGCACGCTGAAGGCGTGGCTGTACGAGCACATCAAGAACCCGTACCCGACCAAGGGTGAGAAGATCATGCTGGCGATCATCACCAAGATGACTCTGACGCAGGTCTCGACGTGGTTCGCCAACGCCCGCCGCCGTCTCAAGAAGGAGAACAAGATGCAGTGGTCGCCGCGCAACAGAACAGACAACGACGACGACGACGACGATGACGAGGACAAGAACAGCGATGATGATGATGTCGACGCGCGACGAAGTCGAACGAACGTCGACGACTGCGAAGAAATCGACGTCGGAGGCGTCGACGACGGTCAGTTGCATTCGGTGGCTGATAGCATACAAGTAAGTAAGTAAGTCTGATAGACTGATAGCCTACAATTCACCAACTAACAACAAAAATACAAATACAAATCGACGTGAAGAAATACGGCATAATTAATAGGCAAAGTGCTATTGCATGACATGTCGCAGTTTTCACAAAACGATCGTTAGAATTATTAAGTTCGTTACGAACTTATGAGTGTAATAGGCCAAAATGACAATTGGTAAATTGAATCCAATTAGTGCTACACGACAAATCTGACGAGTTTACTGTGACTTGTACTGAATAGAATAGTTTCGTGAGGAATCTGTTTACCGCAAAATCAAGGCTTCTGTGGACGGCAAGACAGGCAACGTCAGAACAAGAGGAGGGCTGTGAGGATGGAGTGTACGACATTCCCCTGAATATTTTCTCTTCAGACTTTTCCTCTTGGCTACCACCACTGTTTAAATGTAAACGCAAACCCTATTCCTAACGCATGACCCTATCTCTAACCCTAACCCAAAAGTGATAACCGTCATCGAGTTTTTTGACGTTTAATTAACGGTAACCAAGCCAGGGGAATGTCCGAGGTGAAACGTTCGGGAAAAAAGGTCCGGATCCCGTGAGTTTGTGACCAAAAACCTGCAAGAGGTTGCGACTCAGCTGGAACAAGGTGAACTACAGACGGACGACAGAGCTAAGACTGCTGGTGTCGCCTGAACTCTGTCGGTTAGCTTATTCATTGCAACGTTAGACACTGTATTCCGTTATGATCGCCAGCAACAGATACGGACGGACGACAACGACAGAAAATGCACCAGTGTTATCGGTTGCTTATTGGCTAAAAAGTCTCGTTCTGAGGAATGAATGAAAACGCTTGCTCGGTGTCTTGAGCGCGAGCGAAGAAGGTACATAGCTAAATGGCGGACTTGTGAGTGTCGATGACAAAGCAGCCGTGTGTAGTGCGATGAAGTCTAATCGGATGCACTGCCGGCAGCTCGACAGGTCTGCGTCAGCCGGCGCCGATGAAAGAGCTCAGCAGTTTGTTTACATTCTGTCGATTAGACGGAAGGCGCTGTCGCCTCGCGACGGGCGCTAATGTCGCCGGAGACGAGCTGCTGGACGTACCACGCAATGGTGTCCGCGACTTGTGCAGCAGCGAAACAGATCGGCACGCTTCGCTTATTTAGCTGGCGGCGAGGCGGAGCGGAAAAAGTTACGGGCTTGGGCACGGCCCTCTAGATAAGTGTGCTTATCTAGAGGGCCGTAGACTGGGCATATTGCTGCTTCGGCCCATCGGCGTATGCTTCGCCTAAGACTTAACTGATTTGCCCCATATACAAAGGCTGCAGTGCTTTTTCTTTTGCCCAGAATGCGCAACCAGTTCCACGCCAGAGCGCCGATGCGGTCGATGCATTAATAGCCCGGACCGCGGGCAACATGTCCCCCAATATTCCGACAGGGGGGACGACATGCTTTATGTCCCCCCCCCC
>Ga0066192_1000297_pt1 | contig 10377 bp, 5 predicted proteins | sample WorMetvacBELIZE1_FD_58707 | JGI IMG/M metagenome (GOLD analysis project Ga0066192, IMG submission 58707) | Marine gutless worms symbiont microbial communities from Max Planck institute for Marine Microbiology, Germany - Olavius vacuus BELIZE.1... | ecosystem: Host-associated > Annelida >... | reverse complement strand
CCGTCCCCAATATGACCTATCATGTGTTTGGTGGGACGTTAAGCCTTACTCAATCAATCAATCAACCTCCCTTAAGCGTGACGTAATTAATGAATGGCCCCTTTGAGTTTGGGAACATTTTGTATGAAGACTGGAAACGTACTTATTAACCAGTTTTAAGGTTAGACATAGAGTAGGTTAAAGCATACGTGCATACACCAGGGGTCAGCATCCAAAACCCCACTTCGGTATTGAGTGGGTCACATGCATACATGGGGCAGTATGTACTCGTGTCAAAACATTGATATACCTATCGGGCAGTTTTTGTCTAGGACTGAAATGACATGAGAATGTCCAGTGATTTCTGTGTTGCTGTTATGTGTATGTATAACATATTGGATGCAGGCAGTTAGCAGACACTCGCCAAGATGAAACTACGTGGACCATAAAATGTGGCACTTTATTTTCGACAGCAACTTTTTCAGATCTTTCTCATATCAGAAATACAAAGCAACCAATCTCGGTATGTTGCACTGTTTTAACAAGAACAGTTTTTCTGTATAAAATATTCCAATTCACCTTAAACCAAACTGATGTTGATCAAAAGTAAACTGCCACTTTTCTATGGACCACGGCGTAATTTTTTGTTTACATGTATGTCGTACAGTCATACTTATTGTATTTATTGCCTGTGCTTGCATTATGCAGAGAAATCAGACTTTGTGATTTTTAATTTACTGAACAATACACCATGTGCAATGTCAGGCAAAAAAGCTGCACTGTTTTACTTTTGCAAGAACTTTGTCTGACCTTTTATATTGAAATAATTATTGGCACACATATGTGGCAATAAATTTGGAACAAAGTGATCTCAAAGTCTTCAGTCTGTCTTGAAGGGTGTTGTGATGCAAAATGCGGCACACGTATATGTCACAACCAGCGTCACATTCTGTAATGCAGATCTTGAGCCCGAGGTCTAATAAACTTTTAGTTTATTGCATTCACGTTTCCAACAGTGTGTTGGCACATATGTTGATTGCTTTGTGTCGTATTTCATTTCACTTGTTCCGAGTTGTTAAGGTATTAAGAATGATTTCAGTAGACGGCAGCTGTATAGTTTAACGTATGTGTTGTTGTGTTCATCTCTTGGGTCAAGTTACTGATGGTGCCACGTGTCAGCCTGGCCAAGTCCAAGCATTAAGGGCAGGTTGCAAGAACATTACTTAATTAGTTAACACTTGACTGCCTTGTAACTTCTACTTAATTTTAAAAACTTTAGTATGAAATGTTAAGTGGTACTTCAGTCTTAAGTGCCACTTAACAGCCGAGATATGACAGTACTGTAGCTATTCGCATGTGAAGTACGGTAGTTCAGTGAGTTCGATAATATCAATCAAGCTGAACGTTCTGCAGTGCAATTACAATTAGGTTGTTTTACTATGATGCAAGGTAGAGGTCATCATTATTATTATAATGCAGTTTTTAACGCGCCATGTGTCGGTCAGTTTAAATGACGAAATTGCACGCACCAGCAGCTAGTACGTAGGGTTGTGCTGAATAACAACCACTTAAACATGTATAATTTTATGAAGTTATCATTTTCAGGCACAAAATTAAGTAGAACTTAGTTAAGTGGCATTCTTACAACCGGCCCTCTGTTCCTGCCTCCATAAAGTGTTATAGTTGTATTTTACATTCATACCAACCAAGTAATTGTCTTGAGGCCTGGCTGTCTGCCCTCTGTATATTATAATGCACAATTCTCGGTTGCTTTGGCTGGGATGAGATGGCTTCATCAGAAATTTGACTGATTTCAGTTCAGTATTACATGTATGACTGATATCACTGCTGCACGGGACAATGGTCGGTTGATGAGGCTTGGTTTTATCGTATTGCATCTCAGCTGTGTTGCAGTATCTCGTATGTGTGGTACAGACTGTGTCAGCGTGTAGCATGAATAAACACTCTGCTGTGGTTAGACGTGATTAAGTTTGTACACGTGTCCGAAAGTAAAACTGGATGAGACGTTGGCAAACATCAATTATTTCAGAGTCTTTGATGAAATTTTCTTAACATTTTCTACAAAAATAAGAGTGTCGGTATTAAAAACCAAGTATATGCACAAAAGTTCTGGTTGAAGTTCTGACAGCATTTATATTATGACATACTCTGCAATTTTTGTTAGTTATCTGTCCCATAGCTATAGCATATAGCATGGGACAGATTATAAAATCTGTTTGCGTCAGTGTGTCGATCTGTGTATCTGTCCATGTGCAAGCACTCTCACGGTCGCATTTCGTGATCGATTTTCACCAAATCTGGCACAAACGTAAGAACCCCCAAAGGAAGAACGAGTTCGTTAGGGGGTCAATATCGCACCACCCCTTCCCCGATTTTGCCCCACGTAACCCCCGTTTTAGGCGAAAAGGTCCTGAAAACCATGCAAATATTAACGTAATCCTATATCTGCCTTAAATGTACGCGAATCGACCCAGACTTCCTATGACACCAGATTTTAGACCGGAAGTGGAAATACGGCCGTTTCACACATGTGCAATGAAAAATATGCAATATAATCCTTATTTATGGCCGAGTTGTCGGAAATTCCACATCTTAAAGTTGAGGAAAGCGATGGTGACGTCAGATTTTAGACCGAAAGTGGAAATATAGCCATATTCGTGCATGCGCAATGTGTCCGACGATAATTATAGTAACAGTTCGTTCATTGTGGGCAAGGCTATGGGGCAGATACCACATTCCACAGACCGCATTTCTAGTATTGGGACATGGAGCTATAAGAGTTTAATACAGCAAGCTTACTTACTGCTTACTGTTGTTGAACTCTTTTAAAACCAGTTATGCTGTGAAAAACCTTCTTCAGAAATGAATATGAGTATTATTACAAAGGTTTTTCAAGGCAACGGAAACTGAAATGTATGCAGTACTGAAACACACTGGAGGACGCGGAGTCATTTTATTGAAGCAAACAAAACAACGAACAGAACGTATCTACAAGAGCACAATGTCCAGCGTGTGGGTGCTGTCTTGTCACCTAGGGAATGCCACACGTACTACAGTGAGACAGTCGACCGTTATACACCACAGCACAGATGGTTTTGTGCTAGCACGACCACAAGACATGAACTGTCCGTCAAATCTTCCTAGAACTAAACTAAACGAGAAACATCTAAACAAACGACACAGACAGATGCTGACACCACTGCAAACGCTGCAGAATACGCTCGACAAACACGAAGCGTTACTTGTCGGTCAGGACTTGAACGCTAACTGTGCGCGAGCACTGTGACATCCCACAAACTACTGTAGGTTTGCTAATATGTGGTGCTTTTTTTGTTTTGTTAGCAACAAACACACAGAACCAATCAGAATGCAATGCTTGCACTACATCACTACGCTACTTGGCGCTCACATTAACACTAATACAGCTAATACTTCAGGCGTCAACCGAAAAGATCAAAATGACAATATCTGGTACTTAGTTGGAGGAATTTTCACGTTTCACAATTTTAATAGATGTCAGCAGCTTTAAGCTTTCTTCGCAATACAGCATAGTTGTGCCTCAATGTAAACTCCAATTAAGACATCAGCTATGCTGACTTAAAACCGTGTCACACAAACACTGATTGCTAGGCACAAAGTATGACGTATGGTTTGAATAGGTCAAGATATGTATATATGTGGTTGTTAATGACATCACGTGCCAGAAAACTTTGCATTTACGAAGCATAAGTACACGGTGCACTCAACTATATGCAAAACTTTACTGCCGTAAAACGTCGAAGCCACTCGCTCTTAGCCACTCGCAAACGTTCACAAATTAACACAGTTACAATATAGCAAAAACCAGTGACAGCAACTGTCACTAACGCACGGTAATGTCAGTGTCGAAGGCTAAGCACAGTGCACACACACACAATACATCACAAACACTTTCAACGCAGTCAAAGCATACAGACTTTAACACTCGCAGTAATGTACGTTCTTATTCTGTAAGTTTAATGTAAGTGCTAGCACAATGTTTAGAGGCATTCAAGCTTCTTATGCATGACACTGTACACAATGCAGACTAAGAATGTTGTAAGGATTCTGTTGAGATTTTCTCTGTTGCCACGTTTATCATAATCAGCTCGAGTTTAGCAAACAGTCAAAAATTATCAACTGCTGTCAGTAACTTTTTTACACTGCAACAACTACCAGAGACCATGGGCAGGGACGCTCGGCTGGCAAGACCACCAGTAAACTAGGTCAGATTGACCTAGTTTTTGGTTTGTGATCAGAGTACTTCCAGAGGTCTGTGTGTGTGCAAGATTACTAGTCTCTCTGTGTAGTGGTTATTAATTGGGCCACCCTGATTAATACACACACACAGGCAGCTTTCGATGGGTCATACACTATTAGCTCAGCCAGTGCAGCAATGTAAAGTGGCTCGAGATCCTATTTATGAACACAACAATGAAACACGTAAGTAGGCACCACAGCTTTTTTGTGGCCTGTGGAATCTTGAGGCAAGCCGCGGAATTAGGTTTTTCCACGGAAACTGTCAAATTTCTGGAAATAAACTTCAAAAACAATATTTTATTTAGCAGTTTAGTACCAGCAAGTCTCCTACGAAGTAATCATTGGTTACGTTTTAGTTCACATTATTCGACTGTGTATATTTATATTCATGTCATCTCTAGTTCAGTGTACAACATTTTTTGTTTGGGAAATCACTGAGCATCTAGTTGTTAATTTTAAGTTAACAGTTGACACTAACAAATAATAGCAATATAGTGCATATTATGAACAACAGAGATGATTTTCTTTCAGTTCGCTATGTAAAGCAAAATTAACAGTGACTTGCCATGGTAAGCCGTGGAATTTAACAAAATGCCATGCAGAATTCACAGAATTTTACCGCAGGAAAACTGTGGTCCCTACACATAAGCTGAAGACCTATAATTAATAGGATTCAAAGGACAAGAATAAGGAGAATAATTCCCACATTAAGAATCAACACTAAAATATGTTGCCAAAAGCAGTAATGCAAGTTTAATACAACTGAATGCGATTAAAATCAAAATGCCGAAAGTACTTTCAACAATGGCATACCGTAAATAACAAAATAACCTAAATAAAACCAAAAATTAGCTAATTAAAATTATGCAAAGCAGGTGCCTGCATGTGATTCAGTTGAAGCAATACAGTTATTCCAAGATAACTATAAACAACAAACTAAAAATATCATCATAAATAGTGGTAGTAATGATATCGCCATCTATCCGTATCACAGAACAACTGTCACACTGTTAGCCACCAATACACGGCACTACAAATACCTAGACAGCTAAACACAAAGTACATCAGATCTGGATTGGCTGCAACTCCATGCAGGGATGGTATAAAAACAGGTCTGTGGAATGGGGCTTCAAACAACATAGGACGGTTCCAAGCCAACAAGACAACACAACGAGCAAAAAATAGGAAAGTCTACGGACTAACCTAAGTAACCTAACTGTAAGCCAAGATGCGTTTTTCAACCAATCACAGCCTTCATCACACCACCACTGCAACTAGGACAATAATTCCACGCTTTTCCAGGAAGATGCTTGCATTTACAAAAGGTTTAATAGTAGTGATTTTGTTCAATGGTACCTTTTGCTAGCAAAACTGCAATGAAAATCAACATTACCAGTCTATGCTGTTCTGTGAAATCTACTTACAAGCCATTTACCAGTACACACATAACTGAAATAGGGTCAAAAGGACCGAAAATAATCATATGTTTAAGTAGCACTGCTGTCAACTCATGGCCATGTGGGCCATGGAGACCAGCAATTCTCCACTTCCAATGCTAGTATGAGAGCCTCATGCAGATACAGCCACGTGCACCTATCCATTGTTACATTCTTGTTGTCTTCCACAAGGTCAATCACTTTCAACCACCTTAACATGCAGTGCACATGGAAACACCTTCAAGACTCTCCTAGGATCAGAACTGTTTTCCAGGACTTTTAGGACCTTAAAAGTTCAGGAAAAGTCGTGCAATCTCACAGACGTTCCAAGAGATGTGTGCACCCAGCTCAGAGAAGATGAACTTCTCAGACCATTCAAATGAGATCATACACAGCCAAACACTCCGCATTTGTTAACAAAAAATGCATCTTAACTAATGTGACGTCACGCCTCTGTTCACAAAACAAACACCAGCAATAATAAATATAATGGCCAGTTACTAGCAGAGAGAGTGCATGGGTAGGGTTGGGTTATGACTGACATGCGTGAACAACATACTAAGTACGTACTGTACACAGAGCCTCCGTTTACTTGACAAAATTTTGAATTCAATTTACCACAGACAAAAAGTAAACATAACCTTAGCCAGTAGTCATTTATACAGACACATCGTTAGGTCGGCAACTAAGCCATTCAGATTCACTGTCCACCGTCACAATCATCACTGTCACATATACTGAAAATTACCTACTTCTGCATTAAATCCACATCTTACGAGTCATTTGCATTACATCGATGCCAAGCAGGATGGCACAGACTTCAGTGAAATAAAAGTTATTTGTTAAACGTGATAAAATCTAACGTCATGTGTGACACATAGCAACTGTGATCACTGTTTCATTACACCGACACAAACGGTCACCAGTACTAACCGTACACATTACTGACATTCCTATCACTTAACACAACTCGACTTCAACTATCAGACTCGACTTGCTAGCCTGTGATTTGCCCATCTAGACAAACTGATGCTGCGTGTGAAAGATCTTCAATACACTGAGAGCTGAGACAACAGTTGGTCCATACATATTACATCAAACATACACATATCTATATAACAACCCTAAATATGGATATGTGTGTGCGTGCATCTATTTAGGGTTGTTATATGCACGTAGATAGAGGGGTTGGGTTAGTCAGACTGTAGTGGCCGCAGCTGATCATATTTCTGTGCAGACAGCCCACAAGCGAGGATAGTCACAAATCTGCCATTGCTCTCTGGCTGGCCAACGGTTACTTCCCCAGCTATAGGACATCACCGCCATATTGGCCAGTACCAACTGTACTGCTTAATGACAGAGGCACAATGATGTACACAGCCTGCATATGCAGTGCCTGACCGGAGCATTTGAAGTCTGATGCCACTACACCACCTGTAATAAGTTCTATGTGTGTACTTTATGCCTGAATATGCATATTTTATTCTCTGAATGTACGCATGGAACAACAATGACGCAGTGAAATATTATTGCTACTGGTGTTGGGTCATCGCCATTGTTTTACACAGAACGCCTGGCAACAAAATCATCGACTGACAGAAATTTAATACACGGTAAAGATTTCAAACATAACAAAACTTCAAGAAAAATTACAGACCAAGAATCAGGGTGCACTGGATCCAAAAGCTGCCAGATCCAAAGGTGTTGGATCCGGCCGGATACAGACCAAATCCAGAGACTCTGGATTCAGCTGAACTCCCTACTGGATCCACATCCAGCCTGATTGACTACTAGGCTGTCTTAACCAAGAGACGGGTGAGTAGAGTAACCGCACTGCTACATGTAATAACCAAGTGGTGAAATAACATACAATGTCAATACCATGCCAGCTATGTGTAGTTGGGACAGATTGTTTGCCGAATGTTGAACATATTTGAAGAAAAGCGACAGAGGCTACTGCCAACAACAGGAGAAAAACTTTCACTTCTTCCTCACAATTTGAAACGTTTGGACTAGGACTCTCGCTCCATGTCCAATGCTTCAGATTTTGATGGACTTTTTCCTAAGACTAACGCTTCGTGCACGATATGTACTACACCGAACTGAAGTGCCGTCAAGAAACTGCTGACTCACTCACTGTGCAACTGCAGTTAACAATTTAACTTTTGTGTTCGTTACACGGTCAATTAACTTTATCAATTATCATAATCAAATTCATTGTAAGTTTTGCATTTTTCAAATCAAAACAAAACGAACATATGCAGCACCATAAGGAGGTGCGAAGACATCTTGGACCTTTCATGTGCATATCAGTAGGTAAACGTTGACTGGCTAGAGTCCCCGATATTTAATGTCATGGATAGAAACATTTAAATAAAAAAAACTCGGATCCAGCTGGATCCTACCTCGGATCCCAACTGGGCCCAGTGATTTTGGATCTGGCATTCCTGCTTCAGCTATATCTACCAAGTTCACCAGATATCATTCCGGATCAGTGTAACACTGCCAAGAATACTTCCAAGCAAGGTTTATAAGGCCAGTTTTTCTAACCAGTAAACTATAACTCAATAATAATAATTATTATTACTATCATTACTACTGTTATAAAAAGTACACTCATGAGCAAATGGCAGATGTCGGTTATTTTCAATGTTTTCTCAAAACTCTGCCATAAAAATACAGTCAGAACATCTCAATCACAGAATGCTCGTATCACACCCAGTTTCACCACTTACAAAACTCAATATTCACTCTAAAAATTTAACTAAATCATAAAATGCAAACAACACATCCGTCCCCGAGTTTAATAACACGAACCACAGCAGGAAAACGCATAAAACCAACACAAACAAAAAGACTCGCAAATGGCACAATGGCTCCTCAACCATTTTCCACCAAACTGCAGCGTCTTAGTTCACACGCTGAAAATTAAAACATCGTTACAAGGAAACCATTTTTGTAAGAAAATTGAAATCCTACATCTCACAGAAATTCTTAATGGCCGTATCAGCGTAAACAGTCGATGATGAACGACATCATTAAATTTGAACGGATTTTTTGGATATATTATTATTGGGTATTGTCAGAGCTGGGAGCTTTATTGTCATGAACATGGAACTTCATACTCAATACACCACAAGAATAACAATGGCAAAGTTGTTTCCCAAACACTGTTGAATAGCTCCGGTAATCTAACACAAACAGACGGTAAGAGAGATAAAGAAAAGAGACTCCAGAGACAGAGACAGCAATGCAACACCACTGACAAATACCCTGCTTCCCAGCGCACAGTGTGAAAGTGACCACCATGCTAGAATTACAGGTGCCCCTTTACTCTAAGACACGCATTTCAACTGTAAACGTGGTCCCTATTCCACAGCGTTTGTTCTTTAAGCTAAAGTTTAACGACCAATCAGCTCTGTAAGTTCTGCTCTACGTTAACAAAAAAATCACTAATCTTCAGAATACCTGACTGCACATTAAAATACCATGTATGACTGCACTACTGAAGTTCGTCACAGTTATTTGTTTCTGTGTCTCCATGTATATGAATATAATGACAAAATGCTGTTGCCAATGCCAACTTATGTCAGTAAAACAGTTTCAGTACGGCCACAGTTGCTAAAACTATGACAATAAGATAACTGGCAAATTCTTTGTGGTGTCAACACACACACATACATGGGGTTCTTTTTTCTGTGCCTTCACGTAGAATGTAAGGAGGACTAGAAAAGGGTAGCAGCAGTGGCATTAATGGCATTAATAGGATAACAAACAACTGATGCATTGGTAGTTGTTGCTGCTGCTGTTGGGTCTGCCCAGTCCGGCCACTCGCCAAAGTTGAAGAAAGCGTAGCCCCACGTGTTGGCAGCAAACATCAGGACCAGGATGTGCATGAAGCAGTTCACTACGCCAGTCTTTATCTACATACACACGCAGACAGACACATATATAATGACAGCACTCACAAGCTGCAAACAGCTGCGATAAAAGCTTCCAACAAATGCCTCCTTTGTAGGTTTGGGGTATTTCCCAAGGCTACAAGTCTAATATGTGAAAATGAAAAAAATTCTGTTAGACAAAGTACAAAATTCCCAGATTCAGATGCACATCACAACAGAAATCACAACAACAGTTACTTGTGCAGCGGCTTCCACTTCACCAAATACAGACCAAATCAAGCTTCTTGGCAGGTAATAAACGTGGACAAACATGACACAGATGCTGAAGCACATAGATACAGACCAGTTTATATTAACGGACTGTAAGCTAGAAGCTGAACATTTCGCTGACAACCAGTTTGCTGACAGGTCATTTGCTGTCATCTTGTCAGCAAAATGACCAGTCAGCGAATTGTCTTGTCAAAAGTCACTTAAAGCCATGCCACATTGCCTCACATTGTCAGCGTACAATGTTGGTCGTTATTTTGACATTATTCTGTTGGCTGACAAGAGATGTGTTTTCTTTCATTATCATAGTAAACAGCACAAGACATACGAACAAAATAATCTTTTAATACATTTAGTTTTTGGAGTAAAAACGATGTCAGTCCTCCTTGTCGACTGCCAAAAATGACAACTGCCAATGTCAGGCTGCGTGGTGTAGCCCTTCACTGACTAAACACATCTGTCACTGCCTCGTCAAACAAAAACGACGACTGCCA
>Ga0066192_1000296_pt1 | contig 10383 bp, 4 predicted proteins | sample WorMetvacBELIZE1_FD_58707 | JGI IMG/M metagenome (GOLD analysis project Ga0066192, IMG submission 58707) | Marine gutless worms symbiont microbial communities from Max Planck institute for Marine Microbiology, Germany - Olavius vacuus BELIZE.1... | ecosystem: Host-associated > Annelida >... | reverse complement strand
TGGGTCATTTGACCCGTAAAAACCCGTCCCCGATATGACCTATAATGTGTTTGGTAGGACTTACTCAGTCAATCAATCAATCCACTTATCGTTAGCTCTTTCGTGACTTTGCCTGTCCAGTTTGTCCTTGGTTAACCTGGTTCTCTTCTGAATCCTGGAACCTCCCAGTACAGTGTTTGCTGTGGTACCGTATGCACTGATGGTCCATTATACATATCACATGCCAGGTTACCAGTTCATTTTTCTGTTTCCAAGTATGTCTGTGTCCTTTGTTGTTCTGTTCTTTCCCTGAGTTTCATTTGTTACCCCGTCTTTCCACCATACTCAGTTACCTACAGTACATATGACTGAGAGCTGAGTAATTTGCATGTTTGTTTGTTGTCGGTCAATTTATAAGTGTCAAAAGCTGTGTGTCCTGTGTGTTAACCAGGGTGGCACAGATCATAACCGCTACATGTAGAGACTTGTAATACTGCACAAGTATTGAGACATTTCTCCTCCCCTCGCCTAAACGTTACGCAGAGATTTCATACGCCAGGCATTTGCCTCTAGACAAACCCCTCACGGACATTTTTTTCACATGAAAATCCCCCCGACGTTCACCCTGGACAAATTCCCCCAAAATGCCAGCTGAGCATCACAACCCATGGGCTGCTTGTTTGTTACAGGACTGTGACTGTGTTTATGAGTGCTGGTAATGCTTGTGTGTGAATGATGGATGCAGAGACTAGTGTGTGGAGTCCAGAGGAAATCGAAACGTATCAGCAAGCTATGATGAAGTATGACAAGGACTTCTTCCTTGTCTCAAAGCAGGTGATAGAACGTTTACATGTGTTTGTATGTTTACTTGATGTGACATGGTGGTCGTACGGGTTCGAATTTCAGCCATTCCACTTTACATAACAAATCTGGGCAAGTTGTTCACACACACACGTGCCTCAATCACCAAACAGTGTCATTTGGTATCGGCCGAAGAGTGGCAATGCCCTGTAGCTGGAAAGGTGACCATGTGTCTTGCATTGCACTGGCCATGAATCACAGACTTTGTGGTACATCATCGTTCAGACTCGGTGACCTAGGAATGAGCACCTCACCTCTGCTAAGGGGAGTGTTGCACACTTATTCTTTACATTTGTGCATTTAATTGATTAACTTTTTACCACAGTTGGTGAAGGAGTCGGAGTTAATCCTGTGTTACCACTTTATCTGCCATTTAGCACATTTTGCAGTTGTGGAAATGCTTTAGTGACTTTCTTGGATAATTATGTTAGTTGTCACTTCATCGGCTGTTTTTTGTCACTGTAATAGAATGTTGTGCACCTAGGTTGGTACCAAGTCCGTTCGCCAGTGCACAGAGTTTTATTTCCTCTGGAAGAAGGTTTGTGTTGACGAGTGGCGACGGATGCGAGTGCTTCGTCGTCGACGTATCCAAGATTATCAGCTCCGCTCGACGACGGATCAGAGCGACTTGAAGGCAGATGACGACTCCATTTCAGTATCTGATACGCAAGTCGATGGAATCGCCACAGATGTAAGTAAATTTGATGGTTATGTTGTATATCTTGCTGGGAAAATTTTGGACATTTGTACTGAATAGTTTATTGCTTACGATGATGGTGATGATGATGATGATGTGTTTAGATAAGTGACTTTGCTGTTGCTCCTGCTGCCACGGAGGTTGTCGTGTGCACTACCGGTGCCAGTTTCAACGCACGGCCGCCAGTGGCGGTGAAACCGAAAGCACCGCCCGCTCAGCGGCCGCCGCCAGCTGCTGCTACTGGAGAAATGTTTCCATGCCGTGTCTGTGGAAAGTTAGTGAAACTGTCGTTGTTAATAGTAATAATACGCACATTTTACCCTCTCCCCTCCATAAGGTCGTAACTTCAGAGCCGGTGGCAGCACAGCATTGGTCATGTCATTACTGCAGGTATATTATAAGCCAGGTCAAATAGGTAAGTTCTAAGCCTAGACTTAAATTCTGTCAGTGAAGTACATCCAGGTACTTATCCAGGAAGTGAGTTCCAAAGAGCTGGTGTCAAATGACAAGATATGCCTGACAAAGTCATTTCTTCCAGAAGGTCAGGAGTCCTTGTGTGGAGGCTGATATAGGCTGGTGTTGCGATATTTTATAGACTGCGGAGACTTTGCAAGGTGATGCGGGGTCATCCAGTGTTATCCCTCTTTGTCACTTTAACATTGCTGTATTCTGTGTGTTGCACTCTGTTGGTGAAATGCATTTTTGATGCTTTTCATCTACTGGACAAAAAAGTGGTTTTACTTGCCTAAATGTCTATGCAGTTTCGGTCCATTACAGTAAGTAATAACTATAAGTGCAGGTGTTTAGTGGCTATATGTTCAAGTTCACAGTGTCATCGGGTTTCATTTTTATCATAGGTCTTTGTGGCAACTCCTCGTTGAGCCCTATTAGGAGCAAGATAGGTAACCATTAGAGGTCTGCACGGGCCTTATTTTTACGGCCCAGCCTGGCCTGGCACATCCTTGTACAGGCCCAGCCCATTGTCATTCCTGAAAAATTAAGCCTGGGCCAGCCCTGCCTGGCAGGCTGAAGACAGGCCCGACCTGACCCGTTTTCAGCCTACCTTAAATACTATTTCATTTAAAACTCGATTTTTTTGATTGACTGGAATGCAGAGTTTACGAGATGAAGTCATAAATTTGGATCACAAATCCATGAAATGTGTTAGCCTTTAATACTCAGTGAATGCTAAAAAAGGTAATGTTGACCATGCTTACGTGAGAGTGTAGGCAAGTGCTGGTCAGCCTGTTATTGGCCGTAAGCCTATAGGTGTGTATACCACTAAGTATGCGACGTGTGGCCAGTGCTTTGGTTCCTTACCAGCCTCAGAGCACCGCCACCCTTTGACCAGTACCAAGTTATGCCACTTGGTGACAGGCATACAGGTGTAAGTAGCTAAGGTTACTGTGCAGTGGTGCCCAGGCAGGACTCGAACATAAGCACACTTAGATGATCAGTTCTTACAGTTCACCTATAATCAATCAATCAGGACTCGAACCTGCGTCTTATGATTCATCACAAGTTTGATGCTTTGCCAATGCCGTCCAATGACTGCTAGCCTTTTGTTAATGTAACTGTGATGATGAGTCTGCATTGTTTACCTGATGCTAGTTCATTGAGTGACCGGGTTGCTGACTGTAAACTATTTGCATCTGCAGAGTGTTTGATCGTGTAAAGAGTCGGTCTGCCCACATGAAGAGCCACCGACAGATGGAGCCGGACGTGCAGCGTCGGCCACCGGCGTACAACAGCTTCGCCAGATAAATGTTTTAGGTGTCGTGATTGAATTGTGCCGATACTGCAGACAGTTGGCCCTGTTAGTGGGGCAGTGAAGGTTTGCGCCTCATCACCGAGTCCCGTACTTGCCATATCGTGTATCGTGTTGTGGGCATTGACTGATGTGAGAGGCTGATAACTGTTAGAGACTTGTAATTGTTGGTAGTTACCGGTGTTTGCACGTGTCTTTTCTCTGCTGAGTGAGTGTTGCATCAGTGTGTGTGGTCTGAGTGCCTGAAACTGTTTGCATAAATTCACCGGTTATAGATGGTAGCGGTAACGTTTGCCGCTGTGTAGTGTTGTCCAATTCACAATCTGTTTGAAGGAATGTTGAAAGTTTGTTTCGGTCTCTTTGCACAAGAAAGCATCGGTTTCTTACAAGAAAGCATCGTTTTTACAGAAAACTTCAGTTTGACACTATTTCTCGGTTTTCGGACATTTTTCTATATCATTCCCGGCTGTTTTTGTATCATTTTAGTGATCGGCGGTTAAAACCCGTGTACAATCCATTCATTATCGCCATGCAGTAACGTTTGTTAATTGATGTTTGCTCCGTACTGAATTGAATCAACTTGAATCAAATTCACGTAAATCAGATCGAATTGAATTTGATTTATGTGAATAGGACACCACTATGCAGATGTGCATTGCATTAATGGTCAGGTCTATCGCATAATGTTTGATAATATTTGCAGCGGCTGAGCTGTGAAAACCAATGCCACTAACTGTGGTCTGTGTTATTACTGCATTGGTATGCGGGCCTGGAATTGGTCATACACTTTGGGCTAAGTGAGAGTCAGTAATAGCCTTTGTATATGCGACAAATCAGTTACCGACAATGCAGAAGACAGTGCAGTAATAACCCAGACCCATTGTAGAGGTACATTATGTCGTGTTGTTTCGTGTAGTTTTATCAGTGGTACGTCTGTTTGTGTGTGTATGACGTTGTTTTATATTTGCAATGTTTGTTGAGACATTGAAGCTGCCGGCTTGGCTGTTTAGTTGCAGTCTGTGTACATAGTGTGTGTATATAATATATGTTAGTTGTTTTATGTGCACATTGACTAAGAATGCAGCGATAACACAGGGTGGAAAGTGCGAGACGTTATGCACTGGGATGCATTTTTACAGAGGTATAGATTTATTCCTGCATTTCAGTGCTATATTGCACTTCTAACAGTAGTCGGGTAGCATTATGCTTACACTGTCAAACTGCTGCGTCGGCTTTTGAAGCCAAACTTTAATTTTTATGTGGACCAGAACTGACACGTAATACGATGGCTCATATATCCGTGTTTCTTCCATCAACTTGTGGGTATGGCGACACATACATCGCAAGCTGGCCAATTGCGTTGTATTAGACTTTTGTAACTTTATATTGATGTTGACACAGCTGTTACCACATGACTTGATCCGCTGTCAAGAATTAATTTCATTCTGTTAATGGAGTATTTTTTGTCTGAGTGGAATATATATTTTCCAACAGTAACCGTGCGGTAAAAAGTGTTTCCCAAGCCACATGGGTGGCACTGGTCTCTGTTTTCTCTAGCCCTTAGCCAGACACTTGTTGAGACTATGGTTACGGGCTAGTGCATTGCTAGTATTCGTTTTGCCAGCCCACAAAAGGATGGCCAGGATGAGTTAAGCTGGGTGGTTGATTAAATACCAAGATGGTACAAACGCGACTGAAACCCACAAACGGTCACTCGTTCCCTGTACTAAGTGGGCACAGCATACCGCATCTCAGATGATAGACTAACCACCACCAAACCTAATGAGTGGTCTGGCAAAGTAAGCCACAGCACTTCTGTGAAATAATGATGCAAAGTATTTAAAATTCTAAGTTAGTTCGTTGTGGATCATGTGACACCCAATTATGTAATATTTATTCTATATTTACTTTGTTGTTTTATTGCTAAATATTCTATGTTTATGTAACAATGACATTTACTTTAGTAAATTTCCATGTTGCATGTACAGTGGCAGTTGTGGGTGCAGTAAGATGGGGCTTACTTTATTGGACCACCCAGTATATAGTAATGATTAATTCAGTGTTCAATGGTGTCCATAAATGGCCACACTGGCCTTAGAATTGTCGGCTCATTTTAAGTAGAACATATGGCAGATATTTTTTGCTGTTGCTATTGGTTTCACATTGTTTGTTTAATGCCAGCAAAAACAAAGAATAATGAAGCAATATTACTTGTATAGTGTGTGGAGTATGAGCTGTAAGGTATTAAGAGGTGATGTTAAATTATGACATTACACCATATCGTGTCGCACTTGTAAAAATGTGTTGTTTGAAATATTTTATGTTAAAATTCTGGCAGTTGTGCAACTGTAGTAGTAATACTGATATTGAGTTATTTTGTTTCCATAACTAATGTGTATGCATTATACTTCTCAGTGGTTCACAATTAAAATACTTCTTAGCACTCTTTTTATCATATCTTCCACACCATCATAAGCCACTAAATAGCCCGATATGTGCTGGTGTGCCGTTATGAAACTACTCACTCACTCACTTGTCAGCAGTATTTGTAATAATAATACTAGTAGTAATGGTAATAATGTGACAATTTTTAAGGTGCTGTTATCTTCCAGTCCCATCATATTTGTAAATGTATTTGTACTAATAATACTGACAGCCACAGAATTTCAGAGTTTGTATATATTCATGTATATATGTGGTGTGCGTGTGTGAATTGAACATAGCGTTGTTGCAAGTAACGCCAGGCCTCTTCAGTAACACCATCGTAAAGCAACATTGACAACTGTCATTGTATTTTAACCTTTAATGTCTGATTTAGAACAAGGAATTTCTGTGAACCAGTTTTTTGTTACACTGTTTTCACTGCTACTTGAAAGCATAACACAGTTATTGTGAGTATATTGTTATTTGTGTCTACTCAGTTACTTTTGAAACTGTTGGTGAAGTCCGTGCCTGCCTAAGTTGGTTCTTAGGTTTGTTTTTCTGCTGTGCAGAAGTTGCTGTTATAGTATGGTATCAGCAGTGTGTTAATAGTTTTTGCTCTGCTTGGCAGTGACATTTTATCATTGCCGTTTAACTGCAATGCTTAACACGTTCCGAGTTTTTCTCACATGTGTTTTCGTCTGTGTTTATTGTGGCATGCAGCTTTGTCACTAAGAGTGTCATACAGAACAAGGTACAATATTTATTGAAATGCGTACATCATCAGTTGAAATGATACATAAATCCATATGTAAGAGTTATTCATTAAAATGTTACATTTCTCGGGTATGCAATATGGTATGAAATCTGGTCTGTAATGAGTAGTTTTGACATAGACGTGTTGTATGTAGAACCATTTGCCACTGGGAGATTAATATTTGGAAGGAATAAAGCAGAGGGTCTTCCCGACTGGAAAATTTATGGAGGACTTTTATTTTCTAGTTTTACTGTATTATAACGTGTATCGATAAGATGCTTCACTGGATGTTGCGTATAATGATCTGTTATGACAGGCGGGAGGTGGTTTGTGACAGTTTGTAATGCAAGGTGTTCAGAGCCCTTGGCATCTGATGTGCAGTCCCGAAGCTAAGTTGCTTGATTGAATCTCCATACCGGTACATTTATTGAGTGATAAGTTAGCAGATCCTCGGTAATGATGCAGACGATATTGACTGGTTGTTGTACATTGATTGGGCCAAAGTGTTTCATGGTTGCATCCCTACGTATTATTTTTGTGTGATGTATTGGTTCGTGATGTACGTGAACCAGCTTGAATGATAATGGTTCATTGCAGACTACGGCGCAAATACCATGTCACACTGTTGTAATTGTGATCAGAGTGCTACTAGTAGTTGTTGTTAGTTGAAATCTTGTGAAAATTGTGTGCTTAATTTGTTTTCGTTACTTTTGTTTTTTTTATATAAATATGCAGTTACGTGCGTGTATAATTTTTAATTATTTGTTCACGTGTTAAAGTGTCTGCAGTGCAGCTTGAATGTCAAAGATGTTGCAGTGTGATGATGTTTGTATAATATATTTGTGTACAAATGTGGTTTACAGTTCATTTGGCTGAAACCACTGACATAGATGGACCACTAGACCAGTAACTCCAGTCAGACAAGCCAAAATTAGCATTGACTGGTAAAGTGGTGCATGCTGGCATGGACACGAAATATAAATCTGCAGTTGGTCAGCCGCCATGTTTTCCTATAGACCCCAATAGATCTTAAAAGTATGAAATGTTGATCATTTGTTCACAGTATCGCTATGCTTCATAGTAATGTACAGTTTCCGATGCCTTTTAAGTAAGTTAATAGGCTTCGGCACCTCGCATTTAGGAGGAGCTATTTTCGTTTGAGTTAGTTATTTATGTATTATAAAAATCATACAGTACAGTGTTAAAAAAAAGAAAAGACAAGAAATACATTGGTGGACACAACACCCATTTTGTACTTTATGCCGGCCTTAGCAGCAACAGTTGACATTTGTTACCAAGCCTTGGTAACGGATGTCCGATACACTGTATTAATATGTTTCCTTATTATTGCTCAACGTTCAAAAGGCGCGCACTACTTTCATAGAGTTGTCGGTCTCGTGGTTAATATATCTCAGTGGGCTGAAACTCCTTTAGTGTTTTGATGATGTTGATTGCGCATCAGAAAGAGCATCTTGAGTAATTTCAGGAATGTAAGACAAAATCGACAAGATTTAGTATCTCATAGTTGGTAACGTCGTCTGTTCACGTGTGCTCTTCTGTATGTTTGGTGGAACATTTAACCTTGCTCAACCTAAATGTTGACTTGTGTCATATGGTGGATATAGTAATTTATTGAAAAAAATGAGCATGTTTTAATAAAAGTAATTGGGAGTTTCCAGGTAGTTTTTCTTTCGAGGACAGTTGACATTCTGTTTTCATGCTGTATATGCATGTGAGTGTCCGTGAATGCGTCTTGTCATGTGTATGTGCTAAAAGTTGGTTAACATAATCTTACAAATCACCTGTGGGAATTTCACCAAATTTACAACTTAGGTGCAGTTGGGGAACTGATTATATTTTGAGGTTAAGGTCACAGCGAGGTCAGATAAGCACCTTTAGGGGTATTCTCCCTCGGCTGCAGAATGCTTTTTAATGAAACATGTAAAATTTCCTCACTGCCAGGTCCTCATGACACTGACAGTGACAGTGACATTTTCATGGTCATGGGTTCAAAGGTCAAGGTCACAGAAATAATTTTTTTCACAGAGGCATTTGGTTCAGTGGTTTGCCATCAAAGACAATCAATTTCAGACTGGTAACTCTGCTGAGCACTTCACAGCGAAGCAATGGTGTGGTTGCATTTATCGTGTTGCATATTTCACCGTGTCGAACTGTCAATGCTGCTGACTGTATTGTGTTCTATGCTGTCATCTCTATATCACTTGAAGATTAAGAGCCACACAGCAGTCTTGACTTGAGCCGCTGTCCAACAGTGTTGTATTGTTAGACTGTTGGAGAGATTTGCAACGGTCAAGGATGCTAATCTACAGAGTGGTTTAAAAATGGACCTGCTACATTTTCAGTTGTTTTTTTTTTAAATATGGCCCGTGGTCAGTATTTTTTGGTACAAAGAATTGTTTAAAATTTGCTATTTTGCACATCATTAAAAACAGCGAACAGCTGAATTTTTTTCTGTTTTTAGTAGAATCTATCATATTGTCACTGATGTGATGGTTTCTTGAGTGCAGAAGCAAAATGTAGGATCGGCCACGAAAATTCAGTCGTTTCACTTTGCAAAACATTAGCAGGAAATATGGCCACTGATACACAGATGAAACAATTTCTTGCAAACCAGTTTACATTTCCACGGGTCCAGTTTTTGAACTGGTGTGTAAAGCGTCCATTGAATTCTGTGTGTTGTGCATTTATTTGTCAGCTACTGCCGGCAAAGTGTATTGTACTTTGCATTTCGCGTCACTCTCACTAATGCTTGATGGTGGTACATGTGTTCCACATGTAAATTTTGCGGCTTTTGATAATCACATAGATGTCGGAACTGTTCGGTGACCATAATTTTGTAGGGTATATAAGAAGTAAGCTTGTAAATAAAGGTGTATATGTTAGAATGTGGACTGGAATACGGTGGAAAAGTAAGGCATAATAGCTGCTGTCTTTCGTTCCTCAGACCCAGCCCACAGTGCTGGACATCTTACAGATGTGGAAGCCTATCCTGGAATACTACATAATACTGCAATGATTACAAGACAAGAGTTACATGCACCATAAAGTATATTTTCATGTTCACAGGATCTGAATCAAAAGTTACAGACAAGAAAAGAATCCGACAGTTTACTGAGAAGTACATTTATAATTTTTTCTCGTGAAATATGTGCAGGCCCCTTGCCTGCCTGCCCAGCTATATGTTCTGGGGAATGCCTTCAGTATGCATTTTTTCGGCGAGGTTAAAATTTCACTGCTGGTGTAACCAGATTGGACTTTTTATTTAAATCTGTAATGCCAGTGTGGCACAGAAAATCATTCTGGCAGCATTTCAGATGCAGCCACAAAGAGAACCCAAAGCCATAAAAATCACAACTAGTCAGAATGGTGTTCAACCACTAGTCATGTACTGTTTGCTGTAATCAAAACCTACCAGTACAGGCCATTTACAGGCAGGTGTTTTCCCAGCCAGTGAACAATTTGTATTGCTATCATACAAACAGAAAAATGAAGCATCGAAAATGTACTGAATGCAATATCCCACGGCAGAAATTTCACCTAACTATGCAGTTGGCTTTTTTACACAACTGTTTTATTACAACAAACGTTCGATACGAGATACATTATAGATACACCTACAAAAAAACATGGTTGCAATTTACACAAGTCATCAGGTCTCTACAGAGAAATCTGCTATGGTCCTCTGTAGAAATGGAGCAGTCACATTCTCACTGCAAAAGTAATTTCACGCACAATGAATTTGATGTGGCATCTCTCAGTTCTCAAGAGGGACACTGTGAAGTGTGAGTGTAAAATCAGACAGTAAAGTCGTATAGAAAGCTGATTGATTGATTGATTGAGGAAGGCTTAACGTCCCACCAAACACATTATAGGTCATAT
>Ga0066192_1000294_pt1 | contig 10396 bp, 11 predicted proteins | sample WorMetvacBELIZE1_FD_58707 | JGI IMG/M metagenome (GOLD analysis project Ga0066192, IMG submission 58707) | Marine gutless worms symbiont microbial communities from Max Planck institute for Marine Microbiology, Germany - Olavius vacuus BELIZE.1... | ecosystem: Host-associated > Annelida >... | reverse complement strand
AGTAAGCAGAATCCCCAAGATTTTATTAAGAATTTCATTGGTTGGCCAAAGGGGCTATTCGATGGCGCTATCGACTTACTTGACAGAATTCCTGCTCATTACCATCGCGCAGTGTTATCCAATACCAATGACGCTCATTGGGCACGACTGATGGATGAGATGAAACTATCCGGTAAGTTTCACAGTTACTTTGCACCACATCAGGTAGGACTGGTTAAGCCTGACCTTGAGCTGTTTGATTATGTTGTTGCCAGCTTGGGCGTGGAAGCGAATAGCATCTTATTTTTGGATGACAATCAAATGAATATTGATGCGGCACTTTCTAGAGGACTTCAGGCCGAACTTGTTAAAGGTGTCGCTCGTGCACAAGAAATTCTTTATACATATGGTGTAATTAAGTAGATACTAAGTGTTTGTACAATTTCATATGGAAGAGCTATGCGTACATTCGATCCTTCAACAGCTGCGAATTATTCTAGGGTCAGGCCGACGTATCCGCCGGAACTCTATTATTGGTTAAGTCATCAAGTGACTCGGCCAGAACGTGTTTGGGATTGTGCATGTGGCACCGGACAAGCGTCGATCGATTTGGCAGCCTATTTCAATCAGGTAGAGGCGACAGACATTTCTGAAGCGCAAATTGCCAAGGCGACGCCACACCGGAAAATTAACTATTCAGTACAGCCGTCGGAACATACGAATTTCCCTGATAACTATTTTGATGCGGTATGTGTAGCCCATGCTCTTCACTGGTTTGACCTAAGCTATTTTTGGCAAGAAGTGCGTCGAGTGCTTAAGCCTGACGGCAAGTTATTTATATGGGGCTACAATTGGGTTCAATTTGAGAACCCTCTAGATCAGGCGATCAAAGACCATTTACTCCCCGTTTTACAGCCATTCTGGCCAGAGAAAACCGCGCTGCTTCGAGGGCAATATCAAGCCGTTGAGTTTCCCTTCTCAGCGATTGAAACACCTTCTTTTGATCTCGAGTGTCATTGGACCATGTCGCAAGCTTTTGCCTTTATGCGCTCTTGGTCCGCGTCACAAATTATGATGGAGCAACACGGTGACTTTCAAATCCAGCAAGCGGAGAGGGCGATAGAGCAAGTGTGGCAGAATCCGCTGGAAAAAATCCCCGCAAAGCTGCCTTTCTTTCTGTATGCGGGAACGTTTGACTAGCCAAAGTAGAGGTCGAGTTAGACTAAAGTGGGATACCGTGGCAAAGACCAAACTATATAGTAGTTTTCAGCATCCTTATAAAAAATAACAACGGAGCGAGTCATGTCACAGTCAAATTACACGGAGCAGATGGATTACACCTACTCCAATGCCAATGTTAGCCAAGCTGAATTTGAAGAGCGTTACCAGTTATCAGTATCTGACCCAGAAGCATTCTGGGGAGAAGAGGGTAAGCGCCTAGTTTGGTCAAAACCTTACACGAAAGTAAAAAATACAAGCTTTGAGCGTGGCAATGTCAGCATTAAGTGGTTCGAAGATGGTGAGTTGAATGCGGCTTACAACTGTATTGACCGCCACTTACCTGAAAAAGCAGATAAAGTCGCTTTTTATGTTGAAGGTGATGTAGAAGGTAACGATTCAGTTGTTACTTACCAAGAGCTGCATGATGAAGTGGGTCGTTTAGCAAATGTGTTGCGTAAACAAGGTGTGCAAAAAGGCGATCGTGTCGCTATCTACATGCCTATGATCCCTCAAGCGGCTTATGCGATGCTTGCTTGTGCTCGCATTGGTGCGATTCACAGTGTGATCTTTGGAGGCTTCTCTGCTTCTGCCATCGCAGATCGTCTAAACGACTGTAAAGTGAAATTGGTTCTTACAGCAGATCAAGGTAAGCGTGCCGGCAACCTTGTACCTCTGAAAAATAACGTGGACAAGGCGCTTGAAAATAATGCCTGCCCATCGGTCGAGAGCGTGGTGGTTTATCGCTATACCAACGCCGATGTGAATTGGGTAGAAGGTCGTGATCTGGATTGGGCTGAGCTTGCGTCTCAAGAAAGTACGGACGCTGAACCTGAACCAATGAACGCTGAAGATCCGTTGTTTATTCTGTACACGTCTGGTTCAACAGGTAAACCAAAAGGTGTGGTACACACCACAGGTGGTTACCTGGTTTACGCATCATTAACTCACGAAGTGGTGTTTGATATTAAACCGGATGATGTGTACTGGTGTGCAGCCGATGTTGGTTGGATCACTGGCCACAGTTACATGGTATACGGCCCATTAGCAAATGGCGTAACAAGCGTGCTATTTGAAGGTGTGCCGACTTACCCTGATTCAGGCCGTATTGGTCGCGTCGTTGATAAATTCAATGTGACCCAACTGTACACCGCGCCTACTGCAATCCGTGCCTTAATGGCGAAAGGTGATGAGCCAATTGCGACGAGCAAACGTGACTCACTTCGTGTGCTAGGCAGTGTAGGGGAGCCAATTAACCCAGAAGCGTGGGTTTGGTACCACAAGAACATTGGTAACGGTAAGTGTCCGATAGTTGATACTTGGTGGCAGACAGAAACCGGTGGCTTAATGATGACGCCACGTGTCACAGAAACAAATCCTAAGCCAGGCTCTTGTACTGCTCCATTGTTTGGTGTTCAGCCAGCTCTAGTTGATGCAGAAGGTAACTTGATTACTGAAATGGGGGTTGAAGTAGAGGGTGGTCTAGTGATTCTAGATTCTTGGCCTGGTCAATCTCGCACAGTTTACGGTGACCATGAACGTTTCGAGCAAACATACTTCAGTACCTTTGAAGGCAAGTACTTTACGGGTGATGGCGCTCGTCGCGACGCTGATGGCGCATACTGGATCACTGGCCGTATGGATGATGTACTTAACGTCTCTGGTCACCGTCTAGGTACGGCAGAGATCGAAAGTGCTTTAGTTGCTCACCCATCTGTTGCAGAAGCAGCAGTAGTTGGTTACCCACACGACCTGAAAGGTCAGGGGATCTATGTTTACATCATCCCGGTTTCTGGAGTTGAGGTAGACGAAGAGTTGACTAAGTCAGTGAAAATGATGGTGCGTCAAGAAGTAGGCCCAATTGCAACGCCTGATTTGGTGCATTGGGCAACCACGGGCTTACCAAAAACGCGTTCAGGTAAGATCATGCGCCGTATTTTGCGTAAGATTGCAGCCAATGAACATGACTCATTAGGTGACACAAGTACCCTAGCAGACCCAAGTGTGGTTGATGATTTGATCGATAACAGGTTAAATAAGTAAATCATACGTACATGCTAAGGAAAACGAGTGATTTCACTTCTTATCGCTGATGATCATCCTTTATTTCGTAGTGCTCTTACGGGGGCACTGCGAGATCAACTCGGTGAAGTAGAGATCCAAGAATCACATGACCTGGAATCCACATTAGGTAGCTTAAAGGCAAACCCTGATGTGGATTTGTTGCTTCTGGATTTAAATATGCCAGGAAGCGGTGATTTATATGGATTAATACGTATCCGTTCGGACTTTCCTGATATTCCTGTTGCAGTGATTTCTGGTAGTGATGATTTGACGGTTGTTGCTAATGTTATTGAGGCTGGTGCTTTAGGATTTATCCCTAAAACTAGCGAGCCCGCTCTTTACGTAGAAGCCATTTCAACCATTTTGGAAGGAGATAGCTGGTTGCCGCAGGGTATGTCGGAGCAGCTGCAGCAGTTACCTGCACCAGATTTAGACATGCAGCGTCGGGTTGCAGAGTTGACACCGCAGCAATATAAGGTGCTTTGCTATTTGCATGAAGGCTTGTTGAACAAGCAAATTGCGTATGAGCTAAGTATCTCAGAAGCTACTGTTAAAGCACACATAACAGCCATTTTTAGGAAACTGAATATCAACAATCGCACACAAGCCGTTTTGGTTGTGAGTGATCTGAATCTCCAGCTTGATTAGCCTTTCTTCGAAGAGTGTTTGTCTGAGCATGACTGACAGGTTTGGCCGCTCTTTTCGGGCACAGGGTCAATGCCACCTTCACAAAGTGGGTGGCAGCGGCCTAATCTTTTTAGTCCTAACCATGTTCCTTTTACCACGCCAAATCGTTCAATTGCTTCGATCATATAGGCTGAGCAGCTTGGGTAATAGCGACAGTTATTACCCAAAAGAGGGCTTATCAGATACTGATAAAGTTTCACGAAGAGAATAAAGGCGCGTTTCATATTGGCTCATATGTCATTAAATGTTTGGTTTTATTGCCATTTCTAGTGTTGAAAAACGTAAAAAATTGGTAAGGTTCAAACTCTAATTTTTTTCATATATGGGTAAACGTTCATGTCTCACGTAGATGTGGCTATCAATGCTGACCAAATTGTCGCTTACCAAGGAGAACCCGGCGCATATTCTCATTTAGCGTGTAAGCACTGCTTCCCTGACTGGCAAATGATTAATTGTGCCAGTTTTAGCCAAGCATTAGCGAAAGTCGAGAATGGCGAAGCACATTATGCCATGATTCCGGTTGAAAACTCGACAGCAGGTCGAGTCGAAGAGATTTATCGAGAGCTAAAAGGCACGCAACTCTATGTCGTGAAAGAGCACTTTGAGCCGGTTAATCATTGTTTAATTGCTTTGCCTGATACTACGATTGAGTCGGTACAGCTTATTGGCAGCCATCCCCAAGCGCTCGCTCAATGTGATCGAAACATTAAAGGGATCAATGCAAAAGCCGTTGCTATGTATGATACAGCAGGTGCGGCGAAACATTTGGCTGAATCCAAACAGCAGGATTTAGCGGTGATTTCTTCATCCCTTGCAGCGGAGCTTTATGGTTTAACGATTTTACAATCTCATTTTAATGATGTTTCTGGTAATACTACTCGCTTCCTTGTCTTCTCTAGACAACAAAAGATGCCTATCTACGAGCCAGATCAACGCTACATCACTTCTTTTTTATTTAAAGTGCGAAACATCCCTGCTGCGTTATATAAGGCTATGGGGGGCTTCGCTACTAATGGCATTAACATGCTTAAGTTAGAAAGTTACATGTTAGACGGTCATTTTACCGCAACTCAATTCTATGTAGATGTAGAAGCACATTTTCAATCTCCAAGTATGCAGGCAGCATTAGAGGAGCTCCGTTTCTTTTCAGAGGATGTACGCATATTAGGGACTTACTATGCCGACTCTTTTCGTAAGTGAGGATATATGTTTCGATTCGCGACAGGGGCAATTCTTTTTGCCTATGCAGGATTAATCTCGGCTGAAGAATACGAGTTTTCGTTAGCTGCGCTAGATAATATGCTACAAGATGACATCCCAGCAGTGGTGACACCCGCTAGGGTCGCTCAACCTAGAGTAGAAGTTTCTTCTACTTTGTCGGTGCTGTCCGGAGAGTTTATTCGTCGGTCAAATGTGCAATATGTTGAAGACCTTCTTGCTTATGTGCCGGGCTTTTTTGTCGGGCCATATTGGAATTCATACCGCAAAGTTGTGGCTTACCATGGTACTGAGTTAGATCGATTTCGTCGTATCCAAGTGCTTGTTAATGGCCGTTCCGTGTACAGCTCCGCTTACGCTCGTGTGGACTGGTCAAGTTTGGCTCTAAATGTTGAGGATATTGAGCGTATTGAGGTGAATCGCGGACCAAATGCATCAAGCTACGGTAGTAACTCTTTCTTAGCGGTGGTGAATATTATTACCCGTAGCCCTATGGATACATTGGGTAGCAATATTTTTTATACCAATGATGATCAAGGTAACCGTAGAGTTTATGGACAGCACAGCGGTCTAAAGGATAACTGGAGCTATCGAGTTTCTGCTTCTCAAGGAACTATTGATGGTTACGATCGCAAAGGTGATGGGGATCCAAGGAATGATGGACATACTCAGCGCTCTGGTAATATGTTGTTTATCTACCAAGATGAGTCTCAGAAGTTAGATATTGATATAGGGGCCTCACATCTTGATGCAGATGTTGAGTTCTATGAAATAACAGGAGTAAGTTACGGCGAATCAACCCCATATTTGGATCAAGATAGAGAGCACATTAAAGTTGGGTGGGAATTAGACCAATCGCCATCGCATACAGTAAAGCTTCAGTATTATTATGACCGATCTCAACAGACCGAAGTGCATAATGTTGATGTATATGGCCAAGTCTTGAAAGTGCTGTTTGACCAAGATGTACCACAGACCCAAATATACTCTGGCGAGGTAGTATCGGATCTTGATGAATATCGACATGATATTGAAGTGCAGAGTATTTGGACCCCTAATCAGGATTTACGCTTAGTAAATTCGGCGTCCTATAGACAAGATAACGTATATTCTAAGACTTATTTCAATGGCGATTACACCGAAGAGCTGGTTCGCGCGTCTAGTAATCTGAACTATCGAGCATGGGATCCTATTATATTGAATGCAGGGCTTATGCTTGAACACAGTAAGCTAACGGGAAGCTATACATCGCCGCAGCTTGGTGTGGTGTATAAACTATCTGAACAGGCCTCAGTTAGAGCAAATGTATCGCAGGCCTATCGTACCCCAGACTTGCTGGACGAAAAGGCTGAGTGGTCGTATGTATTTAATGGCATTCGTTCAACACCTGTCTATGCCACCGGCATTCCAGCAGAGAAGATTACTTCATACGAACTAGGCCTTTATCATAATATACCTGTACTGGGGTTATCTTATGACCTGTCGGTTTACAGTGAACATTTATCCAATCTTTCTGCATCAAGTAAAAAATACAAGGATGCGTTAGAAGATGGGGGAATTTTAACGTCTAATGAAAGTTATCAAGCTACCATCGAAGGCTTTGAAGCTGAATTAGATTGGCGTTCTCAGAACGGGGTACTGGTGCGAGGTACATTTGCTTACCAAGACACCGATACGGAGTCTCGTAAGTTGAAAGAAACGGTAACACCTTTGATTACAACGTTATTTGTAAGTTTACCTGTAAACGATAGAATTTCCCTCAATTCCCGCTATATTTATGGAAAGGAAATGGCGACATACGACCACGAATTTTTAAGTCTATGGTTGACCCATCGGGCAACAACAGAAGACTTTACGTTCAGTGCAGGTTTAGGAGGAACGGTACGATTGGACAATAATCCTTATATCCGAGTAAATAATGTTTCGGATGATAAAACTAGTCTATTCATGTTTGCAAACTTGTCGTTTTAACTACGAAATTGTTCGCTATGAAATGGCTTGTCTCGGTGATCATGGGGTGCATGTTTAGTGCTTATGCTAGCGCTATAACTTACGTATACCATGATGGCCGAGAAAACGTTTCTAGAGTGCTTTCCATGTCCCTTAGTGCCTCGTCGCACTACCAGGTTTCTGTATTAAATAACCCTCAGCAGCAGCTGATAGATGGCGACCTTGTTATTACGATAGGTCAACATAGTTTCAAGAAAGTATGCGAAAGTTCTAAACAAGTCTCTATCGTAGCTTTGTTTCTGGGGGAGCAAGAGTTTGTACAGGCTCAAGCGGGGTGCAGCAAACCCACCACAGCAGTTTTCTCTGGGGCTCCCTTAGCCCTTCGTTTATCTGTGTTAAAAACTTTCTGGGAAGATCGAGCACCTGTTACGATTGTGCATAGCCCGAATATTGCTTTAGGTGAAGATCTGGTTGAGTTGTCTGAGAAATTTGGTGTAGCTTTGCAAAGTCAGGTGATTCAAACAGGTGATCGTGAGCAAACACTCAAAGACCTGACAACGGTTTTGGAAAGTTCTAATCTAGTACTGTCTCTATATGATTCGGTCTTGTTTGACGCTCAATTTTCGAAAGATGCCATTCGCCTCATGTTTCATAAAAAGAAAGCGCTCGGAGCGCATTCTTTGCAATTGGTTAGGGCTGGGGCGCTCTATGGAATCTACAGTACATCTCAAGAAAAATTGTCTTTGGTCAGCTCATACATCCATGTTTATGAATCAAGTCAAACGTTGATGCCCCCAAGCTACCCCACGCCTCTGCGTGTGACGTTTAACCCATACCTCATTAGGATGTATGGGCTAGTTTTACCAACCGATCGCTTTTTGATTGACGAACTCGGTGTCTGCCCAGAACTAGGGTGCCAAGAATCTACGAACTAGGCTGGCGAACGTTGTCGGCTTTTCTGCATGGAGCCAGTGTCCAGTATCGGGAATCATTTTCACAGTGGCGTTTGGAAAGAACTTCAAGGTTGCTGCTTGATGCTCAGGTAAGATATAAGGCGACTTTTCGCCTTTTATAAACAGTGTTTCAACTGAAATACCGTCACTCAATAGCGGAGCACTTAATATTGTATGGTAACCTGCCATCAAATTATCCAAGCCAAGTGCTAAGGTGTGTCCGCCATTGTCTTGGCGTTGAAGGTTTTTCAACAGAAACTGTCGAACACCGATATTTGGTTCAAATTGGGCAAGGATTTGATCGGCTTCTTTACGAGTAGCAGGGAGTTGGCGATCAATTTCTTTCAGTCCTTTGAATATTTCGGTATGGCTAGGTGTGTAATTCACTGGAGCGATGTCTGCTACAACGAGCTTTAGAACTTTCTCTGGATAATCACTTGCTAGCTGCATCGCAACTTTACCACCAAGAGAGTGCCCTAAGAGATAGAACTGACTGAGTTGGTTTTCCTCTAGCCATTCGTTGATGACTTTGGCCATCGCTGGAAAAGTAATAGGAGCTAAGCCGGAAGATCGCCCGTGGTTTGGTAAATCAAGACAGTAGACGGTAAAGTGCTCTGCCCATTTTTGAGCGATAGAGTGCCAATTGTCAGCGTTTCCAAAGAGGCCGTGAATGACAACAAGTGGAGGCAGGTCTTCACCATACTGCTTTGCATAAATCATGAAATTATTTCCTATAGCCAGACATTAAATCTGATCGCTATAGTAACAAACAACATGGATCGAACGTATAAGTAAAATAATGCTTATAGATTTAGTGATGAGAGAGAAGCTGTGTTTGATAAATATGTTTTGCCGGTCATAAAAGTGCCTCTAGTACGTTTGGCGACACCTCTGATTGATCGCGGTATATCAGCCAATCAAGTTACCGTCGCAGCTTTTGTTGTGGGAATGATGGGGGCTTTGTTTATCTCAATGGAGATGTATGGATTGGGGCTTGTTGCTATTTGTCTTAATCGCTTAGGAGATGGACTGGATGGAACGATTGCTCGAATCACTGATACCAGCTCTGATGCAGGAGGGTATTTAGATATTGTTCTCGATTTTATCTTTTACTCTGGGGTTGTGGTGGGCTTTGCCGTCGCTGTGCCTGAGGAAAACGCTTTGGCGGCAGCGTTTTTAATTTGGTCTTTTATGGGAACAGGTAGCAGCTTTTTAGCGTTCGCTATTATGGCGGCCAAACAAAACATTGAACAGTTAGAGTATGGGAAAAAGTCTCTTTACTTTCTAGGAGGGATCACCGAAGGCTCAGAAACCATCGCTTGTTTTGTCTTAATGTGCTTGATGCCAAGTCACTTTGTGTTATTAGCCGTGGTGTTCGGTTGTCTTTGTTGGGTGACAACCGCAACAAGAGTGTTTGTGTCTTATAAGATGTTAAAAGCTTAAAGAAGAGCAATCTCGATATCGCTTTTTACGATTGCACAGCAGGCCAGAATATAACCACTGTTGACCCATGCTAATGGCTCAATAGGGTAGTCTACCTTTCCCCAAAGCAGTTTAATGGTACAGGCTGAACAATATCCTTCGCGACACTGGTATTCGACAAGAATACCAGATCGTTCTAGCTGGGGAAGGAGTGGTTCATCTTCTGTTACCAGAACTTGCTTCTTCCCCAATAACACACGATGTACGGTTCGATCTTGATGCTCAGTATCAGAGATCAAAGTCGTCAAAATCTGCTCCGTCTAAATCGTTGTCAATCTGACCCACTAGGTAAGAACTGATTTCAGCTTCTTGTGGAGCCACTTGAACGTTATCGCTGACAAGCCATGCATTGATCCATGGGATAGGGTTGTTCTTGGTAGGGAACTGAGGCTCAAGACCAATTGCTTGCATGCGAACATTGGTAATGTATTCAACATATTGGCCAAGAATCTGAGCGTTTAAGCCAATCATAGAGCCGTCTTTGAATAGGTATTGAGCCCAATCTCGTTCTTGTTGCGCTGCTTCAACAAAGATATTAATGACGTCTTGCTGGCATTCTTGTGCAATGACGGCCATTTCTGGGTCATCGCGTCCAGACATCATCAGGTTCATCATATGCTGAGTGCCATTCAAATGCAGGGCTTCATCGCGAGCGATCAACTTGATGATTTTCGCGTTACCTTCCATCAAAGTACGTTCAGCAAAAGCGAAGCTACAGGCAAAGCTAACGTAGAAGCGGATAGCCTCTAGGACGTTTACGGATGCGACGGTCAGATACAGTGCTTTCTTCAGCGTCTTCATCGTAACAACCACTTCGCCACGCTCAGGAACATGATGAGTACCCA
>Ga0066192_1000292_pt1 | contig 10403 bp, 3 predicted proteins | sample WorMetvacBELIZE1_FD_58707 | JGI IMG/M metagenome (GOLD analysis project Ga0066192, IMG submission 58707) | Marine gutless worms symbiont microbial communities from Max Planck institute for Marine Microbiology, Germany - Olavius vacuus BELIZE.1... | ecosystem: Host-associated > Annelida >... | reverse complement strand
GTTTTATTTTACTTTTATTTTACTTTTATTTTAGTTTTATTGCAGTTGTGCGGAGCGCATGGCTCAGCCGCCCATTGCACGAATGTGCTAAAATTTGATAGGCTGATGCAATATGGGTCCGCGGAATCGGTCTCATGATGAACCCTTTGTCCCGTAAGGCCTGCAAACCAGTTTGGTGGTCTATGTAAAATACCCGTAGGGCCGGTATACTGGATTCACGGTGCCCGTGTCTAATTACCCGTAAAGCCGACATATTGGCTTTTTACTTACTTGGTGTTCATTTTGGCAACCGGAAGTGGGAGCTTATGATTCATCTGTGAATTGATTACTATGGGAACTCAAACGCACAACCTCAAGTGGCAGTGCAGCGTTAATTGGCACTTTGTCTAGTTACTGTCATCATCAGTAGGCTAACAGCAGCAGCATGACAAAACACAATATTTTATTGATGTTTAAATGACGACCTCACAATGCACATAAAAAGGCAGCTGAACACATAAATTAGACATTCTGCGAAAGACTGTATGAATACGACGAAGCTTGTCATAATCGATATGTTCCAGTGATACAACCACACAATCATTGTGTCCAGAAAGAAATCGATGTAGCAAATTTCATCAGCATTGCCCGAGTCTTGTATAAGATATTACAGAAAACATTTTGGTCTTTTTTCTGGACACAGTGTAGAGGCTGCAAGGCCGCAAAGTTTAGGCTGCACAATCGTCAAGCTTGGCGAAATACTGATGAAACACATACATGACGTTCTCTAATATCAACAGGTCAATGTCAAGGTCACGATGTCGTAACGCAATAGTGTATCAAACGTATTATATTTGACAGCAGTTGACTGTAGATGCTTCTGTTTAATCTTATTTAAATTTAGATCCGTGTGTGCTTTCCTTATTTGCGACGTGCCGCACTACTGCATCGTCAGAGTAGAAATCTCTGGCCGTTAGTCGAGCAGCCTATACGCGCGTTACGCCGAGTTGAATGAGTTGACATAATAAACCAGACCTTCGCGTCTACAACTGTGACTTCCTGCTATTGGCGTCGTTTCCGCCATGTAGGCGTGCATTGCCCCATACGTACTCATATTCGGTGCGCGACTTGTAAGTAACAATAAAGCTGCGCGATCCAACGGAAAAAATATTTCATTCGATTCGATCAAAATGTATTCAGTCACACTCTATTTAATGTCGACATGACCCGCCGAAATTGAATATCGCATATATACATAAGCATACAAATTAGGCCTACATACATTTATTAGGCCACCCGACATAGGTATGTATGTTGGAAGGCCTTAATAAACGCTGCTGATTTTTTACGGAGCTTTTAAATCTTCTAGACGCGCAGTAGCCGCCCGTCAAATGTATGTACCACAGGGTCGGCTGCAGTGTCAACTCGATCATCCTGCTTAGCATTTTCCCTACCCTCTTTCCTAATTTTTCACAACATTTCCCAACATCCCAAAATTAGTGCCTCAAGTTGCAATGCATTCGCAATTGCCAGATTTTCTAGTTTGAATAGGCGACATGTACTTGGGCCAACAGACAGAAAAAATAATAATGCTAATGCTGCATCGTATCTCAATAACGGACCATCAACTCAGGGCGTTAGGCTAACTTCATCAAATACATCTTGTATTAACCAATTTTTGTAATTCTTTCAACGATAAATAAATTGTTATAATAAAGCTCGGTAAAGCCGTATAATATTTCCCACCACACCATAAACATGTTGCTGCACTATCTCGGTAGGTACCATGTCCCGTCTAGACAAGAAGCAGAAATAACAACTTACAACTAAATTCTAAAGTTTCTTATGCGAAGAAACTGTAGGACTACGTTGTGTACAGCTTGTTCACCTAACAGCGTCAGCGGGCACTGCATCTGTTTGCATCACCCCTGTCTCAGCCTGTCTGAGAGATATAGACTAGCCATCACAGCATTTGCAGCGAGGCGCCGCGATGTCTCTCACAGACGATGTGATGGGCTGAAATTTCGAAGAACTCTAATTATTATTTTTTATCTTAGGCCATGTTTACAAAAATATGCTGGAACGCGAATTGAAACCATTCTGTACATTGTGTTGAAGTTTCAAGCCGATCGCTTCTGTTTGCGTAGAGAACCGTGTGCAAAATTCGGTGTGAAATTGGAATAAGAGGAAAGAAAAAGGAAATAAAAAAGTAGAAAGAACAGAGCCACCGCAACAACAGTAACGCAGACACAGTTCAAATTACACAGAAGAATAAACAGATCTTATTAAATGTAATTGTGACAAGTCGTCAAGCTCTTCTGAAATGCATACCTACAATATGCTTTGTTATCGTCTGCACTCTGCACACTCCAAAGTCTACCGAACGTAGCTACCTGTATTTAATTACATTTATGGTTGTAAATCGAACTGGTCTTCGACGGCGAACAGTCGATTGGTGTGAAAAGGTTCACACACCTGCTATGAATCACAGTTGTTCGTGTGCTAAGTATACTCGGCGATACTCGCTGTTTTGTACAGATCATGCTACGTTCTGAAACCGACGACGTCCATACCGACATCTGACATTCTGCCAACGAAATTCGTCCAGCTGAAAGTATGTTACGCTTGGTCGTGCGTTTCTTGTCGTTTGATCACGCAACACGCCTATTGCCTGTTGCTTTTAGAGCGCTGATAAAGTGACATTTACATTACATTTACATTGCAGTATCGTACACAGTAATATTGATCATCCGCTACTTTGTTCACACTGTGTCTAGTCTTTATCTATCCTCACCTGGTTGCGGCATAGCCTGTTATTATTTTTTCCACAGTCCCGGTCTCCATCGACTGGATGGAGTAGGCTGCAAGCATCAGTCAGACAGCGGAGTTCGCATTCTTCGGAAAGTTCGGACCAACAATATGGAACAGTCTGTCATCTAGACTCTCATTGACCATGTTGGCCCGGCGGCACCTGAACTATGTACAGGGTGTTCGGAAAAAGGAGACCAAAAGGTTTTTTGTCATACAAAACTCCGGCGATTCTGATGAAATTTGATGTGCAGTTTCCTGAATAAATTTGCTGCAAAATCATGTAAACGTTTTCCACATCGCCTGAATAATGTCTCTACACTACCTTGTGAAACTTAAAATACACGTCACGCACGTGCTACTGATGAGTTGTTAGATAAAGAAAATCCATAATTTATTCCACCTTAACTCTGTCCTTCATATTCGCCAGATTTGAATCCAGTCGATTACAGAGTGTGGGGAATATAGCAAGATAAGGTGCTCAAAGTACTCATCACTGATCTGGACGAACTGAAACAGCGACTGAGAACGGAGTATGCCAAGCTGGATCATGTCGTCATCGACTCAGCCACTCGTCAGTGGCGTCGTCGATAGGTCCAGATTAGTGATGCGTGTTTGTACACCTTCTCTTGCAATATTCTCCACATTCTGTAATCAACTGGACTCAAATCTGGCGAATTTTGAAGGCCACCGTTAAGGTGAATAAATTATGGAGTTTCTTCATCTAACAATTCAGTGGTAGCACGTGTATGATGATCACTTCAAGTTTTACAAGGTAGTGTAGAAACATTATTTAATTGAGATGGACTATGTTTGGAGAATTTTGCAGCAAAGGTATTCGGAAAACTATACACCAAATTTAATTAAAATCGCCCGAGTTTTGTAGAAGATATTACAAAAAAAACGTTTTGGTCTCTTTTTCTCGGACACGGTGTATATGAACGAAAACATACATAACATGAGTGACTGTAACTGAAGTAAATAAAAACCAACAGACTTAATAGCATGACTTTTAAGTATCACTGCAAGTGTATATGTGTTTTTCAGCTTCAGTACTGCCTCATCAGAAGACGTTATAGACGTCTGGTGCTATGTCTTTCCGTTTGTGAAGCCGTATTCACGTCCATGTCCACATGATTCAATAATGTGTGATATAATGTACTCGATTGTTGAGTTTATGATCAGCGCGATACTAGCGTTGTACTCAAATCTGCTCAAGTCGTGTGTTGTCGTAGTTGTTGTTATATTTTTAATTTCTGTTTTTGTTGTTGCTGCAGTTTGGCTGCACATGTATGTTTCAGTTTGTGTCTTTATAAAATTTTCCTACCAGTTATTACGGCCTGTAAGAACTGTGAGCTATGTTGCATTGTGTTATATTGCGTTATTATTTTCTATGTCTAGATAGTTTTTTCGTTGATTTTCGGTTTGGTTGAGTGCAGAGCAATTATTTTCGTCATAATAGCACTGTTGCTGGCTACCTGTCATTTTTTTCTGCATAGGTTACTCATTCTGCAGAGCGTGGTATTTGTTGAACTTGTGACTATTGCGTGCAAATGTTTACTTCAACAGCAATTTGCACGACGGTAATACCGCTTCGTTGATCCATCAGCATTACTTATTTTTTAATTTTGTCATCTTCGTTTTATACTCTGTGATTGTGACATCAAACAAAACAGGCGCTGATTTGTTGTGGCATTTTTTTTTCATTTTACAGGATCGGATTAATCATTGATATCAGCAAATAGGTAAATCGGTGACAAGTTGAGCTGATTAGATTAAACACATCGCTCATAATGTTTAAACGATCTATAAACAGCGTTGATTTTACTAAACGGTTTAAGTATTTCATCACAAAGTCATACTGTGGTTGACGTAGGCCTACAATATGTTTTCGAGTTTCAATGCGTGTTGTATATTGCGCTTCTAGACAAATATGTGACCAAACTTGTACGGCCAGTTTGCAACCTATAGCCTAGTCTTCGATCACTTGAAGATCTGGGGTCTTGAACTTGCTGCTGCGATATGCACTTGCGTGTATTTCAGGTGTGTTTGTTTTTAGTACTATTTCGTTTATATGTATTCTAATTGGCTTTTCGCTAAATGGTCTCATTTTTACCTCTGCGTCATCTTAGACTAGATCGTCATTTGTCTTGCAACGTCCAGTATCATTCGTGTTGAGAAATGATTCAGCGACCGTTGTCATCGGCCAAATGCTAAACATCAGCTATCAGATCGAACTTATCAAGGCACGTTATGTTTGTGTGATCAGTCGAGTAGCTCCATTTCAACGTAGAATGTACCACTACATATAGGCCTACATGAATGGTAGAGTCTAGGACTTTTACTCGCTTAGTGAAGTTTCAGAATCTGCGTGCTTTCCAGTTACACAACTAGAGTGGTGTGAATATTCGAGGAATTGTGTAGGTTCGAATACATATGCTTGCTAAATCATATCATATCGTATACGATATATACCTGTATGTCGTGTCAATTCAGTTATCGTTCGATCATTTTCACAAACGCTTTAATAAAAGAAATATTACGGCTGCGCTACATGAAAGGTTTTTGTCGATGACTTGTATAAGAAATTAATTTATCTGTCGGTTCTGCAGTGTTTCTGAACTGTGTGGACTTCATCGACAGCAGCCACAATCCTTCAAACAGCGACGTACTTTTCTATCGCCGACATAAATACAAGGGGTGTATAGGCCTATGCTAACTGATTACTTTCTCTTAGTCTGAATCCATTCATCTGCGAAAACTTTACAGTCATTCGGCACGCGTGTTTGATACTCATGACCACTCGCCCCGATTTTTCGTCTTCTGTTGAAATTCACCAACCGTCTCACAACACGAATTACGCAGTAACCGTTTAACGTATGTAGAATGCGGCCACCTTGTTCATTGAGCATCTCCCTAGCTTGACCCTCCCATAGGATGCTTTACTGGTCCTCATGCCTGCAGCAGTGGCCAGCAAATGTAAGGCGCTGTTGCTATAACTGTTCCACAGCGAAGGGATCTCCTCATACCCCGTATAGTTCTTTATTATTGCCAAAAACACCGAGGACTTTACACTTGTGTATACGCCGTCAAATCTGAATACTTGCTATGACTATTGACATGCGTAACTGTGTTACTTCAAATCTATGCTGGCATTACATTTCGCCACAAGCTGTAATATAGCACTGTATGTATACGCTAAAATAATTAACATTAAGAGCACTGATCAGTAACTCACACACAGATAGTGGTTTTACTTATTCAGATGTGCCGCTTTGAAGTTGAAGTACATTGTTCCAGGTACAATTTGATCAATCCAATTACGTATTTAACTAATGCATAACGACTTTTACCCAATAACGTTTGCAGCTTTACACTGTATCTGTTCAAAATCTGACTGAAATAATTCCTGATGATTTGAAAAAAAGAATCGCAGTACAAGAGACGACGCAATACGGGAGACGGTCAAAGTGAACTGGAGCGAAAATAGACCTTATAAATTATAATTCAAGATCGCGTTTAAAAGTTGCTGATTTACAGTCAGTCGATCTCGAAGTTTCCACATGCACCGTCAGCGACGCATACTTGGAATTCTGTGGCATAACTTTGTCTCAAACGCCACTGTTAGTGCACGAACCAAGCTTGCAGACATCAACACCGTCACCAGAGACCGCTCGATTGCTCGTTTCCGACATGAGAGACGCCTTCATCATTGCCCCCGAACGTGATAATCCAACCGAACGAATTCGAGTAAATTGGAGGCCACTCGTCCATGGCGCTGAAGTCTCAGCAGTTTGACTTGATAGAACCAAAAACTCGAAATGGTAAAAACGGTAAGTACCACTTGTAAAATAATTAACACCAGTTTTAGTGCGCATCTAATAACTCCGTTAGGCACGCTCTTGCTGTCGACATCCGTCTGTCTGTCTGTCAAACGCGTGGATTGTGACAAAACGAAGTGTGTAAATCGACCAACACCACATGATAGAGCGATGGCTCTAGTTTCTTAAGGTCAGATTTCGTGGTCCTGAGTTTAGAGGTTCGCCTTGAACGAGTTTGTACCCCCTGTCAAAAGCGAAAATTTGACCGATAATCTGCAATAACTCGGAAACGGTGCCAGATATGATGTAAGTTAGTATTAATCACTAATTGAGTGACCTTTAGCGACGTAATGGCCCTTAAATCGCGTTATTTCACCGAGTTCGGTAGCTTTTGGGGCCGATTACGTCAAAGTTGTTGAAGATAAACCTATACTGTCTGCGACAAAAATGTAGCCCAAATGTAGTTATTACCGATATACCATTTATGGCGATATTCCCAGAGGTTATCGAGAACGAGTGAATTATTATCTCTGAGGTCATATATTGTGGGTCACAGTTCGTTACTGGCCTATTTATATCGCAATAATGACAATGCAGTATGACATTATTTATAACAAGGCCTATTAACTAACGTAATTGTGGTATTTGGGTGCATTGCACAATCGAGGATTATGACAGATAACAATGTTATTGCACGACGATATAGGCCTGTGCAAGCGCGTTACCGTAACGTCAGCGCACACGTGTACGACTTGCGTAACGTAGCTACTTGCAATTCAACATCAACTGCACTTCAGTTTACCAAAGTGACGATGACGTTATTTGATCGTTATTTATTTATCTGTTAAGCGAGCCCGCATCTCTAAATTAACTTTATGTTAAGACTTACTACAACAGTGACGGTAATTGATGCGCCGCCTTTAAACGGTTCAACACATCGAAATGCTTTTCGCATCGTATGATAGAGCGATGTTCGATGCACGATTTATCTGCGGTAGCTGAGCTTCTTATAATAAATACTAAGATAAAGCTACCTAAGTTGGTAAATATAATTATGTGGATATAAATTGCAACAAATTGGAAAAAAATTACGAAAATATGTTTAGCCTGAGCGAAAATGCTGCAAAATGTTTTAGGGGGTCTACTTGTTTAACTCTGTTTTTGAGGGGCAACGTAGGATGTTCATCTTATAGGCTCATTCGAAAGCGCGTATAAGTCGACTTCCTGTTAGTGTTAATTGAACTTTTTGCGCTAGTTGTTTGGCTGAGGCCCTACGAGTGAATATCGATTGAAAATCGGGGGTTTTGCTCGAACTGGGTCAGTTTGGCCCGAAATTTCAGGTACAAGGGTCGTCTCCACCAACCATTTTTCGTGTCAGAAACTAGGATAAACATTCGAGCTTACATATGGTATAAAAAGCTGGGCAGAAGTTTCTTTCGTTTTATTAAAAATTTATGCGTTTCACAGACGGGCGGACGGACAGACGGAGAGACAGACGGACATTTTGTCATGGAAAATACAACATTGCAGTGCATAGTATGCAGCGCGGTAAACATGGTAACCGGAAACGGAGAAGCTTCAAGAACTCGATTAGTGAAATACTACTCGAGTAGTTACTATTGAAGTAATACTCGAATACTAGAGTACTCGTGGCAGCACTAGTCGGGCGCCGTATACCCAGCAGGCCAGCGCACGTGACATTCACAATCACATCGCACAATACACATGCAAATCATCAAATTGCCGCCCAGCAGAAATGTTAGCCTATCACGCGACGTAAGAAGACTTCCGCATAGACACGAGCGAGGTCACTGTTGTGAGGGAGCTCATTGCCCTCAGCCTTCGAGCCGGCGACGTAACGATTAAACGTGGCGCACACTAATAGTGTAAATGTCGTGTAGTCCGTTAGCTACACGGTGGCCCAAAAGTGTACACCCGTTAAACCAGATTGCCTTTAAATCGAAGGTAGACTACCCACGAGACGCGCTTTTATGCTCCGTCACTAGAGGTCCGGCATTATAGGTCCGAGGGGCAGGAGACGTGGGCCGGCCGCCTGCCCATAGGCGTAGCCAGGATTTTGTCTTTTCTTTCCCCAAAAAAAGTTGACGACCTTTTTCTTATAGTCATTGCTCTCAAAACACACGCTAAAACTGTTTAAATGTCCCCACTTTCCTTTAAAAAAATTGGACTCTTGCTCTGCCTGGGGGGTGCACTTACAACTTCCCCCTGTAAATTTGGCCTATTTTTTCTCCGCCCTAGGGTGCACGTGCACCCAGTGCACCCCCTGGCTACACCTATGCGCCTGCCCCTCGGCGCTGTGCGCGTGGCAGCACGCATAGCGTCATCAATGACGTAAATGACTGAAATGGATTTTGCCGTCATTGCAGATGCAGTGAGACTTCCCCATCTCTGTCACAGACCGGGTGGCCGGATGAGACTTCGCGCTTTCTTGCTCCAGTAACCTCGACCTTGACTCGATGACCTTTATACGAACTTGATCTGATCATTCTAAAGATGTACCTGCATAACAAATAATGAACTTCGTTATGTCAAGGCTTTCGAAATTAGAGCATTACAGACAGACGCACGCGACCGAAAATGTTTAATCGCCATGCACCTGTGTAATAAATCGCACTCAGTCGTTGTGTCGTGTATTATCTGTGTATATTAAATATATGGCGTAGTGTAGAATTGTGTGCTCTTTTAACCTGTCGCTAAAGATTCTGAATTGCTTTTGTCGGTAAGTAATAGTCTGATGTTACTTTGGGACCTGTAAGTGTTTGGGCCACTTTAAGCGTCAATAGCAAGTGAACCAGAAGTTTATGGGCAACACTGTATTATTATTGTCGTTGTTGTTGTTATTATGAAATCGCACACGGGGTACAAATATAGAGAAAAAATCAACTAGCTACACAACAAAAAAGCTGAACATATACAGGGTGACATGTGAACATACAAAGTACACCATGTGACTTTTGTTTATATTTCAGCAATGCGGTCACATTTCTGCATAAATTTTTGTACAACTGTTAAACAATAAAATTTACACTTTACCACCGAGTTTTGTTAAAATATACCTGAAATGACAAATTATGATGTTCCAACCAAGACGACCCCCATTTCTCAGTGTTCGAGCATGCAGAAGTGGCTGCAAGCGAACTGTACCGGGATCATTGAGAAGAATGGCTGGCCCCCAATCTGCCTAGATTTGAACCTGCTGGACTGTCATGTCTGAGACAATATGCTGGGAAAATACCACCATAAACTCCAGCCGAAGCTTAAGACGACTGATGAGTTGAAAGGCGCTTTGCAGACCACTTGGGAAGGGCTGCCACAAGAACACATCAACAGAGCAGTGGCGAACTTCGCCAAGCGCTTGACTGCCTACATGACTGTAGCTGCCAATATTGGTCAATTCGAGCATCTCATGCAGTAACTGTCCATCTCTAAGTTTGCGTCTTCATGTCATCACCAACCAACCGGCTCTTTTCAGAGCCATTAACAACTACCAGGGAAGAGAGCGTTCCGAATACTGAGAAATGGGGGTGTCGTGGTTAAAACGGCATGATTTTATCATTTTAGACATAGTTCAACAGAACTTCAAACTTGGTGATAAATGTATATTTTATTGTTTAACAGTTGTGTAAAATTTCATGTAAAAATTTGCATGCATTGCTGAAATATCAACCAAACTCACGGGGGGTAACTTTTATGTTTACCCTGTAACCCAACAGAGTACGGTGGCCCGTTAGTGCCACCTAAAAGTTTTTTCAAGTTTTGATTTTGCAAGTTTTA
>Ga0066192_1000291_pt1 | contig 10442 bp, 8 predicted proteins | sample WorMetvacBELIZE1_FD_58707 | JGI IMG/M metagenome (GOLD analysis project Ga0066192, IMG submission 58707) | Marine gutless worms symbiont microbial communities from Max Planck institute for Marine Microbiology, Germany - Olavius vacuus BELIZE.1... | ecosystem: Host-associated > Annelida >... | reverse complement strand
GAGGTGTGTTCACGATGAGGCGCTATACAAATTCACGTTTACCTTTACCTTTACCTTTACAACATGAAGATTAATGTGGCATAAACAATATAGCTTCTAGGACACAGTACATAATTAAAATATATAGTCACAAAAAAGAGTTATCGAATAAAGATGTTTTGAGTTGTCTTTTGAACAGAGGTAATGTAATACAAAATAAAAACAAGACTCAGGCATTAGCATCAACAGAATGAGAAACAGTGATGATGTATGATTATAATAAGTGAAACATGAACGTACAGAGAAAGGGTCGGTGTGTGGCATAATAAGGCTGTAGATATGACACCACCAGCGAGACGCATTCTGTCGCACTGTGTCGGTGACAGAATCCAAACATGACTGCCAGCAGCTGAGTACAGCCAACCAAACAACAGCATATCACAGCAAACTACTACAGCAGAGCTAGCTTATAATGCCTAATTCACACAAGCATACAGTTCTTTAACAACAAACAGTAGTGCATTAGACAAATCTGTGTCACAGTAAATGTACACAGTATAACGTGAACTGTTCACAGTAAGCCTAGCATGACTCAACCGAAATCACAATTACAATATGCCAATGAATTGAAAACACAATTAGCTTAAGCCGTAAGCCAAATGCTTATAAATGGAAATAAGTTTTCTAATTAATTAGCAAATAAATTTAATTCAAGTAATTACCCAGCACTGATTATGTTACGATTCTCATAGAGCTAGCATAAACTATATAAAAAACAATGTCACTGGCAGACAGACCGATATTCAAGTTTGCGCCAGCGTTTAATCAACTCAACAACAGGTGCTAGCTGGTCCGTCAGCTTCAGTGAAGTCGGAGCATCTCGATCCCACATCTGTGCAGTCTGCAGCAGCAGCTCAAAGCCTGTGATGAAGCGTGTCAAAGGACTCGTCACCGAGAATGACTTGATTCGGTTCACCGTGCTCAACAACTGCACATTCAAGAGTACATAACTGAATCACAGAATAAATACATACGACATGATAAACAGCTAATCAATTAGGGTAGTCAAATACAGCACAGACCACAAGTATTTTGAATCATCTGCACTGATCCATGTAGAAAGCTAACAACTGGGTTCTAGGAAAAGCCAGAGTGTTAAGAAATCTGCTATTGAACTTAAACACCAGGAAACTACAATATGTTGCCCATGTTCTGATACAACCATTGCCAGTAGAGACAAATGCTTAGACGAAGACATAATTCAAGAGACTTTACGAAGAACTTGAAAGAAATGTAGACCAAAAATAAGGTGGTTGAACAGCACAAACTGGATGGAGAGAAATCTTCAAAGGCTACTTATCATCAACAGAGAACAGAACTGAATGAAGGAAGACAGTTGATAGCATGGCCACTCCGAGAAAGTCAATTAAAGGCACCACAAAAAGTGACAAAATTACACGGTATAATTAACTTTCATTTGCTCTCTGTCATCACGTTTGATAGCTCCATTCCATCTTGCTCAGTCTTCTGCTAACCCCTTCACCTCCCATCAAGCAATACAGCATTATAAGTACTTTGTCCTTGTGAAATTCTGCAGAATGGTCAATAAGAGACATGACAGGCATGTATACTTGTACACTCCTAAATTCAAGAGCTCATATAACATGAAACAACACAGCAATGTTGGCTGGATGCTCTTTGTGAAGCCACACACAAACATGGCTGCTTTGATACTAAATGCAATCAGCTGTAATATGCTGACATAAAAATATCATCACGGCTGCAGATATTACTGACCTGCATTAGAGTCGGGTGGTCAGGAAATGCCAACAACAGCTGGGAAACTTTCTCCACAAGTCCATCAAGAACAGGACGACATAGCACGGCTTCAGACACATTGGGATCACGGTAGATATCAAACTGTTTCCGTCCGCCTGATTCAGACATTGCCTACAGACATTTCACACACGGCATTTCACACACTTGTATTCAAAGTTTCAGAAATGATACTCACAAACAAACAACAATTTTTGTTCACCAAACCTGCACACTGTCCAATATTATCATTACGGCATAGCTTACCATATCACGTCAGGCCGGGCTACATTTTTACGTATTAGCGATCGGATTTTTATGGGCCTAACCACTTTGTAGGCAATTCTGTACAAAACTGCACGAGCAATTTCAAGGATCTTTTTTCCATTTTTTGGCATTTTTCTGCTCCATTTGGCTGCAAAATGAGATGTGCTTACACATAAGTAATGGCAATATATACAACAGAAAGAACGATGCAAAATGCGCCTTTGTATGGCGTAGGACATAGTAAAACAAATGACATAGATAACAGGTTTTCTTAAAGCAAGCAACATGTCCCACAAACCTCCTGCAACAGATGAGAATTGAATTCGGAGTCAGAACTGGCAGAAGCAATCACGTTTCCCAGAGTGGTACAAGCAAGCAAATGTCCATTCATCATATCTTGTTCCAAGCTGGGATCTTGCACATCAGTAATGCAGACAGAGAGTCAACACAGGACAATGCTAACTGACTCAATGACGACTCATGACGGAACAGTGTAGAAAATAATAGATATAAAGCATAACTGTTTCATACGCGAAAAACAAATATGTAAGGATGCATTTATTTTTATGAGAAAAATATAAATACACAAAAGTACATGCAAAATATAATACATACACATAACATGCAAAAAACCGACACATTTGCAATGTAATACTGCATATCTTTATTCTAGCTACAGTCTGCTATATTTGACTAAGCTTGAGCTTTCAATAAGTCAGCTCAACTAAGTTCAAGTTCAAAGTATAGAATTTTACTATGTACTTTGACTTTCTTGATATCAGCACGGAATTATTTAATAACAAATGACACAAATGATAGTGAAACAGACGATACACAGTGAAAAAATATGCTAAAGTAGGTTAATTTGCACTGCTGATAAAATATGTATTACACTTATGTAACAACAGTGGTACAAAGTCAATCTCTGGCTAATACTGATAGAATCGGTTCTCCATGCAGCAGACAGACACAAAGAGTAGGCATAGAAATCATACTGCAAACTATCATTGCAATGTATCAAACAATCAATCAGCCACAGACTAACTTTGTCACCTTTGTTACATACGTGTGATATGTATTTCATATGCAGTGTGAAATATATATGTATTGTATCTAGATTATCTTTTCACTGCAATAAATACATAAATGAATAACTCTATCATTATCAGCTGGGCAATATAAAAAAATAATCCTTTTGTTATAAATTTAATGCACAGATGAATCTAAGAGAAGCATACCAAGCGCATGTGCACAATGACGAATGAAAACGGCAGCACAACGATAAGCAAGAAGGTACGGCTGGACTACGTTGATCTTTGGTAGCAGTGTCTTGTCTCCACAGAACCAGTTGGAAGACACAAGGTGGACACACACAGAACAATGCACTGACATAAACAATGACATATCGTGATCAGACAGTTCGCTCGTGTTCTGTGGCTCGGTTTGTTTGGTGGTCATTTGCTCATCGGACACTGCAGAAGTCGTGTCAAGTCCAAACTCCATGTTCTCAATGTCTCTGAAGTCCTACACCAGTCACATACAAAAACAACTTACTGAGAGCACATTAGCCCTTTCATTCCCATTCATTGTACTTCCAAATGATATAGCATCAAGCCAGCAGTATGTCCTTCATACTACTGACACATATGGCAGCACCTGTCAGCTTTGGTAACGATGCAATCCACCAGCCTAAAGTGTCACATGTGGCACAGAGATTTAATAGTCTTTGGCCTAAAGGATCAGGTGATGAAAGGGTTAAACAAGCTGCCTTGCCAAAATCAAGCCTCAGATGTGTCCACAATCTCCACATATATGGTGGAAATTTTGAGGAGCATAATGCAATTCTGGCCAGATCCAGTTCCTTGGCAACTGACGTCTCATATAGGTCTCAGCAGGAACCGAACTCAGTCAAGTCATCCAGATGACAGTTTAACACCTTAATCACTGAACCAAGGCACTCTACATAACGACAGTCCTGAAGACATAATCAAAGTCTCTTCTGTGTTGTACAATGGTATAAAATATGTTTATTTGATTTAATAGCTCACAACAGAGCCTTCAGCTTCATTTGTTTTCATAAGAAAGTTTTTGCACTGCATTATTGTCATGTCTCAGTAATAAAATATACCTTATTACTGCAGCTTGCAAAAGTTCAACTAACTAATAATAATGTAATTAACATACACCAACATCAAAACACAAAACAATGGCTGTGAAATTCTTATATATGGGTACAACTCAAGTCACTGAACATGTTTATGTGACTCACTTGTTCAAATGAAGGAAAACGTGCAGTAATGTCCTTCTCATCACGTTCATCTTCATTCAATCCATCTCCACACGTCTGAGTACGATACCGGTACAAACTCTGTTCACTGGCCTCTCGCTCTTTCCTGGCTTCCTCCTGCCGACTCCACAAGTCAACGAAATGTTTCAACACGGCATTCATGAGTTCAACATTTGCTGCTGATCCAACACGTCCACAATGCACTGTCCAGTTCACCACTTGCAACAGATAACTCTGCATCATCCTGACATGATATGACAAAATAAAAATCAATCAATCAATCAATCAATCATAAGGTAGTTAATGCCATGCACACATCAAGCCATGATGGCCCAGCAATACAAAAGTCAACAAAATATGGCTTCAAGTTAAGACAAACTAGAGCAAAAATATATGTTCAAAAAGTGCAATTTAAGATGGCATTTGAAAGCTGTGGTACAAAAACTACAATACAACTGTGCTTCACCTGATTCTTCAGAAACTCAGTAACTCTAAATTTAATGAAATTGGCAGCAGCAATACTTTCTTCTACCCAACAGCAACAAACTAAATGATGAAACAAAAGCAGTTTTTAGACTACACACGAAAGTTAACAATACTCAGCAAAATAGGTTTATGTGCCGATGTAGCAACAATAAGAAACTACTATTTCTGTCAATAACAACAGAAAAAAATGTTTAGAATGCAAATACTGTTATGTCAAACACAGTGTAAACAAATTATTTCAGAGAATAATTAAAGAAAAAAAATTACAAAGATGTTAACCGATTACAGCAAAAATATTCAATACGTACCTCAGCTGCAACTGTGATGGCGTTACTGCGTAATCGAAATTCACATCAAACTTCAGCAGTGAGTCGAAAGTGATTCCAGACATTGTGTGCAACAAACCAGATTTCAAGTTTTCAGAGGAAACTGGAAACTGAACGATACATCGCACAAAGTCATCAAGCACACCATGTTTACAACGCAATGTGGAGTACAACTTCTGTCGAGAAGTAGCAGTCCGGACAGAACTTACAATGAGATCCACTCCATGTACCGTCTCAGAAACTGCAGTCAGAAATGGTGCAACGATGTCACAGTATAACAGATAATCTCGTTCAGTACGTGACACAAATGCATTAACAGCGGCTTTCAATGTTGTAAACTCATCAATGGCTCCCTGTACATGAACATCACGTTCGAAAAACTGCAGCAACTGTTTGACCAGGTCACGGATTCTGTCTGATGAACCCAGACCACGCATGAACTGCTGAACGTCACGTAACAGGGACAAATATCGCGCCAGGTCTGGTCGGTATGCAACTAATTTGCTCTTCTCACTTATCCACTGTCTGAGTCTTGCTTGCCTCCTATACATTCGATCAACCATTGGATGACAGCCTGTCGGCAGCTGCTGACCAGTACTGAGAGTTGCCTGCCAATCGTGTACTTTCAAGAAGTGCTCAATGCACTGCAGCTGTTCACCAGCGTATTGGAGCTTCAGTGCAAGTCGGTAACTTGGATCCACAGGACCTCGCGGAGCAAGAAGCTGCATCTTCAACAGCCCAACCTCTACCCACGCAGCACCGAGCATTGCGATATCCCTGCACTGACCAGCAGCAGCAGACAGACGGAGATGACCAATCCGCTGCAGGCAGCTGCCTAGTTGTGACGGCCAATCAGGAATGAGCAACATCAGTTTAGAACTACCCGGAGCAGCAGCCAATACTCTTTCACATACATCCGCACACCTCTCATTACCAGTGTCAGCCAAACAACTGTCAACGATGTCAAACACTTCAGCAGGCAACAAACTCTGTAGACCAGAAATCAGATTACGAAATGTTACCTTCAGCTGGCGACAATCACTCCTGTACACACTGCAGTTTGCGTCACACAAAAGTGGTGCACTGGTCCACAGTGTCCGACTGAGATTTCTCAGCTGTAAACATCTCGAATTGCCATCACCTACTGTAAAGTCACCAGGAAGGCACGTGTAGGTATTGTACAAATTCAGAGCACTGTCTGAAGGCGACAGAACAGAGAGGATTTGGCGTGATGCATTACAACACAGCATGGCTGAATAAACACCAGATGATACACCGTCTGTCTGCACTGCTACATTCCTCATCATCAGACATCGTGACACCCAGAATCCAGCCGTCCCTTGTACAGATGACATAATGTTCTGAAGATGACAGAGTGTCAATGGTGACATAATAGTACTCTGACTGCAGTAACTGATGAAGTAAGAAACTTCAGCGAAGGATGGAATGATGCCGCTGAAAAGGTTTGCTGTGAGCTCGGCTTCACGTAACTCGGCAACTAGTTGACACACAGGGTACAGAGTGACACGTGTTGACAGCTCTGTATCTTCCACATCACATTCAGTCATCATAACATTCGACAAAGCCTTCGTCTCAGTGACACAAGCATCGGCAGTTTTCTGGTCAAGCGACATCAAGCAGTCTACAAGCTTAAGCTTCGCCTTCTGAACATCCCTTCTGAAACTGATTTTAACACTGTCAACTTCGTCATCATCGTTTTTACGCTCCAGCTGACGGCAGAGCAAGTATGCTTCAGTGAAAGCATCAGCTACGGAGCTTGAATAAAAAGGACGAGGCTGTCCCAACAATGACCGAATCATTCCTTGCATCTTAACAGCCGCTTCATCAGTACCAAACAATGACTCAAGTTGTTGCACTGACTCATTCAGCTGCTCTGAGAAGTGAAATCCAATGTTGTTAAGTGACGCAATCAGTTTCCTATGCAACCACTGCCAGTGAACAGCAATCTCCGAGAAGCATTCTTTACTGGAACGACTTCCCACTGGTCGTCGACAAACTCGCACAAAATATCGCATCCAACTGAAATGGTGCAACAGAAGATCACAAGTGTCATCATCCACGAACCTCAAATGCTGAAACTGTTCCCCGATCTCGGTGACAAGACCGGCAATGAGGGAATGAATGTGACGGAGGCACGGATGCCGGAATTTACGAGAGATGCCTGATCTATTTTCCTGTGATAGTGACAACTGGAGCAGAGATATGCTGGCAAGTGTGCCTGACTGCATTGCGTCTACAGCATTGGCTTCATCCTGCAGTAATGAAGTGCATATCAGATGCAGCTGAGACCAATGGAACATCAAGTACACACTACAGAACACAAAACATTGAACATCGCTGTTCTAACTAGCATATATTACAACAAATAAACAATATACTGCAGTAACACTGGCCAGAACACAGCAAAATCATATAAAATATAATGTTCAATGCCAGCATGCTGTGCAGTGTCTACTATGATGTTTGAAGAATTCCGACTATGTGTTCTATCAAACATACATAAATGCATAACTGTGTAGTACTGTTCTTCAAACATTGTAACCCTTGATCATCTTGAACTTCCTGTATGAATGCAATGTAGACTTAAAGTGCTTCTCGAACTACATGTGCCCATAAGTAATTTATAAAGAACACCCTAAAACAGAGTAATTCAGTGCCAAAGTGACACCTTGCAGCAAGATACCATGTTGCAATACAACATCGTGGATACGAGACTAGCGCATACACTCCCCAGCCCTGACTGGTACTCAATGCACCTAGCCACGACGCGGTGACCAAGGTAAGTTGAACAGTGTGGCTAGTTACATGCCATGGTGGTTTACCTCCCTGCGTCCAGGCCTAATGTACAGAAACTACACTCATTGATACCAATGCATCACCACAAAAACAAACTGCCAACAAGCATGAACTCGCACTAGAACACAAAGCTAATTAGACCTGTATCAGAATTCAGGCAATTACTATAGATTAGGAAATCAATAGATGCTTAGCTGAAAAAAAACAGACACTCACATATAAAAAAAAAATCATTAACACATTCATCACGCATTGCGTACTTATAACTATTATGTAATATTAGTTGACACAAGCTTATTGGCACTTCAGCAGAATAAAAACAATAGTGCCTTCTGTGTTACATACTAATTGCAGAGCATCGACATGTTGTTCCAGCACTCATCAGTGACAGGACAGTGCAAGGCACAACACTCTGTTGCAAGTTTCTTCTGTAACGCTGCATTCCACCTCCAATCAAATGCAAACTCGGCCCAAGCACCTGCAGCAATTCGACAACATGTAAACTGCGAATGCCTGAACAGACACACACAACGTTTATCGATCATTTTCTCCGTGAACACAGAGCCAGTTGCCCAGTAAACTCTCCTTCGTATTTGTTCTAAACCTGTGAATCTTCTCACGACGTGTCAAAACTTCTCGTATCATCTTTGACACAATCACAACAAATCTTTCTGGAATGAGTGCTCTGTCGTTCCACCTCATCATACAATGCCTGACCTAATCAGCATCATCATCTTTACATTCAATGTATCTCAAACAGCATACACTTGTGTACTGCTTGTGTATTACATATTGCACAAACATGCAGCAATTTTAACAATCACTTTCAAATTTAACTTAGTTAATTAATTGCCTTTTAAAGGATTTAGAGCAAAGTGTCAGCAACTAGTTGCTCTCCCTGATACTCAACTAACAGCATCAACGTATTGAATACAAACTGCAGTAACTGAATACTACGTAATTAAGTCCACTATACCAACAGGATGTATCAAGATAAAAATAACTAACCACTCAAAGGTTGCATGGACTTGGTAATTTCTTTCAGTTTCACAATGTTTGGATGCCGTGCAACTGCTTTCACTGGTTCAGTTATTATGTCAGGCAACAGTGAATAAAACCGACGGCCTTCAACAAACTCAGAATCACTCGATGTCAGGACACTAGTCACAGCTACTGCACAACTCTGTAAGTATGTAACTAGCAGGTCATAGCAAGAGATTGGGCACGCTGACAGCAAGATGACTGATGCAGGTTGTAGCAGACCCAGTGTGTCAACATGAGATTCCACTGAACAGCTATTCTTCAGAACATCCAACAGATGAAGAAACAGCGCTGATGCTGAGCGTACAGTTGCCATATGTACGTCGTTGCAGTAGTCGCGTCCATCAGGCAATGCTGCAGGAATTACTGCTGCTAAACTCTGACTGTCTGTGTCACTGTTATGTTCACTGCTAGGCTTGAATACATCTGGCAATGCTGTGAAAATTGTTGACTTCAATAGCTGCACACAGCACATACATACATTTTGCTGCTGCTAAGATACAATTATAACTCTGACTAAATGCTGTATAATCTTCAACTACAATTACACAGAATAATAATAATAATTTGGTGCTATACAGCTTTGTTCATATGTTATTGTTATTTTACACAGAGCACTCACAACTGAGTGGTTAACCTGATCGACACTCATTGTGGTGACTTAGTAAGAGATATATGTTCATTGGTGGCAAGACAGCATATCTCAGGCCTTGAACAAAAAATGCACCATGTTAAAAGACACCAGCAGTACCTCAGTTTCAGACACTTACAACTTCTAACATTCCATGAAGCATTAAAGTACCTTCTTACATGATGGAATATACTGAAAATTTTAACACCATAGAAAAGCACAACTAGTTTAAGTCATATTAATACAGCTCAACTGACAATGTGATTGTTTTATGCCATGCCGTTCATGCCATGCAGACCTGCATCATCATCATCATAATTGTGAAAATTTATAGTGTGCCGTTAAACATTAAAAAACTTACAAAACAAGAGCACATAACAAAGTCCAAAAATCAAATGCTTTCAAATGACTATGAATTCTCTATGCAAATCTATCAGCTTGATTGATAGTGAAAAACTAGAATACAGATTATGGATTTTCTTACCTTTGCCACTGAGTGATCACGCATACTTCGTACATAGACATCGAGAGCTGCATCAGCTAGCGCTGTGTCCATGGCGACGCCGAGGTCCAGCTGCTGCTTGTAGAGCTCAGCAGACCGTAGTAAATGCCTCGTTGACAACACATCGCCGACGCTAGCTTCGCAGCAAGCATGACTCAGTGAAGTGTGAAGTGCAATAATAGCATCTGACAAACACCGACTGCGAATGCCTCGATCATGTATCATCAGCCGAAGGTCACACATATCAAAGCCAGCTCCAGACTCGGCCTGTCACATCACACAGTGACAAAC
>Ga0066192_1000290_pt1 | contig 10445 bp, 4 predicted proteins | sample WorMetvacBELIZE1_FD_58707 | JGI IMG/M metagenome (GOLD analysis project Ga0066192, IMG submission 58707) | Marine gutless worms symbiont microbial communities from Max Planck institute for Marine Microbiology, Germany - Olavius vacuus BELIZE.1... | ecosystem: Host-associated > Annelida >... | reverse complement strand
ATTACGTCACTAGGGAGTGTGCAAGTTGTGGGATTCTTTGATGTCGCCGCACGCCTCTGTACCACGTATTAATTACTTAACGTCATCGTGCAGTGTGCATGAATTTAACATTGAACACAATTTTCCTGAAGGTCGAAAGGGTGGCAATTGTGATGCATTGCACCTTGAGACATATTTCTTTGCGCTAATCGCTCTTCGCTTTGATTATGAGCCACACAATACACCAGCCAGTCAAATTTCAACACTGGAAATAGTGGCGATTGCGATGCATTGCGGCTTGAAGGCCGCCCAACGTCGTGTAAGTCGATCTGCACTTTAATTATACGCGTGTGCAAAGTGCAGGCCTGTCGCAAGAAATTAAAACTTGTCATTTGTCATTATCATTGTTCTAATAGAAGTCTGTATGCGGTTGTCGTAGGCGGCAGCTTCTGCGCACGGACATGGGATTCTGTGAGTTGCTGGCCAACAACTGCAGCCGGTCAGAGAGCCGTCGTTTCGTGTCCAGACCAGCTTGGAGATTTCCCGTTAGATACTACTCGTAAGCGATACACTTTGAATACTTTATAATCACATAAGACCAAGTTATTCGCCACCACTTTAGATGTTGATTTATGATGCTATTCTATGCGTACACGATAGATAAAAGACAAGAAAAACACTGTTAGCTTTGTTCTTCCATCTGTAGTTTTCTGACACATTTTTGTGAACGAAAACAAGAACAAGAACGGAAATTATTTTCAGAAAGAAAATCACTGGTGGGAACTTTCTTCTGTTTACTATTTTGTAACATAATTACTACTTGGCTGAATTAAAAGCTTCAGTTTGAAAGAAGTCAGTTAAATTCATTTTCGAGTTGTTAATATTGTTTTATGTTACTACAGGTAGTCGGTGTTTAAGTTCAATATCGCAGACAGAAAAAAAATAAGCTAAAAAATATTAGCAACGCAAGAATAGCTGAGGCACAAATTCAAGAACTTAATTTCCGCAATTAGAGAAAATGACAAGGACTCTAGTAACTAAGTAAGTAAGTAAGTAAATAGTGGAAAAATTGCAAAAAATGCCACAGTGCCAGGGGTGTTATTTACCACTGTAATGTTTAACGACAACTCTGCTCACATAGAGGTAAGGCGGCTCTGAGTGGCGGTAAGATGAACTTTATATTATTATTATTTTTTATAAACCTAGGGCGTAAGTCCTGGGATGTTAAAAATTACAAAAAGAGCGTCTAGCCGGACTGACCACTAATCCGGGTGATTATTATTATTATTATTATTGGCTCACCAGCACAAGTCGCAGACATGGAAATTAGATGAAGAGAGTTTATTATCAGATAAAGAGCTATTATTATCATTATTAGGCATATAAGGACAAAGTAGCTTCAAGAACAGATTACGTAAGTACGAAGACACGATTATGCATTTAGCGACTGCACAAAAAAGTGCTTCTTCGAAAACAGTCGTTGCTTCAATCAAATTACTCTGCACAGTATTCTTTAAACAATTTATTGCGTGTAGCCGATTACTTGGCGACGCTGGAACCGATCTACAATGAAATAAACCGTGTTCTTTCAATTGCTGCTGTTTTATCGTGTTTTATTATCTTGACTACAGCTGTCGTGGTCCGCGTGAGATTAAAAGAATTCCGTTTTACGTCCTCTCGTGGGACTCATGTGCGACACTGTGTGTGGTGTTTATTGCGGCCAGATTAAGTACTCCTGATTAAGTCTTACTGCGGTGGAGACATCACCGACATACACACTCGTTTGAGTGAACAATGAACGCTTGCGGGCGACGATAATCCGGCAAATCTTGTTGATAAGGATGACGGACGCGCCGGATTTGGCGGTAATTTATGTATGTTTTTTTTTCTCGCCACGCTGTGACTGCGACTGCTGAAGTAAGTAAATAAATAAGTAAGCAAAACATTTATATACGGTGCTTATAAACGAAAATATCACCACGCGCCGCCGCCTTAGTCAAACAGACGCCTAAAGCGCGCATAATTATCCCCCGAATGGAACTAAGCTGGCAGCATATTTCACACCCGAGGCCCGGCAAAGGCGAACGACCCGGACGATCCGCGTTCGCTCGACGATGGAGTAATGTAATGTGCGACCTGTCGAGTTGTGGATGGGGACGTGGTCGACGGCGGATCCAGTAAAACATCGACTGTGTGCCGTGTGCTGTGATAGCGGCCGACGGCCGTCCGGCCAAAACAGCACGCTGCGGACCGCGTGAAATGTCACGAAGCGATGCGTGCATGGATGATTGTCAGCGACGGCTCTTGTGTCTCATTAACAAATAGCTGCACGCACGGTCTCGACGCACCTGCAGTGCTGGCTGACGCGATTACACTCGACGTGTGTGGTCGAGTTCTCGGTCATCCGCCAGCTCACACGTAGGGATGCGCGGTATAAAGCAATACCCGACGTTAATATACCATCACGAGAATCCCGTGATACTGTATACCACGGTATTTCGTGAAGCCATCAATTGTAGATAACTTCTTCAAAACATAGCAAGAATAGCAAAAAAACAAAGACATGGCTGGATGTAACAGAGCCGAATCTACACCGTGGTCCATAAAAACGTGCTCTTCTGTATGTGACTGTGCTCTGGCTAACCTTAATTGATTTTTCTTACAATTTTCGTATCGTTGTAATCATGGAATGAATAACGCGTGAAACTTGTGAAACTTGTAAAATAGAACAAAACTACACTGTGGTTGTGGTATATGAATGGAGCAGTCTAGATTTGACTGTGAAAAATAAGATATGCATCTACTTACTTATTATTTTGACAACATCTTGCTAATGACGTCATCAGAGCGACATTTTTATTATGACGTTTACTGTCAAAGTGTTGTTTTTTTAATTTTTACCAAGTAATGTGTCCACTCATTAAAGTTAACATGGACAGTTTTGCTATGGTTGCGTGCAACGTTCGTTTACGCTAAATGATGAAAATAATTTAGTAGACATAGCAGCGCATGCATGCAACTAGTGTTAGCTCTTTGTAGGCCAAAGTTCACCATTTTAAGGGAAAGTAGGGGACCGTTCGCAGTTGAAAAATTCGTGTGATCACGCACACGCAGGTTATGTCGGTGATTTCCGAGGAAGACGTTCGGGAAAAGAAAAGATCCGAGCAAAACATAATGGCCTGCCATATATTGCATACGCAAGGGCGATCATAAAAATCAGTTAACTTTGGCCACAGTTACAATCAGATATAGAGGAGAAGGTTTTTATGGACCACAGAATATGTATCTTCAAAAGGGCTGTCTAGCAGAGTGCAACTGTGCCAACTTGCTTCTTCTGCCCGACATCTTTGTTCGGTCGGCGATGCACTGATGTACATCCACGCCAGAATGACCAGATCTCGCTGTTCTGCTATTACTAGTATACCGCGGTATTTTTGATACGGTATACCGCGCATCACTAGTCACGCCGTCATTGGTTTATCCGGTTATGAGCGGAAGTGACTTCAAGTGAGGGGTGCGCGATTATTTTTACACTGCGCGTCGGTGTCGTGGAGCGGCGACACCGAGTCATTCTAGTCGTTTGTGTGTTCAGTCGGTGACTCCAGCTAGGATATCATCGACATACCGTCACGACACTTGTACATTAACAAGACACGAATTCATTGAAACACGCTTGCCATTAGAAGCTTCATTACTGAATACGTGCTCATACAAATTACAAGATGTACATCGCACGTTGTCCCATAGCCCCCAACGGGGGCTCAAAAACGCAGTGTTCAAAATTTGGACAATAAGCTGCGATAACTCCGAAACGGTACGAGATACGATTCCAGTTAGTATTAATCACTAATAAAAAGTCGCATACGGGCTTCCGATTGATAGCGTCCTCGATGACTTTGAATGACCGTGAACGGCGTAATAGCCCTTATTTTGCGGTTTTTTTCACCGAATTCGATAGCTTTACAGGCGAATTACGTCAAGAGAGACCTATAATATCTCCTAAAATATTATCTCCCCGTTCCAGTCTTCCACTTTTGGCCAAAACATAACATCGCGGTCTCTCTGCGATAGTCGAGCTACTTGTAAGCAATATATGGTTGTGGATAAACAAAACGCTGGGTGTTCTCACTTTTTGGGCCACTCAGTAGGCTTAATGGCGAATTATGTAAATAAACAGTAGCGTTTTGTGCAAGTTGAGCGAGTGGGATATGCTTCGTTTGATCTACATGTAAGCCTTGAAGTAACAGAATTTGGCTGGGGGCTAATGGGAGAGAGTGTGTTATATTTGCGGCATTCACACTTTTTCAGCCCATCAAAAACAAACATCAGTGCAAAACCAGTGCAAGTATGCCTTATTTAAACAGTCTGTTCATCGTTTCATTTACGTTAGTGTGTTATTTTTAAACGTTACCAGTATTTAAAGCAGCGTTTATTTTTGACAATGAAGAGAATAAGGTTTGTAATTCTCAGCAACAGCAAAACACTCTGATGTTTCATACATTTCGGGTTCTCATGGTTTTTGGTTTGGACAGAGTCAGTTTTCTTCCAGGAATGTAAGAAGGCCAGACCGCTTACAAGAATGAACGAGTGAGTGACCGCCCCGTGTTGACCTTACCATCGCCGGCGCTTGGAAGTCTTCCAGCCGATGACTTCGCTTAATGAGAAACATCGTAACACTTGGATGCGCAGCGGCACTCGGCTGCAGAGGTTGTACACTGCAGACATCATCAGTGCGCCATCGTGACGTCGGATATATTGCACGAGCGACACGGAGATGTCGCATTCGCGTTAGATCACGTACGAGTGATCGGGTCGGGCGAGATTAAACGCGTCATTCCGCGAACTGTTTGCGCATATCGTCACTTCCACACTGCAGTTGAATTCACAGCAACATCAGTTAAGCAAGTAAGATATTTGTGGACAGTGACAGGAACAGTTACTGAACATCGTAGTAAGTAAGTAGGAAGGTAAGTAAGTAAGTAAGTAAGTCCATTTATAAGGCGCGCCTTCTGTCAATGTCTGTTAGACGCGCCTCCTGCCTTACGCACACTCTAATAGCCAGCCCTTAAGCCTACGTTTAAACTGTTCCCTAATAGCCTCAATAAAGCAAAATAAATGTACCTTTAACAGATGCCTAAAGCACATGTTATTATCCGTCAAACGCAATGTTACAAACCCGCAGACACGCAAGAGTAAACGGCCGGTCGTCAAGCCGAGTTTAGTGTAAAGGTGGGAGTGGTACCGAATCCGAACTCCATTAGCATCATGACACATTACAACAGCGGCTGTGTTTAATTAATTAATCAGTGCGTTTCAGTTGGCCCATCACTTATTTTTATAACTGTAGAGATTATGAGTATTCTCTTTGTAGGATGTGCGAATCGAGCATTTTATTGCTCGAAAACCCGACTGATACCGGAAGTAGTTGTGAACTATAAAGTTCTCTAAACCAAACGGCCACCTGGTTTCTCATTTGAATTTGCAGCAACGCTTTGAAATGAGTCAAAACAATGCCAGAAATGATACAGAAAATCAAGCGAAGTTGCAACTTCCGACATTGCACACTCTCCGCTGAGATGAATGCTTAGGGACAAATAGCCATAGAGATTAGCATATTTTTGTTAATTATCGAGTATCTCGAGTACTTTGAACAGCCCTAACTACGTGATTGTATTTTCTGCTGAGTTGTAATTGAACCCGACACCAAGTTTCCTCGGAAATATTAGACTAGAATCGAATCCAAACAAAAACTAGGGCTTGATAACCCATCTCTGTTTTTGTTCACTCACGACATGTGCAGCCGCCAGTAATCGGCGATTGACGTCAAACACACATATATATATATATCCATAAATGGGATATCTATGGTCAAACACCAGCAGATACGGCAGTGCAAATGGAACATAAAGGTGGCCGTCTTTATTGAAGTCGACTAGGCGTCTGACGGCAGTCAGTAAGTACAGTTCCCTCAGAATGGGTGTGATGATCTGTTCATGCCGACATGTCTGAGTGGTCAGCCTGACCACCGCATTCTGTGCCGACCACAGTCGTCTGTCGTTGATCTATACCACATAGCAGTGAGTTGCAGTAGTCCGAGCGACCGGACATGAACGCCCTCACCAATGTATTTACGACTTCCTCCGACAATGACCGCCCTACAAGTCTAATCTATCAGTACGCTGAACGACATACCGACGCAATGTGGTCAGCCATTGCGCACACGGTCAGCCAATCGTTAAGTAGGCCTATTTGAACGCCTGGCGTTCTATTATTAAGTCTGCTTTTAAACTACTCTCCTGTCTATCTGTTGTGGTCTCCCTGACTACTTCGGTCAATCGCATGAGCGAACCATTTAAACGGAAATCGTGGGCTCTTTTATTTACATAGAGATTAGTGTGTCCTACTATAGGCCTACATAGCTTATGCCATGTCATTATTAGTATACCTACGGCTAGGCGAAGTCGCCAAAGATGTAAGATTTTGTTTCTGCTTTATCCCTAATTACCAAAGACTATAACTCCACTTTGCCACCTAATCACTTTTTACCTCCAGCGTAACGCAACAATCTGCCTTTTGTGAAAGCTTTGACGCGAGTACTGGTTGCTGTTTTCCCGAGTGTTCATTTCCATATATAAAACAAGTGAGTCTTGACGTCACGCCGTCGATCCGTATGCCTCCACCGCACGGACAACGGACGGGCTGCCGTTAAGTTAGTCGATGGTTATCGCTCTGCCGGTAAAGTCCATTTGGCCTTTCTGTCTGTAACCTTGACCTTTGACCTCTGGCCATGAATCTTTCCAGCAAATTCCACTCACATGATGAATATTTGTGGCAAGTTTCATTGAAATCGATTTCTCCACTAATTACCGAGATATCGCATCACGCGAAATAGGTGTTAATCTTCGCCGCTCGACTCCACAACTTCATCACTTCTCTATCCCTCGTCCTACAAATCTTCACCGAAATTTATTATCGTAATATTTTATTCACACCAGACAGTTCCTACAACAGAAACATAACCTTCTTTCAAAGCCGACTTCAGGTGAGATGATTATACATTCTTAGATCTAGACTGTTAGAGCTATGGACATCCAGAGCCAGTGCCGTGACAGCTGCCACTAACGTTGGCGTCACCCGGTGCGGTAACTGACGGTGTCACCCTATATTTTTTCCTAAAAAAGTGATGACCTTTTTAGTCATCGTCCTCAAACGTGGCGATCTTTTTCAGTCATCGTCACCACTTACACCCCCTCTCCGCCTTCCAACTATTCGTTTGTATGGTGTTCTTTGTAAATTCAGCCGATAAAATTACACTTTAATTGGGGTGTCACCCCTGGATGGTGTCACCCGGCGCGGTCCGCCTCCCCTAGTGACGCCATTGTCCAGAGCTCGATGTTACTCGTTCGCATTCTACAGTGCTGCTTCTGGTACTGGTCACCGTTGCGTGATCTTGTTTTTATGCCTGCGCCAACAATAACAGGCGGCGACAATAATGTTCTCGGGACGTCCGTCGGTCTATCCGTTAACTCCTATTATGCCTGACATGATATCTCTTCGCTTACTGTATGGATTTCAATAAAACTTGCCACAAACATTTATCACATGAATGGGACATACTGAAAAGGTTGTCAAGGTCAGATGTCTAAAGTCAAGGTCATAGGGAGCCAAATGCACGTTTCTGGCAGAGGGATCCGTCAACTTACGGCCGTCCGGCCGTTGTGCGCCCGGCGGAGGCATACAGATCGACGGTGAGGCGTCGATGCTGCTTTGTATTTTATGTTGCCTATTACTATATTATGCGCTTATTTACTGACTCTGTAATGCGTCTTTGTATTGTATGGGAGCGCAGTGGAAATGTCGTTTTTGCATTGTATCTTTGTATTGCGTTGCAGAGAACGCGACTCGGCTGTGTCTGTTGAACGGCACATGGGAGCGGCGATCCAACTATGCCAACTGTCAACTGCCAACTTACAACAGAGCGGTATTTATTCATTCTTCCGTTCGTTCGTTCATTTTATTTGAGTAGAAGATAATACAAAATATAGTAACACATAAAGCAGTACGCGGCATGCCAACCAGGCAGATAACTGCACTAGCAGCTGTCGCATTAACATACACAACGAAGGCTACATACAATGTCACGTTATTTGACTAATACAATATACTAACAAGAAGCTTAGCTGTCGCAAACAGACCGTGCGACTGCTGCGTGGGTCAGTTTTGGCCAAATATAACTGGAATACCATATATTGCGAACATTGTAGATCGTCTGTTTTCAACCACTGTGACGTAATCGGCCCGCAAAGCAAAGTGAAATAACGTAAAATGAGGGTATTAGGCCGTTCAAGGTCATTCAAGGTCACCGATGTCGGTACTCGGTACCGATCGAAAGCCCATATGCGATTTCTTCTTAGTGATTAATACTAACTGACATCCTATCTCGAACCGTTTCGAAGTTATCGAAGATTACTCTTTAAATTTTTGACACTTATCGTTTTTAGCCCCCTCCCTCTGGGGAGGGTTAGGAGCAACGTACATTTTTTTTATCTTAGGCTCATTGAAAAGTTCGTAGTATACTTCCTATACGTGTTAATTGACCTTTTTACGCTAACTATTACGGCTGAGGCGATACGAGCGAATAATGATTGGAAATCGGCGTTTTTGAAAGGAACTGGTGAGTTTCCGCCAAATTTTCACGTAGTAGGGGACGTCCCTCGCGAACCATTTTCGCACGGATAGATAGTCTAGTGAATGCCTTACAACTTTGTTGCTGACAGTGTTCATACAAGGTAACTTTGTAGCAGACTTCCTTCAAGTGAAGTGCAATTTTGCACGGAAAACGACGTTTTGCATTTTGAGCCCCCTTTGGGGGCTTAGGGGCAACGTATGATGTTCATCTTAGGCTCATTGGAAAGCGCATAGTGGACTTTCTATTGGTGTTAACTGAACTTTTTCCGTTAAATGTTAAGGCTGAGGCGCTATCGAATATGGATTGAAAATCGGCGTTTTCGCTCTATCAGGGACAGTTCCCCCAAAATTTCAGGTAGAAGGGGTCGCCCCTTACCAACCATTCTTCTTGTCAGAAAACTAGGATGAATGATTTTTCATGCGGTATAAGAATGTTGGCACAAGTTGTTTTCATTTTGTCACAATCCAGGCGTTTGACAGACAGACGGACAGACGGACGGACATTTCGCTCATGGCCGTGCGTTGGATAGCAGTCTCACGGTAAAATCTAAAGAAATAAATAAACACAAAGTTCCAGGAATCAAAAGCACTACGCAGTCAGATTCACCAGTATGACTTCACGAGTTCAATACTTATCAATCCATTAACTAACACCAGTAAGATGTGTAACACCAATGACATAAAGTGATCTAAATTATTCAGTGTTCATGGTCGCTAGCGACACGTCCATCCGCCGATCTCTCGTAGACTGGCTTGAAACGGGACGTCATGGTACACCTCGAAACCATTCAGGATTCCTTGGACACGTTGGACATGTTGGATCAGAAACATGATATTTCTGTACATCTAGGAACATCTTAGAATTCAATATGTTTAATATATCCAACGTGTCCAAGGAGTTCTGAATGGTTTCGAGGATATGACGTCCTATGTCCTATGACATACCATGACGTCCCGTTTCAAGTCAGGTTTGGCTGCCCTTCCGTGTCACAGTTGCTCGGTTAGTGTGCATTCGTCGTTATCATCATCGTCGTTCAGCCTTTGTAGCAGTCACTGGTAGGTCAGTACCACAGACGGAAGTTCCATTCGTCGCCGTCGGCACATCCGTTCCGGGTATCTGGTTGTCGTCATTTGTCAGTGCTGTCATTTTACTAATTTTCAACGTCGAACATTCGTCGTCCAGCTGTCATTTATTACCTGAGCGCTGAGTGACGATAGCAATCAAATGCGCTGTAGAAATATTATTGTTTGTCGTCGAACAAAACGTCGTTTCCGTAACGTTGTATGTTTCGATGTTTTTGATCGTCTTCTATTTTCTCTTCAAGTTTTTTCCAGTTTTTCTATTATTTTCGTTTATTCATTAATATTACAGTTTATATCAGTCTGTTCAAAGCACTGCTTCCAAGCGTTAGAGAAAATAACTGTATACATTATTGAAAACATAATATTCTGCTTATACGAATATGAAAATTATGATTTGGAGACCTAAAGAGTTCGCCAGTATAGCAGCTTAAACTCTAATACAAATATCGTAAGCGCAGAATGCTATCAGTCACAACAGTAGACCTAATATACTGTATCGGAGGCGCCAGCAGTGGATATAGGTTGCAGGCTTTATAAAAAGATTTACAAACGCGCTTTTAAGTATGAACAGGTCGGAAAATGTTTTGTGATCACAGGTTTTCTGTTCCAGGTTGGCGGAGCCGACGAAAAGAGTGCCACGGAAGTCTTTTGACATTATGGTGCTTTACAAATCGGATTATTATTATTATTATTAT
>Ga0066192_1000288_pt1 | contig 10460 bp, 9 predicted proteins | sample WorMetvacBELIZE1_FD_58707 | JGI IMG/M metagenome (GOLD analysis project Ga0066192, IMG submission 58707) | Marine gutless worms symbiont microbial communities from Max Planck institute for Marine Microbiology, Germany - Olavius vacuus BELIZE.1... | ecosystem: Host-associated > Annelida >... | reverse complement strand
AAACATTACGGTAATAAAACTAACAAGTAGCAGAACCAGGATGAGCACAGACAATGGTAATGCCCTTAAAGCAGTTCACTGTGACGTCTGTGCAACTTAGACTCTCATGCTTTAAATTTTTGTGACCTTTCTGGTGGATTATAAAGGTTTTGATCTACGTTTTCGTGTATTGTCGTGTTATCTATGTTTATCATTGTTTTCGAAATTTGGCCTGCCAGTAACCTTATCAGTTTGTTTTACACTATGCAAACTGCTATAGACAGGTTTTTTGTTTACTCTGCTGCAGTTTAGGATAACACAACTTAGCAAAATATATCGTGCATGCAATGTTATTGAGTATGTCTAGACATTATCGATTATGTTACGCACAATTTAGAATTAAGCAGTGTGTTTTTGTGTTTTGCGGAGAAAGTAAATTTCTTAGTCACGCCTTACGAATGTTTCTATTTCAATTGACAACGATGCTCCGAATTTCTTCTCTATAGCATCAGCATCTGAAATGCCGTGGTAGTTGAAAGTTCTGGTTGCAGAGGCTGAAGGAGTTGAAGCCGCCAAACAGACAGTCAAGTCGAGAAGGTCGATCCAGTAGACAGCAGGCTAAACAACTCCGGCGACTGATTGCGTTCGCTAATTCTCGCAAGATGTGAGTTACTTCGTGCATAGAAACACGACGGTAACACCGTTCAACACAAACAATAGTCGTTCACAACCTTTTATAGAATTAATATTTTGTTAAACATCAGTTAATTTTTGAGACTCGACAGTCCACTTCTCAACATAATGTCGCTGGAGATCAACAGTGTGTAAGTGTCCCAACGCACACTGTTTCAGCTCGGAATGGTATACGGCCGGAAGTAGACTCTGTAACCTCTCGACTGTGAATCGGACGTCTAACATCACTACACCTCACTGCCATAGCTACGGAAGGCGAGAACCGCTACTATTATTCACCTTTGGTTATCGACCTTGATAACTTGTCTCGAAAGTTATAGAGGTCGATAAGTTGTCTGGACAAATCATCGCTGTTGATAAGTTGTCCACACAAGTTATTGCGGTCGATAAGATGAATATAGTGGCGGTGATCAAGACGATGTCCCGCTGTCGTGCAAGGAAGGTAAGGTAAAAATACAGGTAAACATGGATTTGTATAGCGCCTTATCGTGAAGACACCTCTAACGCGCTCAGGTTTGAACTGGTTGCCGCCTAGTAGCCTACTTTTGCAGAGTTTAATAGGTTCCTTGGAATAGTATAAAGGGTCGAAAGCTGTCTCTGTGTGTGTCTGTCTCTCTCTGTGCGTGTATGTGTGCGTTAACCCGCGTGACAGAAATCACAGCCGCTACGCGTGGGACTTGTAATCCTGCACGCAGAGAGCTCCTGGTGACCTCCGATCACAAACAAAAAAACTACTTACCTAGTTTACTGGGTTTATGGGCGGCTTGTTTGTGCCGTGTGCTAGTGTTTATTATTCCTGTTAAGTTTTTTTTCCAGTTTCTAAATGCTGTGTCACGACATTGTAGAAGGTAAGTAAAGTAAGCAGGTCAAGATATTTGTAGGCGGCGCTCTTAAGACTGTCAGTCGGGTTTTCAGCGGACGTGTATTGTCGCGCAGACAAGATGGTGCAGTACAGGCTGTTTTGTTCAGTTCAAAAGTGATACCTTTTAGCTGCGTATATAACACTAAAATGATAGTGCATGATGTCGTTTGTCGATAGACCGAAGCATGAAACAGAAAGATTGGCGGACAATCTGGAAATGGAACGCCGTGAAGCTGTAACATTCTGCGATGTTGATAGAAGCGCCGCCGACATGACAGCACTACCCACGCACTGTAACATCGGTGGCCGGAAAACGATGGCTGGCGCGGGAGAGGTTGACAGCGAGGAGAGCCAGTCAACCATCACCAGTCAGAATGGTTCTTCCTTCACGGTCAACAGCCAGATTCCATCATCCGTTGGGATGACGTCGACTGGCTTGACTTCGGTGTGTTTGACAATAAAGGTAGAACCGAGCGTCGAAGAAGAGAGCAAGTCATCGTCACATCAAGAGAATAATAAACGTTGTTATGACAGCGTGAGTGATGACGTCACAGCGAGCAGGTGCGTGAGACATGATGGTGGTTGTCTCAACAGCGAGCCATGCGTCCATTTCACTGCCAGCTCGCCGTCGGTCAACTCCAGTCACCGACTTGACTGTCCGTGTAAACTGCTGCCGAGTGTCGCGTCGTCATCTGCCGGCACCGGCGTCGCTGAGGGACAACTCAGACGTCGACGGCGGCAGCCGGGGTTGAGCCGGCTTAGACGGACCGAACTACGGCGGCGCTCGAGGATTGTAACGGACATCATGGAAGACCTAGCTGACGGCGTCGGCGGAACAGCTTCAGTGGCAGTAAAAGACCGACTTGGTGTTGATCGTTCGGCGCCCTCTGACGTCATTTCCGCTGAACCACGTCCACTGTTGGACGACCAGAATTCTCTTGCTGTTAGCGACGCATTTAGCAAGTCCAACGATGCTAGAATGAAACCTTGTTATAGCGGTACAATCGTTCAGAGTAGTGCAACGGATGTACAGCCGACTACATCCGTTACGTCATCTGTTGTTGGTACATCAACGACGATGAAGACCATTCATCAGTCGGCAGAAACTCTGCAACCTTCAGAGAACAAGTCAAACGAAAAAGCGACATCTGACGACGCCAGTGACCGCCAAGTGACGAGTCGATTTACGTTGGCAAAGAAACAATGTCCATCGATATTCACAGAGCATGTAGAGGATCGCAACTCTGTAAATGCTGCTGGAACTCGTCCAGCAGTTTCGAAACGGTGGTTCGATTTTAGTAAAATGTCGGCGTCAAGCAGCAAGGCTGCACCGGTCAATGTCTGGCGGACAATGAACGGCGACACTGCGTCACTGTCTAGTGTCGTCAGCGCGCCGGTTGGAGTTCCGCTTACTCCGCTGTTTCGTCGAACTGTGACGCAGTCCGCTCTTGTCGACACCGACGTTGGTAGCGCTGGTCGGTCGCCGATCGTTGACGTCCCGCGCTGCCACGTCGGCAGTGCGATGAAGTGGCGGTGTCGCTACGGCGATGCGGTGAAGAAGCAACGCGACGTGATCGTGTGGATGCAGACCGGTCGCGCGGCGCTGGCAGCACCCTTCCTAAGATGTGGTCTAACGGCGCTCAAGTACAACGCAGTTGCTCTCGTCAACTCGCCGGCCTATTACGTTCCAGGTCATGTGCCGATCATTTACCCGCGCTATCGTCTACTGTGTTACCGACCATCTTCTTGTGTATAAACACAGTTGTTAGACATCGCGACGAAATTGCTACGTCTACTTGTTAGTGAGACCTCCGAGCCGACTCATCGCATTGGCGGCCATCAACCATCTTCCAGCAGACTGGCGGCGCCAGAGAGGTCGGCTTAGCTACTGAGCTTCCTATCATTGAACACAATCCCCAACAGCACAGTCTGCACAACAGCCACTTCCGGTGGTTGGAAACCGCCTCTGTAACAGCCTGCCGCCTGACGTCGCCTCATCTTCAATGCTGTTTTTTTTTCGGAACCGCCTCAAAACATACGTAATCTTGGTCGCTGTTCAGAGTGCAGCGTGCTGCGTGCACAGGGCCGTTTGAGACGACGGCCACGCCATTGCCACCTGATGATGATATACTCTCGATACGCTTAACTTTAGAATATTTAGACCCTCATAATGTTTCTAAAATCTGACGTTTTCGAATTTTTATTTGAATATCACTACATACGTTGGCCTTCATAGTCCATGCCGTAACCATTTCACAAACATTCGTATCGCGTAGCATCGTGTTTGCATATATGCACTGTGTCCAGTAAAAGAGACAAAAATGTTTTTTAATATCTTATATAAAACTCCGGCGATTCTGATGAAATTTGGTACATAGCTTCCTGAATATATTTGCTGAAAATCACATAAATACTTTCCACCTAACCTGAATAATGTCTCTACACTACCTTGTGAAACTTAAAATGCTCACCGCGCATGTGCTACCATCGTGTCGTTAAAGAAAGAAAACTCCAGAAATTGTCTCACCTTAACTGTGGATTAGATATTACAAAAATGTTTTAGTCTTTTTTCGGACATCGGACATGTATACGCCTTGTTTCGACAGATATCTAGGCCCACTCTTAGTTGTTCTGTCGCCTTTTCAATAAAGTCATCGCCAGTATTAGCACAGATTCACGATCATCGCTTCCCAATGATAGTCTTTGTATCTCGGAAGCAAACGCCAGAGCATATTTTTGTGGATTGTTCACTGCTGAACAAGGTCATTCCCTTCCAGGGACGGACGTGTTTTTTTCCTAATTTTCTGGCAACCTTTTTAATGTCGTAATTGTCATGCATTTTTCTACATTTTCCAGTTCAAAAACGCATCTGGAGGCAGTAATTTTGCGTCTTTTTTATACAAATACAAATAGGGGGAAAGTTGAGACGAAACGCGGAGACTACTGGCACAAATCCCAGAACTACTTGGACATTTGTCCCAGTAGTTATACAGTTAAAATATATGCCCTGACAAACGCCGCGAAGTTCAGGAGGTTCTTGTCGTACATTTCAGTAGAAAATGTTCGACGTATCAGTAGTAGTAGTAGTAGTAGTAGTAGTAGTAATCGTAGTAGTAGTAGAGTTTAATGTTCTGTTTGACTCACATAATAAATAATCATAAATAAATAAATCACGTTTACTACAAGACATTGTTCAAGGGAGAACAAAGGCAAAGCATATTGTGGAAGATTGAAGAGTAAGGCTTAACGTCCCACCAACACATTATAGGTCATATGGGGACGGGAAGAAAAAGGCTACATATGCTGAGCAACCTTGCATCATCAGTAAAGTAGCCGGAAGTGAAAAGAGCAGCAGGAGATTGAGACGGACGGAGAGCTGTAAGTAGGAAGGAAATGCCATAAACCTGTTACGTAGCAGAATATTGAATGATGAATCATAACAGACAGACGAGACTTTTCCATTTATTTCACGCATTAACTGGTATCCACATGTTACACGTTGACATGTTACACTACGACATCCGTGTATATGACATCCAACCAAAAGGCAGCTGATGTGGATGGTAAACGTTTTTGTTTCACTGACTTCCGACGTGCTTGTGCTTACAACACGTCGTTCGTTCGATGATGGACGACCGCGCGTTTCCTGTAGTTCACGTGTCTGGAACGCCGTGTCATCAACCATCGGAGCTTCACCGTCGCCACATTCGTTTCAGCAGAAACATACTTACCATCAGTCATCTTTCCCAGATATCTGATTTTTTGCATCATTTTTGCTACATCTGTGTACAGCGTCCCGTCATAGTTTCTAATAGTGACAGTGTCAGGAATAACAATAGGCTAAATACCGTGTTATTACCGCGTAGAGATTGCACTGACACTACGACAGAGAAAGGTCAGGTCGCAGGGGCTACTTTTTGTGTTCACCCTATAGAACATAGCTACATCACTAAGTCAATAAAAATGAAAATAAAAATAAAAAATATAGTTAGACAGAGGCAAATTAAGGCATGTTCAGCATGTTCGGCCGAACAGGGGTCCCCGCAAAAAGGGGCCCCATAAGAGGACTAGCAAAGAAAAGTCCATGTTTGAATTTTACTGTTAGCATCTTTAAGCATACAAACAGTAAATGGAACCATGTTATTACGAAATATTCAGCAAATGTTGGATAATTTAAATAATTTATATTTGTTACCTTAAACTCCACACCTTCTGTGTGCTTATAATCATGTTATGCGAGTCCTTAACAAAATGTCGATGATGACAACACTGTCACTGCGTGTCGTGTGAATTCAGTCGGGCGATTCGTATATTAGGGAGGGGCGGCCCCCATATTTTTTTCTGAACAGGGCCCTGCTTAGACTAAATCCGGCCCTGAAGTTAGAGAAAATGTGAAAAAATGGCGATGAAGTCACAGCAGTTTTACTTGGTGTAACTCAAAACTTGAAATGATAAAAACGATAGGTACTTGTACAACAAATAGTGCCATTTTAATAAGCATTAACATAAATTTAAATCTATCAAGAATGGCAAATATACGTGGTTACAAATTAGCAACAAATGGGCAAAATTTCACCAAAGCACACTAGCCTAAGTCAGTATATTTTTTAAAAAACTTTCAAGGGCTACTTCTTTACTCACCTGGTATAGACTTCCTTCCGCACATGTTTCGCGAAATAATAGCAGAATTATGCTAAACTTAAATTTAGTTCATCTGAAGTTACGATCTTACGGCGCAATAGAATTATTGTTGTTACTATCATCATCATTATCATCATCATCATCATAAAAATGTAGCTGAGTTGACAGTGTAGTTAAACAGTACATAATAGGACGTAATACATTAAAATTGTCTTCGTCTTTAGCTTTCACCAGTCTCAGGTAAACCCTTCTTCAACATGGCGTTTGCATTTTGCATAGATGTAGTCGCTGCACATGCACGTAGCACGTTTCTACTTACTCAGTAAGCAGTGACCGTGTGAGTGATAGTTCTTCAGAAGTGCGGGGTTTAGGCTCTTCATGGGGCGCTGAAAATGCGGGAGTGGAAAATGCAGGAGTAGACAGTATAGGGGTGTAGTACTTCTCCTATAATGGAAGTGTGACAGTATCTCGCACGTGTATTCACTTTTGCACGTATATGTTTTTCTTCCGTTACGAATATGCCGGTGTTTGAATTGCAATCTTGCGTTTGAAATTACAGCGAATTACATGCCGGAATTAAAAACACTAATGTCGTAGCTAATAATCCACCAATCTGCGAAAACGAAGACTGCTATTATTTTAAAAGCAATAACAAGTATACTTTATTCATTCAAAGGGACAAATCTAACGCAGTTACTTCAGACTTTCTCGATATAATCTCGGCTTGGCGTTCCATACGGCTTACTCCTGCATTTTCCACTCCCGCATTTTCAGTTCCTGCTCTTCATACGTGCCGTGCAGCGCGTGTGCACACTCACCATACATGTACATACATGCAACATGCAATCGTCGTGTTGGAAAAAAAGGTTTACGCTGCGCTGATAATTTCTTTCCGAACATATTATTACCGTTTTACAGTAGCTAAATAGTTCCGGTTTTTCCTTTTAAAATCTGGTTTGGTTTTCCCTACATTATCTACACCTCATCCTTCTACACTTTATAGCACTATATTGTCTTTTACGTGCTGGTGTAGCGTAATTAAAACTGCTTAAAACTACTCAACTCGGAACTTAAACTGCATCTGCATCTGTGAAAAGATATTGTCAAACGACATGCTGCCAACTTTACTAACTTGCGACGCTGCGAGAAAATACAACAACTCAAAGTCGGTTTCGGTTTGGTTTTTCTTCGGTATCGTCGTTACGTATGTAGTACATGTGTATAACGTCGACGAATGAACGATGAATGATGGTCGTCGAGCGCCGGTCGGCGGCGATTCTTGGAGAGATCGGCGAGCGACCGACATACATGACGTCAACACTTACGTCACAACCGTGCGTGTTACGTGACCATGCAGCGGGCGAGATGTTCTGGCGAGACTCGATTAAAACGAAAACAGCGGCGCCGATAAAGTCCGAGAGAGTCGGACGTCTTTGGAAAGAAAAGAAAACAATCACGAGAAAATAAGTAGAAGCGTGTATTGGCAGCAGCTGTTTGTGTGTGTGTGCGCATGCGTGTTATTAACGCATCGCGACAAAAGTCGCGCGCGTAACGATGTATCTACTGTACAGGAAGATACGTCACCGACGACCGCAATAATAACGCCTAAACCGATTCCCGGCTACGAAAGCAATATTGGGTTAGTGAACGGATTGGTACGTATATATTGTCGAACTAACTCGAGATGATCTAATGCGGCCTGGGTACGAAAGACGACCGTCGAACGCCGCGGTCGATCCAGATGATTACGACACTGTCGGTCTCGACAACATACAGATCTCGAAAGTCCAGCGTGTTGTTATCGTCGTTCGAATTATCAACAAGTTTCTCGGCGTTCCGCGGCACCCGAGCGACTGACGGACAGTTCGCTCGAGGTTCGGAACCCCGGCTACCCTCCCCGTTCAACTCAAATGCTACGCGGTGGAACGTGGCGGTGGGCGGTCTAACTGGCGTGTCTGCTCTTGTGTGGCTTGAACGAGACCGACGGCGTCCTGACGTCGGCGCCGCTTTCCTCGGCGTACACCGACACCCCCTCGGCGCTGGCTACCGACTCCTCCGGCGACCGCGACAGCTCGGTCTCGCCGCCGATGATGCTGCAGTGCTCGCCGCGGCCGCTCCCGCCGCCGCCGCCGGCCGCGCCTATGCCGGAGCTGCCGCCCATCGACGCACTGGCGTGATGCAGCTTGTGCTTGTTGTGGAACGCCTGCAGAGAGAAGCGACGATGAGTCTGCTTGCGTCCGCCTCGTCGCTTGGAGATGTGCGGGTTGTCCTGCCTCATCGTCTTCGTCTTGTAAATCTGCAGCTGAGTGTAAAGTCTCTTGAGTTCGCTCTGAAACACGCAGCAAGTCATGCCTCGCGATTCGCGCAACGAGCTAATTCTGTCAATTCATCAGCAGCGTCACACAACACTCACAAATTATCTCTAAAACTGAAAGTAAATGTCATAGAAAAAAAGAGAAAACAATTTTGTTTTAAGTTGCTAGCAAAATCCGTGTGTCTGTCGGTCTGTCCGCGCAAGCAGTGAACAACTACTGATCACAATTTGATCCAACTTGGCAGAAATGTGCTATATGGTGTCCCATAAAAGCGATTACGTTTTGGTTACTTTTGACCTTTGAACTTGATAGCTGTAATTGATGGCAGTGCACAGTGTTCTTGATCCCCTTGTACAAAGTTTAATTATAATCATAATTACAATTACAAACTGTCCCAACGGGCCGTTGAAAGCAAGGGACCGTTAGAAAGGCGCACAAGAGATCTACGGGACTCACTCACTCGAATATCTTCCGGGTTCATCTCGGCCAAGTTGATCTCGCCGATATCGACGTCGCCGTTGAGGTTGAGCGACGTCGCCAGTTTTGAAGCTTCCACGCCGCCAGCGACGGCCGGTGTCGCACCTGCTGCGCTGTCCTGTACCTCACACGTGGAGTAGGCGCGTCCTCGCAACACGTCGTCGTCTCCCGGCCGCCGCGTATACCACAGCTGTCGCACGCACACGCAACACCCGACAAGTAAAACAACAGTCCGTTTCGAAGTAACATGGGCACACAGGGCGACCCAAGCCCCTGTAGCCCTCTCTGCGGTCATCTGACGTTCTGACTTGCGTATGGTGCCACGAACACTTAGTAGTTACGGCGATAGAACTTTGCAGTCGATGGACCTCGCTTGTGAAACTCTCTTCCGGTCTAGCTCTGCAATCCAGACATCACCTAAGGACTGTTCAGACAACAGCTAAAAGGACACCTTAGCGAACCATGAACACGGCGCTCTGTGACTTCTGATAAGTGTCGCCTTAGAAAAACACTTACTTACTTACTTACACCAGCTTACACTGCTAGACCACGGGCACTGGCTCATCTCATGGCGTGCCCTTTTACTCTCCAGCTTTTGCTGGAACTCACTGTCAACCCAGAAGGGATGGCCAGGTTGAGTTAACTTGAGTGGTTGATTAAATACCAAGACCGTGCGAAAGCGACGCGAACTCGCGAACGGTCACTCAAACACCCATCCCTGTCGCGGGACCGTCTCCGTGAAACAGTCTTCGGGCTGCTCTACGGAGACCGGAGATGACGCTGCACACTTTCAAGCGACAACTCAAGACGTATCTGTTCCACATCTAATGTGTCGACGAACAGAAGGAACATCCACCACCGCCAGGCACTGCTGTGGCGTTTTGCGTGATTCTGGCACCGGACACAAAACCGCCGACTTACTTACTTACTTACTGACAGTAAGAGGCTACTGTCACGGAACCAGGAGGCCCGAGTATGTGGTTGTATGGCGTGTGAGGCGGAGCGCTATCGGTTTCTGATTGTCTCTGTAGATCTATGACTGACAGCTGTAGTATTCCATATTGTGTGCTGAATATATTGTGGCGTATGCACGTAGTCTTACAACTGAGCTTTCATTTGACGTAAGCGCGGTGCTTGTAAGGCTTTCCAGGTTGCCTCTGGAGGCTAAGTGTGCATACGGTAAAACACAAACTGGAGTTCTTATTACTCAGTAGCAACATTAGCAGTGTTGAGTGAGTGGCAACTCGGCCACACTATCGATATCAAAGGCTCAGATCAAGTCACCGGATCAAGGTCAAGGTCACACGAGTAAAAACCTCGTCTGTGTGTCCTCTTCGCGGGTGGTCTGCGGTCTGCCTTCAGTTGTTGTTTATTTACGCCGTGTTATATTGTCTTGTATCCATAGGCTATTCTAAGAAAAGTGTAAATATACACACGGGGGTCCCCTCCACTCCTTTCCCTCCCCTCCCCTCTTCTCCTATTCCCTTCCTTAC
>Ga0066192_1000287_pt1 | contig 10466 bp, 9 predicted proteins | sample WorMetvacBELIZE1_FD_58707 | JGI IMG/M metagenome (GOLD analysis project Ga0066192, IMG submission 58707) | Marine gutless worms symbiont microbial communities from Max Planck institute for Marine Microbiology, Germany - Olavius vacuus BELIZE.1... | ecosystem: Host-associated > Annelida >... | reverse complement strand
ATGTCGTCGCAAAGAAAGTTCACGTTCGCTATCTCATCTCCTGATGAGTTTCTTGTATAGGTTTGTTATTATCAGATGTCCGTGTTAATACCCCTATATTATTATTCATTTACTTTTAGTTTTATTCGTTTACTAGGTCTTATTTTGATGTCATGTGGCTACTTGTCAGCTTTTGATTGGACGTTGAATATAGTATATCAAATCCTTTCTGCCGTAAACTGTTTATCCTACCCACTGGACTGACTTAGCTCATGGCTTTCTGGCCCTGACTGCTTCTTGCTTTTTTTCTGCTGAACAGTATTTTTGAATTTTGGCTTTATTGGCCGCACAACATAGTGAAGTGCAGCATTTGCTATCAGAATGTCTGTCTGTCACTCCTTCTGTCCGTCTGCCCGTTTACTCGTTTGTCTGTCACACGTATGAGTCACGCCTAAATGGTTCAGGATATCAAAATACTTTTGCACTGTATGAGAGCAGTGTTTCTGGTTTTCTTGGCATCAGCTTTTCTAATCTTGAATTTAGGGGTTCACTACGAACGAATGCGTTAAAGAGGCACCCCCTGTCAACAGTGAAAATTTGACCAATAAGCTGGCTATCTCAGAAACGGTGCAAGATAGCAGGTAACTTACTAGTATTCACACTCACACATGGGAAGTCGCATAGAGGCTTTTTATTGGCACCGAAATTGGTGACCTTGAATGACTTTGAACAGTGTAATGGCCGTTATTTTGCGTTATTTCACCGAATTCGGTAGCTTTTGGGGGCCTGTTACGACACAATGGTTGAAGTTAGACCCATACTGTATGCGACAAAAACGTAGCCCAAAGAATCTACCATAGTTTTGGCAATATGTGATTTATGGTGATATTCTCGAATACTACTGAGAAAGAGTGCGTTAAAAGAGGGGTACACTTCACTGTAAAGGGAAAATTCGACTTGTACATTATTTCACAGCCATCTCAGCAGTAGCTGAGCTCTTGTTCATTTAAGCTACTACTTTTGATGTTGTGTGGCTGATTGAGGTGGCTTTTTATCATGTATTGATTGCATGTTAAATACTTGCATGCCTGTGTATCATAGCTGTCATTCATTGATCGTTAATGTGTGCCAGAACCAGCAACTAACTGATAAGCTGAACACTACACTGCTGCTGCAACTCAACAGTCTGAGGAGATACTATCCAACCGACAGTCCAGTTCCTGACACATTGGACGATATAGCTTCACGAATTCTGCAGGTGTTGGAGGCAACCGCGACTGTAGATGAGCAAGCTCAAGGCATTGACTTCCCAGTATGGAATCAGAGCAGTCATGTAGCACAGACAATATCCTACTACCGGTTTGTGTGTTTTAATTGCCAGAGTAATAAGACAAATCTGTTTTTTTTTCGGATGCAGATGTTTGTTCCGTCATTAATGGCATTTCGTTTCTCGACAGTCATTTCCAGACATCATATTGCGCCTGTTTTTATGTTTATAAAATTTTTAACACTTTATTTGACCTTAGTTAAAATCTGAGATAAGATAGATTAGATCAGTATTTGCAGGGGCATTGGAGCCATAGTGTTGGAGGAGCCAATGCTCCACCAGCTTTTGGGTATTGGCCCTATGGTGCCGAGATGGGAGCATGCTTCACCAACACTTTTGGCGGTAAAATGGTTACACCAATCGTACAAAAAATGTCGAAGTTTGGAATATTTGCTTTAAAAATGTATGAAACAAGACAGGACAAAAACTAGTAATACCTAATTTTCTTTTACGTAGACATCACTATGTTTCTTGCTTGCTGCACTTGATGTGAAATAAAGTACAGTATATAAAAAGAAATGCAACGTCATTAAACATTTAGCTTCTGGGGACTTCGTCTGTCAGGCCCCTACAGTGGGGCCTGTATCCATGGATAGTGCTGAGTACTGAGTGATTAACATCCTCTAGTTGGCTTCACGAACTTTTTATTAGCCACGCCCCTGCACATAGCGTCATCTTACATCATGCATGCACCATCTGAAGGTGGTCTGCAGTTACTTGGCAGTCATCGAGGTGGAAGACAACCCGGAGACTACAGTGGCTATAGCACTTGTGAAATGATCGAGTAAGCTGAGTTGAGCAGAACGCATGGGCGTAGCTGGGGGAGGGGCAGTGGGTGACTGGGTGCAGGTGCACTCCCAGGTCGAAAACTGAAAAAATGGGCTTAATTTAGAGGGGTAAGTTGTAATTGCACCCCCGGAAAACTGAGAAGTCAAATTTGTAAAAAATTTTTATTGAGCGGGGGAGTGTGAGAGTAGCTAATTTAGGAGGGTAGCCTGTATATTGAGGGCAATGACTATAAATAATTTAGGCTAAAAATATGAGTGCACCTCGCAGCGAAAATGCTGGCTACGCCTATGGCAGAATGATGTATGTTGTGATGCTGCAGGTGGATGTCTGTAGCAATAGCTCTGACGGTGTTTCTCGCTCTGTGTCTCTGGCTGTTCATCGGCGTTGCAAGACTGTCCAAGTGCATGCTGACGCTGTGAGTACACTACATTGAATTGATCCATGTATGTTGTTACCTGTGTTCTATGTGGCTTACACTACAATAATATTATTTCGTGTACTGGACCAAGCTGGGCTTTATCAGTTCTTGAATTAGCTCATCAGTTGCAAGGAAACATTTGTTCAAATTAATCCCAAAACAACCGCAATATTAACTCACAATTTTCGGTGACATTTCAACGACTGCTGTTGTCTTTTTCGAACTCGACAATTCGAAAAGGTCGGAATTGCAGAAGTGAACGGCTGATATGCTGTCTACAGTCGGCAGCCAAGCCTTCCCAGTCACCACTGCCCAACTCTGGAACAGCTTGCCTACGACGCCATTCTGGCTGATTTTTTCGCTGTACACCTTTCGGTGTTAACTCAAACATTATCTGTTCCAGCTGTCCCGTCCCATCCTACCCTGATGTTAATATTTCGTAACTGTTGCTCAGCTGTGTTACTGTGATACTCTTAGTGGTTCTGCAGCTGGCCACGATAAAATTACTGACTGACTGTTTGTTTGATTGATTGATCAGTACTTTAATAATGAGCTTAATTTGTATTTCATAATGCGGCAGATGTAATCATAGCACAGAACCCAGCAAGAACACACAGAAAGCACACACACTTGCTATAAATATCTACTGTCGGTATGTTTCTTTTTTTCTGACTGTAGTCTGTAGACTACTTGACTCTATCCATGGCTTCTTGGCTTTCTGCAGACTGCTTTTTGGATTCTTTCTGCTCAACAATTTCTGTTGTAATTGTACAAGTGTTCATTTTCTAATTCTTAGTTATTTTGATGATAATTACAAATATTTTTTCCCGGAGTGTAGGTTAGGCTTTTTGTATCCCAGTATATCTATGCATTCCGTAAGCAAGAGCTGCTGTATATGTAGTGACGGCATTTGATCTGGATGTTCTGCATGCAGCTTCTGTATCGGTGGAACACTGAGTCTTGTCATCTGCTGGATATTCACTGGAACACATGTCGGCACGGGCTTGGTGCGTCTTTATCATACTATGACAGTCACGTTAATCTACTGCATGAGATCGAGGCTAATAATTAGTGAAAGAATCAACTGAAACAGACAGTCAATGAGCATAAGATACAAGTCAGCCTTAACGCTACACCATTGGTCGTCATACCTTCATTGGATGCACAATGGACGAATGTCCATAAGTTGATGGCTATTCCTGTGCTGGAAAAGTGCATTTGGCCTTGTGTGACCTCGACCTTTGACCTCTGACCTTGAAAACCTTTGAGGTGTCACATCATGCAAAATAGGTGTTAACAGACAGATGGACAGTGAACAAACGGACTATGGACAGCTGGTTGGATGGCCGGAAAACAATACTCTCTGCCTACCGGTAGGCCTACTGTTGTTGGTAGAGGTGGAAGAAAAAAATACAAGCCTGCTTAGCCCTCCACGACGACCCCTACAGAACCGCTGGCAAGTCCATAAAGTCAGTCTGGTGGTGACTGTGTGTGGAATGGGTAGATTTTGAGCATGGTGTACAAGTCCATAACCAGGAAATTATTTCTGTGGTGTTTTCTTCCATTTCTTTCCCTCCCCTTTTCCTTGCCTTTCCTTCTTCCCTCTTTTATTCTGCTGTATTTCGTCTTACTTTGATCACTGCGACTAGAAAAAAATTTGTCGCGACTAAGACAGACACCTTGCTCTGTATGTTTTGAAGGAGTTGTAGCATATGCATTTGTCTGATTAACAACATGATGTTTCTTAAAAGTAATGCATGCATGCCACTTGTCGCCTAAAATATGTTGTGATAAATGAATGGTGATTGCTGTGACTGTCTGTAGATTGTTAGCGATTTCTGTGTGGAGCCAGATGCGGCCGTGTATAGAATGGGACCCAGGCATAGAGGTTTGTTGCAATTGATAGTGATACTTAGGATGATACTTATGATGCTGTCATAACGACAGAGTCACTGTGAGAGTTCACCAGCTTCATGTGATAAATGTAGAACGTTGCCTATAGAACCCTCAGCCCTCAGACCAAGCCAACTGACTAGGCCTTGAGTCCACTTGTAAGCTGCTATCGTCTGGCATAGTGGTAGCACGTTGGTATCGATAAACGAAGTTAACCCACGTCGGGCCTGGTTAGTACTGGGATGGGCGACCATGTCTGGACACAGTTCTCGGTGCCGGACTTTTATCGCAGTATGTAACCAGCCACCCAGTCTAACTCAGTCTTCTATCCCTCCGGGGTTGGTAGATTACGACCATCTTCGGCTGGGAAGGAAAAGGCAGGTATGGTTCATTCCGTTAGCGGATGAACGTGGTGTGTGCAGGTAAAACTGTGAGATCCCTTGAGAATGCGTGCCATACCTGAGCACCTCACAGGTGTGTTCACGACGAGGCGCTATAGAAATCCATTTTACCTTACCTTACCTTACACTCACCGTCAACATTTAGTATTAATCAGCCAGCCTGAAAGCTGATACTCAACATGTTAGTGTATTAAAGTTTTCATTTGATAGCTGAATATGTGGTTGGGCTGCTACCTGTGAAAACTGATTCTTTGGTTAAAGGATATTTTTCTGGCTTGGCTATAGTGTTGCAAATGTCAGATTATTAATTTGGTTTACAGATGTTGGCATTATTTTTGTTTGTTTAAAAATCATCACAGATTGTAAAAGTCATTAGTTTGCAGGTAGAAGTAACGACTGTGTTGCTAACTGTATATGTTCCGATGAGCTGATATGTGAAAGCTGCAGTTGTTTAAAGAAATTAAAAAGTACAGAAGGTGACTTTATATAGCACTTTTTTATGCTGTATTTCTTTAAAGTACTCAGATATGGCCATTGTGTAACAAGGGGATCACACATTTTACCTGCCACCCAGTTTAGTGCATAATGTGTGTGTTGTACTGTTGTTGAAACCAGCAACACTCAGTTACTACATCACTTGCGATCATGAACTGATTCCGAACCCATTTGTTGAGGTATGTATGTTTTGTATTCTTTTTGACAATGATTTAATTTTGTAATTAGCTGTGTTTCTGTGTGAAAAATGGTGAGAATTTGGTAATTTTAGTGCGTGGACATTCGGGTATATTATGGCATACTGCAGTTTTGGCATCATCTATCAATGTTTTGACTTACTTGTTTACTTACATACTTATTTTTCACTGTCTATAGCGTGCAGTAGTAACGTGTTTTAGCCGCTGAAGTACGGTTTGGAAAACTTGAATACAGCAAAGAAGCAATCACATCAGCTTGTACTGCTTCTAGCACAACGTCGAGTAAAACCAGAGGTGAGTTTTTCTGTCAGAACTATTTTTAACATTTTGTGAGATGATACATCGCGTGAAATTGTCAGTTTATCTAAGTGCATTGGTTATTTTTATAGGATGTTTCAGTTTAGAGTGTTTGTTTTTTTGTTAGCTGAGTTTTGTATCTTGTGGTCTAGGATCAGTCTTATGGCAGGAGAGATATGTGCATGCTACTGTTATTATAAATCTGATTATAATTTTTTTTCTTATAATAATAATAATAATAATAATAATATACAGATTTCTAGAGCACCATAAAAGCCTAGGTTACAGAGGCGCTTATTATTATTATTATTAACAGTTTGCTCTTGCTGGTGATTAGCTTTTTATATTTGAATTATTTTTTCTTTGGTATAACTGGCTTCTTCCATGTTCATCATATGTTAGGCTAGTCTGATCTTTTATTTGAATCAGCACTTTTGAAAGTCGAAAAAAGTTGAAGAAAATCCAGGAAAATAAATGATGCATAACTGTTATGCTACCATGTTGTGATGGTGAATAAAGTTGTATATAACGGAATAAATTTGACATAAATTTAGCTGATATAGATGCTTATTTGCAGTATAACTTCTGACAGAATGGGTTTCATAACCACAGGTTCATGAATAAAACAATTTCACATTGGATTTCTGTGATCAAGAGCTTACACAGAATGTTTGTTTTGATGGTGCATGTTGGTGCTGATACAGACAGTTGAGTTCCAGCCAAAGGCGTGAAGATCTACGTGTAGACACCAAGGTGGGTGTGGGAATTTGCATCCCCTCACTAATGAGGGATCTGAGAGGGGGAAATTGTGCCTTTTCTTTGAAAAATGATGTGTTTTGGTGAATTCTGAGTGACATCTTGTTTCATGAAAAAACACACAGCTGTTAACGTTTGGGGGGGGGGTCCAAAATTTGCACTGGTGCAGTTGCCCCATTGCACTATATCTCCGTATGACTGTGGCTGTGATAGTCAAATATTAGCACTAGTTACACATGCATTGATGTTGCTGTTTGTGCCTAAGATTTACGAAATGGCGTATTCAGTGGAGCAAAACCTGAACTCGACTGTTGAGTTGCTGGTTCACGTGATGTCAAGTGTTGAATGCAGCAGACTTCAGCAGGATTACATCACTGGTCTCAATGCGCTCTGTAACAATGCACTGTGAGTTTCTCATGTATGTTCACTTTTGACTTTTGGCAGCAGCATACATCTGCGGTTCAGGTTGTGGGTGAAACGGTTGCTGCACATGTTGATTGGCTGCTTCAAACATACACCAATTTTATATATAAGTAGGTAAGTAAGTAAGTAATAAAATTTGTAGATGGTGCCAGAAAAGTATGTGGCAACCTCAGTCAAAGAAATGTGTCTTCAGCAGATGCCTGAAGTGATTATAATTATCCTATAGATGCAGTGGAGCTTGCAGCGTTGTCCACACCCAAGCACTGGCAACAATGAATGAACTGCCACCCAGATGAGTTTTGGTCCGTGGCACGATACATGTGAATGTGTTGGATGACTGTAATTGGTGATTGGTGTCAGGCACCAGCTGGCATTCATCTGACAGATTCAGTGGTGCCAGAGCATGCAGTGTCTTGAACTTGAGCAAGGACAGCATCGGCATTTTGTACTTGTTTTACTGTGATGAGTACGTGACGTGTGATAGACGGTTGTGGTTGGGAAGAGGAGGGATGGGCCATATACATTAATATAGGAGCTGAGGTTGGCAGCAGGGGTAACTGTCGTACAGATTTTATGCTGGAGAGCAGAGGCAGGTATGGTTTGTGTGTGGGTAGCAGGTGAAACTGTGTGATACCAGTTGTTACACACGGGCCACATCTGAGTGCTTTAGAGATAAAGGGCTTATAATAAAGTGCTATATAAATACATCTGTTTAATTAACTTTACTTTATACCCATGCAGGTTTTTTTATGCTAAAATAAAATCACCCTATGACAAAATAACCAAGAGTAATTTGCAGGAAAACCTGTACTGGGATTTCATTCAAAAGGCAACCTTATAGTCTTCACTTGCATAAAATGCCAGGATTTGTAAAAATAAATGCCTATCCCATGAAATCTACACGGGTTTCTTTGGAGACCTCTTTGGAATCACTGCCTGACCTGCTGGATTTAGCCGTCGATTTTGTTTTGTGTGTTTTCTTCCGTAGACTGTTATTTTATGTTTTATGTTTTTTCTAAAATTTTTCCTAATTATTTTTCGGGGTTTTGCTAGCTGTAAGTTATTGTTGATATGTTATGATGGACCATTATTGTACCATATTGTGTCCTATTAGTTATTCCACACTGTGGTGATACAGGCCTGGCATTGCTCTCGTGACAGTGGCGTTGGCTGCTGAGGCTGTGCTCTTCAGTTTTCTCGTCATTCTGGCAGCTGTGGCAGCTAGAAATGTTGTCAGCAGGTTAGTGGCTGTGGATGTTTAGTAAAATCATGTGTTGGTCAGTTTGCTTCTTTAACACTAACCAGTTGGATACAGGGAGATGCAGCTGCACTTTTAGCTGAGTAGCTTTGACATTTATACCATTGTGAGCATTTTGTTATAATTAGTATATAATCATCGTGCAAAAAAGATTGGGATTGGGCATATTTTTGAGGCACGAAGGCCATTTGTTCTGGGTTCTGGAGGGTTGTGTTGGTAGCAGAACTCGATAAAGAAGAAAGAGAATATGACTGAATAGGCAGTGGAAGCTGTGAAGAATTGAAATAATTGGCTGCAGTCAGAAGAAGATGAAGTGTAGTCATCCAGCCTTCTGAACAATGGAACACACACACTGGATGGATTGATAATCATCGTCATATTATAATTATACTTTGTCATCATATTCATTTCAAATTGTAATTGATTGATTAATTGCATCTTTTCGCTGTTCAGTAATATTTTGTTAGCTTTTGATGGGATGGAACTGGCAGTTTATTGCCATTTGGACATCTGCAGCTATTGACGTTTGCACTTCAGTAAAATGAATTTTAAATCCAGTCATATTTAGAACTTTTTGGTTTCTTCAGTACAGGCTTGTAACTTGCATTTATTTTAAATTCACTTTATTCATTCACAGAGAAAACATGGTAGGATGGCTACTATACAGATAGGGGATTGATAACATCATCGGTTGGTGCAAAGCTATTGTGCATGGGCTGAGCTACTCTGTATGAGGCAGTACCAAGTCGAACCAGATAATCAAAGAAGTGTTAGACTCAGTCGGGTTCAATGATGATGATGATGATGATGTCGATGTTATTCAGTAATCTCGTTCACTTCCTGAAGTTGTCATCTCTTCTGATGGCAGTGGCACACTTCCAGGCTGGATACAGGCTGGATTTGCTGTGCCATGCTGTTACATACTCAGTACCGCTCTTACTGCTGTTATAGACTTATTTTGCTGTTCAGCGTTCTCATTATTGAAATTTCAGGGCTTCTGGTTCCCACGGCATTGCTTCCACTGCAAAGCGAAATGCACTGAAAAACTTTGCAAGCAGTCGAATTGTTTCCGGCTTGCTGAAGGGCAATCGCATACCAGACGTCCAGCAATTGCAGAAGTCGATGAAATTGCTCAAGGTTTTCGTAATGAGTTATGACAGTGTCCCTGTCTCGGTGGAAGGCTTTTACTGGCTTTGTCTGTGTTGTGACGGTGGTGGTTTCAGTGCAGCTCTATTCTAACTTAAAATCTAATATTAGTTTATAGTGCACTGGCAGATGTAGAATTTTGCAAAGGGGAGCGGGGTAACCGCGTTCATCTGTCTTTGGCATCTGGAAACCCACGAGAAAAAAACTGTAACTTGTTGCTGAGATTGTGTCATTGTTTCATCAAAATCATGATGTTGCCTATTATTACCCAAAAAATTGGAAAGGTACATGAAGGTAAGAAATTTGAGCGAGTTAATATTTTGTCACTCAATATCACTGAGTTACAAAACAGACACTGTGGGTTTGAGTGAATGAAACGCCTAACTACAGTCTTAGCATTCCATTGTAAAACATCAGCTCGATGTGGTTTAAATAAACACCCACTCTGCACTTTACAGGTAGATATACCTCTGTAGTGGCCTAAATAGCAGACATTGCTGCACAACGTGCGTGTGAGAATGTTACAATACAAGAAAAACAAAAAAAATATCAGAGCATAATGTCTGGAAACAATGGAAGAAATAGAGAGATGTTTCAGAGTGATGTTGCAGCAGGTGGAAAGCTATAGCTAGAGAGCATTGTGACAATGCTGGCTGCTGCTGTGTGTTTAGCAAACCGCATGAATATCACGTCACTGTTGAGAGAGTTTCAGCGACTGATGATTCTGTCTTTGAGCAGAACAGTGGCCATGAGCGTGTGCCCGGTGTCAGGTACCCCGCCATGCCAGTGGATTGCTGTCTGTCAATGAACATACTGTTAAGATATCATCATGCAACTCGTTGCATATTTAGACACGTTAGATAAGTGGACTTACGTAGTTGCAATTCTGCAGGGGAGGGAGGTAATTGGGTGAAAAGTGACTTGCAGTGGCTGTCATGCCTTGTAGCCACCGAACAATTCCCCAGGGGCATTGAGCAACTTGCCCTGGTCCGTATGAAACAAATGGGACAAATGTGGTGTTTTATTCTGGTAAATGTAAATGTCGATTTATAGAGCGCGATTACGTAACACCTCTAATGCGCTATCG
>Ga0066192_1000286_pt1 | contig 10471 bp, 22 predicted proteins | sample WorMetvacBELIZE1_FD_58707 | JGI IMG/M metagenome (GOLD analysis project Ga0066192, IMG submission 58707) | Marine gutless worms symbiont microbial communities from Max Planck institute for Marine Microbiology, Germany - Olavius vacuus BELIZE.1... | ecosystem: Host-associated > Annelida >... | reverse complement strand
ATTGATTAAATCCTCCTAACACACCTAGGCAGACAGGCCGCGGTGCCTGCCTAGGTGTGTTATGAAGCCATCATGCGATGATTCTACTCAACAAACCACAAAGACATCGGAACTTTGTATTTCCTATTCGGCCTGTGAGCAGGCCTATTTGGGTCTTCCCTAAGAGTCATGATCCGATTAGAATTAGGACAACCGGGCATGTTCCTAGGAAACGATCAAATTTACAACACAATTGTAACGGCACATGCTTTTGTCATGATTTTCTTCATGGTAATGCCAATTATGATTGGCGGATTCGGTAACTGATTGGTACCAATGATAATCGGAGCGCCCGACATGGCCTTTCCACGTATAAATAATATAAGATTTTGACTGCTACCACCGTCTCTTATACTACTAATTTCCTCATCGCTGTCAGGTGCCGGGGTCGGCACGGGTTGGACCGTATATCCACCCCTTTCCGACATCCTTTTCCACAACGCTCCCAACGTGGATATAGCCATTTTCAGCCTCCACTTGGCTGGTGCCTCTTCAATCCTAGGAGCCATTAATTTCATCACAACCGTTCTTAACATACGATCGAGAAACACTAGAATGGACAACATCCCCCTATTTGTCTGATCCATCCTAATCACGGTTGTCCTACTACTACTGTCCTTACCCGTTCTGGCAGGGGCTATCACTATGTTATTAACCGACCGCAACTTCAACACAACTTTTTTCGATCCTGCGGGAGGAGGAGATCCCATCCTTTACCAACACTTATTCTGATTTTTCGGTCATCCTGAAGTTTACATTCTAATCCTCCCTGGATTCGGAATAATCTCACACATTGTATGCTTTTACACCAACAAAAAAGAACCTTTCGGTTCTCTAGGTATAATTTACGCTATAGTGTCCATTGGATTCCTGGGGTTTATTGTATGGGCGCACCACATATTCACCGTAGGGATAGATATCGACACACGGGCATATTTCACAGCAGCCACCATAATTATTGCCATTCCCACGGGAGTGAAAATTTTTAGATGAATTGCCACCATATCGGGGTCTCACGTTGTATTCGACACTCCGTTTCTGTGGGCTATCGGATTTGTTTCACTGTTTACCATAGGAGGTCTAACAGGAGTGATCCTAGCCAATTCATCAATCGACATCACGCTCCATGACACATACTACGTTGTAGCACACTTTCACTACGTCCTATCCATAGGAGCTGTGTTTGCCATCATAGGGGCCACAATCCACTGATTCCCAATCCTATTTAATATCACAATCAACCCAAAATGATCGAAAGTTCAGTTTTTTTCCATGTTCGTAGGAGTTAATCTAACATTTTTCCCCCAGCATTTCCTAGGACTTAATGGAATACCCCGACGGTATTCAGATTACCCAGACGCCTTCACACTATGAAATATGATCTCATCATTAGGATCTATAATTTCCCTGGCCTCCTCACTCCTACTAGTGCTAATTTTATGAGATGGGTTTACCTCCTCCCGAAAAACCTTGTGGAGAAACTACCCAACTACAGTATCTGAATGGTCAATCGAAAGCCCCATGCCAGAACACACATTCTCTTCCCCCTCATCTATCCAAACTAAAATATATGCCAACATGAAGATTTATAACATTTCAAGACGCCAACTCCCCAACCATAGAACAACTCCTATATTTCCACGACCACACCATAGCAACCCTAGTCCTAATTATAATGATCATCGGCTACGTGTCTATCGTCACCATTTCTTCACAGTTTTTCAACAACCTCCTCCTGGAAAACCAAGAAATAGAAAGAATCTGAACATTAACCCCAGCCCTAGTACTGATCGTCATCGCCATACCCTCAATGAAAGCCCTGTACTTGATAGAAGACACCAAAAACGTAAGATTTGTTGTAAAAACAACGGGACACCAATGATACTGAAGATACGAACACAACCTCATAGAAGACGAAGAAGACTCATTCATGGAAAGAAGAAGAACGTTGCGATTACTAAAATGCTCTAGGTCTTTGAAAGTCCCCACCAACCTAACTACTCAAATGGTAGTAACATCCACAGATGTAATTCACTCATGGACCGTCCCCTCTATGGGGGTAAAGACTGACGCCATCCCAGGCCGACTTAACCAAATCTTCCTCCTTCCCAAACGCTCCGGGGTATTCTTCGGCCAGTGTTCAGAAATCTGCGGGGCCAACCATTCGTTCATACCTATCATAGTAGAAAGATGCCCCCTAAGTACGATATAAAACCCAAAACTACAGTTTAAGAAATACATCTATGTCAAAGATGAGTAAAAGTTTTAATACCACAAATAGGCCCCAACCAATGAATCCTTATGTCTAATATGGTACTAATACTGGTAATCATCCCAACGATGTCAAACTTCCCACAAAGAGAAAATACTTCCAAATCCATCAAGAAGAAACAATCAGCCAAGAACTGGAAATGATAGGAAACATGTTCTCCATATTTGACCCCTCTTCATCATTAATAAAAATAAGCTACTTATCAACAGGCATAGTCCTTGTACTAATACTAACGAAAGTCCCCGCACCAACCAATGCCACAAAATCCGCAATAAGAACAACCGTACAATCTCTACACAAAGAGTTGTCCAACCTGATAGAAATGAAAAAGGGAACCGGAAAAATAGTCATAACCACGATTTTCGTTCTAATAATAATCAACATCTCCGCCATGCTACCTCAAACATTAGCTACATCTTCACAAAGAACATTAACACTACCTCTGTCCTTAACCATGTGGTTATCTTCAGTAATGTTCGGCCTAAGAAAGAACACAAAAGCGGTCATATGTCACATAACCCCCCAAGGAACCCCCACCCCACTAATAAACTTTATAGTCCTAGTAGAAACCATCAGAATTATTATCCGCCCAATCACGCTATGCGTACGACTAACAGCGAACATCACCGCTGGACATTTACTTATATCTTTACTCAGAAGATTCCTAATGAAAATGTCAAGAACAAATATGGTAGTAACAGGGGTAACCCCGATACTACTAACAATCCTGGAAACCGCAGTAGCGTTCATCCAAGCATATGTATTCACGACACTAATTACCCTGTATGCATCCGAAAACCAATATGACAAAAAAATTCCACCTATTCCACATGGTAGAAAAAAGCCCGTGGCCTCTCCTAGCCTCCTTCGGGGCACTAGCACTGATATTATCAGCAGTAGAATGATTCACGAACGTAAACCCAGTACCAACAGCAACGGCCTTAGCAGCCACAACATGAATTAGGTACAAATGATGAAGGGACATTTCCAAGGAGTCTTTCACACAAGGAAACCACACAAAGAACGTAAACATCGGCCTACAAACAGGAATAATCCTATTCATTACATCGGAAGTCCTATTCTTCTCCGCATTCTTCTGAGCATTCTTCCACAGAAGGATTTCACCCACCGTAGAACTAGGACAAATATGACCCCCCCAATCGATTATCCCATTCAACCCTATGAACGTACCCCTCCTCAACACCCTAATTCTAATTTCATCAGGAATTTCAATCACATGAGCACACCACGAATTAATCCTATCGAATAAATCAAAAAGCGTCGTCGCAATAGTAGTTACCGTATACCTGGGTGTTCTCTTCTCCGCTCTCCAAGCAATAGAGTACATAGAAGCCCCCTACACCCTGGGAGACTCCGTATTCGGATCAACGTTCTTCATAGCCACCGGGTTCCACGGACTTCATGTCCTAATCGGAACTACATTCCTGATTATCACCACCAAACGAATAGCAAGGAGACTTACATCCCCAACGCACGTGACAGGATTCGAATGTGCCGCCTGATATTGACACTTCGTAGATGTGGTATGACTATTCCTATACACCAGAATATACTGATGGGGTTCATGTTTCCATAGTACATGTAGTACACTTGTTTTCCAAACAAAAAGAAAAGAAGCAATCAAAACTACCCTGTCTGTAGTAATCATGATTGTTTTAGCGACAGCCTTAGTTACAGCTTCCAAAGCTATCGCATTAATTTCAGAACAAATGCAAAATAAATGATCCCCATTTGAGTGTGGATTCGCAAGACTAAGAAAACCACAGAACCCCCTATCGATACAATTCTTCACCACAGCGGTGCTATTCTTAATTTTCGACATCGAAATCTCCCTACTCTTCCCCATCCCCCTAGAAAAAAACACAACGCAAAAGGACACACTAGCAACCATCTTCCTAATCGTTCTGGTAGCAGGATTGTTCTACGAATGAAAAACAGAAAAGCTAAATTGATCTTTGTGGAAAACAAAAAGATTTACTTTGCAAGTAAACGTAAATATTTCCCGAACTAGTATAGCATATCTAATGCTTTAAGTTTAGGCCTTAAGAAAAAACTAGAAAACTAGTGTAGCATAGAATGCAACGAACTTAAGCTTCGTAGAATAAACAAAATTTCACTAGAGAGTGAAAAGAGAAGCCGCTAACTTCCCGAAAGTCCCAGACTACACTCTTATAGTGTAGAAACACGCAGTTTTTTCACAGCTGAAATAAAAAGAGATGCCAAATATTCCCTAACTTCTTCAAAGTCAAATTCTACATAAACTAGAAAGGCCACAAAAGAAAAACTAAAAGAAAACGAAAAAAAACCCCAACATTAAAACGCCAATACTCCCCAAAACCGACCAAACAAACCTCAACCCTCCGGCAGATATGCCAATCTTGTTAAAAAAAAAGTAAAAACCCCGACCTCCGAAAACTTCCGTTCACCTATAATCCCCCTCATGAAGAAAACCCCCCTTATCAACAAAAAAAGAGAAGCCAGAACCCCTAATAAAACTCAAGAACCCAATCTTCCGAATCACGTTAAAATCAACAAAACCCAAAAACGAACCCCCCAACCCAAAAAGGAGAACTAACAAACCCAACACCCTCACTAACCCCTCGAACAAATAACTTAACCTACCCAAAAGACCCCAAGAAACGAAAAACCCCCCAAAGGCGAAAAACCCCCAAAGAACAAAAAAAGGCAAATAAACGTTGCACCCAAAATCAGAAAAGGAAACAGAAAAAGACTTAACGACGCCCCCCAGAAGAGAAATAATCATACGAAATACGTAAAAAACAGTAAAGACACAACCCACAAAAAAGCACAGAAAACTGAAAAAACCAACATCAATACCCACCCACAGAATAAAATCCTTACTATAAAACCCCACCAAAAACGGAAACCCAACTAAGCATAAACCCCTCCTAAAAACTACCAAAAAAGAAAGAGTGTGTCAACCCCATCCGTACAAACGAATGTCTTGATCCCCATCCACTGTAGACATCAAACTACCGACACTAAGAAACAAGGCAGCCTTAAACAAAGCATGAACCAAAACATGAAGAAAAGCCAATTTCCAGATACCCAACACAACTCCGTAAACCATAACCCCCAGCTGACTAAGAGTCGACATAGCCACCAACTTCTTAAAATCCGACTCCAAAACAGCAACAGATCCTGCCAAGAAAACTGTAAAAGAAGATAAACAGACTATGAGGCCCCTCCTGAAAACCGAAAGATTATAACGAACCAGCACATAAACCCCAGCGGTAACTAACGTGGAAGAATGAACCAAGGAAGAAACAGGAGTCGGGGCACTCATAGCCGCCGGAAGCCAAGCAGAAAAGGGGATCTGAGCCCTCTTGGTGAAACACCCTAAACAAAGAACAGAAACGAAAAAAAACCCACCAAAGACCATTCCATCTCAATCAACACAACCAAACCATCAAAACCATCCAAAAGAAATAATAAAAAACACATCACCCAAACGGTTTATGTAAACAGTCAAAAGACCAGACACACCCCTATGGTATCCCTGATAGAATACCACCAAAAAAAAAGAGGTAACACCTAACCCGTCCCAACCCAACATAGTAGTAAAAAAGTTCCCCCCAAAAACCAACAGACCCATAGAAGAAACAAACCCGAAAACCATCCAAAAGAAACGATCACGCAACCAAACCTCCCCGAAATAAAAGAAACTATAAAAAAAAACCAACCCAGAAATCAAACAAATAAAAAGAAAAAAAATACAAGAAACCCAATCAACCAAAAAAGAAAGACCAACCTGAAATCCCCCCATCCTGAAAAAACAAAAATCCAACAAAAAGCCCCCCCTCTCACCAACGAGCATGAGAGAGAAAAAGAGGAAAACATAAAAAAGCAACAAACCCCCACCCACAACATAATACACAGACGGAAAATCCCCAGAACCACAAACTGGAATTTTAAGTTAAACTAAAACCGTCAGAAAAATCCTCACCCTAAAAAAGCAACAAGAAAACAAGGAACGAAATGAAAAAGAAACACAAGATACTCACGAACCACAACCCCAACCTGGGTGTTAAAAGAAACACCGTCATTATGACCGACACCGAAAAAGAGAACGACCCCGTAAAAACCAACCACTAACAAATAAAAAAAAACCAAAAAGAAATTAAAAAACCAAAGACCAACCAAAGAACCTGTAATAAGCACCTCCCCGAAGAACCCAAGAGAAGGGGGAACCCCAATATTCAAAAAAACAAAAAGGAACCACCAAATACCAAGAACCGGAAAAGACCATAAAACACCCTTATTAAAAAAAAGCCTCCGAGAACCGGAACGACAGTAAAAAACGAATAGCAAAAAAAAAAGACAAGAAGAAACAAAACCATGGCTCACAACAACGACCAAACCCCCCAAACCCCCCAAAGAAGACGCCACAAAAAACCCAACCAAACAAAAGGACATATGACAAACCGAAGAATAAGCAACCAGAGCCTTAAGATCAACCTGACGAAGGCACATAAGACCCACCAGAATACCACCCCAAACAACAAAAAAATACAGATAACCGAGAAAAAAATCAAATAACATACCAACAAAAAGAAACACGCGAACAACCCCATAAACTCCCAATTTCAGAAGAACCCCAGCTAAAACCATAGAACCCGCCACAGGAGCCTCAACATGAGCCTTTGGCAATCAAAGATGAACGAAATAAACGGGAACCTTCACGAAAAACACCAAAAGGTAAAAAACCCAGAAATAATAACCCACCCTAGAGGAAGAATAGAAAAAACAGAAAAAGTCAACGCCTCCTAAACTGAGAATAGAAACCAAAAAGGGAAAAGAAACAAAAAGGGTGTAGAAAAGCATATAAAAAGACGCTCCCAAACGTTCGGGACTATACCCCCACCCCAACAAAATCAAAAAAAACAACAAAAAAACAGACTCGAACAAAAAATAAAAACCGAACAACCTATAATAAACAAAACAAAAACACAAAACAACACCACTAACCCTAGAAAAGAAACTGAACAACCCAAACAAACCCCTCCCAGAAAAATCGGAAACAGAAGAAAGAACCGAAACCATAACAACAAAAAACGTTAAAAGGACAAAAACTCCTCCCACCCCGTCAACAAGAAAAAAAGAATTGATAAAGAACCCAGAACCAAACTTAAAAACCAGATAGACAAAACAAGAACAAAAAAGAAAAAAGCAGAAAAACCAATCAAACAGACAAAACAGCCTAAAAAAAAATGAAACAAAAAGGAAAATCCTAAAACAAGAAAAACAAATCACCCACCAAAAACCGCACCCTACCCATCAAAACCCCAAGGCCTAAACCCCCCATACAAACCACTAGAACCAAAAAGAAAAAAAGAAAAAGTACAGATCAAGAAAGAACCTCCAAATACAACAACCATACACCCAACAACAAGACCTCCAATCCCAACAAAAAAACAAAGTACTGATAAATATAAAGAACAAAAAGAGAAAACCTCCCCACAAAAAACAAAAACCCCAAACCCATTCTAAATCCCCAACCCATATTAGTCTTGTAAACTAAAAACAAAGGGGAAATCCTGAAAACAAACGCCATTTACGCAATATTAATAATAGCGATACAATCGAAAAAAACACCCACACAAATAGCAATCCTAATCACTGTACTATCGACGATCATCACAATCCACACGAAGATAAAAAGAGGGTCTACCTGACTAAGAGCCATCCTACTGTTAACCTACACAGGAGGTATAATAATCCTGTTTATCTACACGGCATCCGTAACAAAAACAGAACCAAGAAAAACAAAATCATTTACAATCCCCATAATCATTATTACCACCATAATCCTGTCCGGAAAAAAAGAGGCAGAGATTCCCACGAGCAGCCCAAAAGCAACGTTCGGCCAAATGGTCCCAATCGTAATTACAATCTTACTAGCCTACTCACTACTGACAATCACAAAATTCATCGAAAACCCACAAAACACTATAAAAGTAACAAAATAACATGAAAACACAAAGCCGAAAAAAAGACATCCTAGTAGAAGTAAATAACATACTAGTGGACCTGCCAACCCCAAGAAACATCTCGTACATATGAAACATAGGATCCATAATAGCAGCATGTCTAGCACTACAGATCATCACAGGAACACTAGTATCGATACACTTCGTAAACTTCACCCAAATAACATTCGAATCCGTAATAAACATCTCACGAAATTCAGAGACCGGATGGTCGACACGATCAACACACTCAATAGGAGCCAACCTATTTTTCGTACTAGTATACATACACATAATACGAGGGCTGTTCTACTCCTCCCCAACAACAAAAAAACATACGTGAATATCGGGAATGTCAATCCTAGTCTTATTGATAGCCACTGCTTTCCTAGGATACGTCCTACCATGAGGACAAATATCATTCTGAGGAGCCACGGTAATCACCAACATCTTCTCGGCCATTCCATACCTAGGAAAAACACTAGTAGAATGGATGTGAGGCGGGTTCTCAGTAAGACAACCAACCCTAACCCGATTCTTCTCACTACACTTCCTACTGCCACTATTAATAGCCGCACTAACCGTCATCCACCTAATAACACTTCACTCCAAAGGATCCTCAAACCCCATGGGAATCGAAAGAAATACAGACAAAATTCCCTTCCACCCGTTCTTCACAAGTAAAGACCTGAACCCCATCGTAATAATAGCAATAACCATTATAATAATCATTTCACACATACCAAACGTAGCCACAGACCCAGAAAACTACACAGAAGCCAACCCATTATCTACACCCACCCACATCCAACCAGAATGGTACTTCCTATTCGCCTATGCAATCTTACGATCAATCCCGTCCAAACTAGGGGGAGTGGTAGCGCTAGCCATATCAATTGCAGTATTCACAACCCCGTCAATAAAAAAAGAAACAACTACATCAACGAAGTACAAGCCTCTCAAAAAAATAATACTAATGACACTAATGGCCACCCTAGGCATCCTAACATGAATCGGCGCAAACCCAGTAGAACCGCCGTTCGAAACAATCGGACAAATCCAAAGGGTAGCGTTCTTCACAACCATCCTACTAATATAAAGTTTTCTCAACAAGTAGCTTTGAAAGCCACATTAAGAATTTTTTCTAGAAAACTAAAGACCCAATAAAAAAACAAGACCACCCAAAGAAAAGGGCAAAAACACCCCCCATCCTACCCACATAAGAAAATCGTAACGAAAACGAGGAAGAACACCACGAATCCAAACAAAAAAAACGACCAAAACAAAAATTTTCAAAAAAACATAGGCCCTTCCCAAAAAAAACAAGACACTAAGTCCACTAAACAAAACAAGAGAACCGTACTCACAAATAAAAATCAAAGAAAAAAGACCACCACCGTACTCAACGTTAAAGCCAGAAACCAATTCAGACTCGCCCTCACTAAAATCAAAAGGAGAACGACCCCCCTCAACCAAGCAAACGAACAACCAGCCAAGAAAAAAATGGAAGAAAAACAAACCAAACCAAAACCCGGATTGCAAAAACCACAACTCAAAAAAATCGTACAAACCCAACAAAAAGACAAACCCCAAACCAAAAATAACAAAAGACACCTCATAAGAAATGGACTGCACTACAGAACGACAGGAACCAATAAAGCCGTAGCCACCAACAGAACCCCACCCACAAAAAAACAAAAAATAAACAGACAAAGAAGAAACACAAAAAAAAACCATCAAACCGAAAAACCACCCCCCCACCGAAAACCAGTGAGAAAAAACTAGCCACAAAAAAAACATAACAAAAAGGCCCAGCAACGGGCCCCCCAAGAAAACATAAAAACCAAAATACTCCCCCTTACCAAACTCTTTACCGAAAAGCTTAAGGGCATCAGCGAAAGGCTGCAAAACCCCGAAAGGACCCACCTTACCAGGGCCCACCCGGAAGTGAACGTAACCCAAATACTTACTCTCGAAAAGAGTAAAAAAAGCGACCGAAATAAGAACCCCAACTAGAAAAAGAACATAATCCACAAACCACAAAACGAGACACAAAACAGACTAAAAAGTTTTGTGTCTCTAAACCTACTACTTAGTTTTTTCCCAAAATTTTTTTTTTTTTTTTGGGAAAAAAGGATTTACAGGACAA
>Ga0066192_1000285_pt1 | contig 10477 bp, 6 predicted proteins | sample WorMetvacBELIZE1_FD_58707 | JGI IMG/M metagenome (GOLD analysis project Ga0066192, IMG submission 58707) | Marine gutless worms symbiont microbial communities from Max Planck institute for Marine Microbiology, Germany - Olavius vacuus BELIZE.1... | ecosystem: Host-associated > Annelida >... | reverse complement strand
GGAGAGATAATACCGCAAAAAGTTTTAGGGGGGCTACTTTTTTTGACTCACACTGTAGATTTCTGGATGAAACGGAGCCACTGTGTAGATTTTATACGTGATAAAAATATCTTACGTGAGAACAGGACGCTAGACTATCTAAGCTATATCTGACAGTTGTTCAGCGCGTGTTGCATATTTGCAAATTGACAACCTATAACCATGGACGTATGTGGCTCCGGTGGACGGGGTGCAGGGAACACTTTCCTCAGCCCTGCCTCGGCTACTTTCAATTCTCTGATGAACCATCTGCGGTGTGGTGTCCTTAATCACAGAGGATGCCAATAGACGCCAAAATGAAAAACTTTAAGGGCATATTTCAGAAAATTTTGCCGTATTCTTATTGTATTTCTCTCCTGTATGTACCTCTTCGCTTGACGCCTTCCATTTTGAAAAAAAATCCCATTCTTTCACGTCTTTCGACCGCGATCATCGACTGTGGTCGCACTGGACCACTCCCGTCTTCCATTTGATTGAATTATTGACTGATCGCTTAGCTGAAAAATTTTTTCACAGACGAAGTCATTTCGAAAGCGCTTATAATAAGCTTATATCACGTGTTGTGAGGGAAACAAAGCTGAATTTGTCCAAGCAACCATGCATGCGGCCTGTTAACTGAAGAGCCTGCCAGCTTGTTACCGACACGCCTCAATGGTAGAAATGCGCGACGAAATTTTCAACTGTAAAATTGTCATAAATTTTATTAAATTTGTTAAAAAAAATTTCAAGCCGTTTTTTGAAAGTTTTAATGAAATTATCAGTGAAATTAACAACTTGCGTTATAAGTAAAATTATAATAACCGACTGATTGATTTATTTAACTTGAAATAAACCTTAACAAGTACAAATGTAGGCTACAATGTCAATTAGCAGGGTAATAGATATATGTGTATTTACTTTGTAACTGTATGACATACTTATTGTTCAGTATAGCTAGGTCACACGAGGAAATTTCATGAAATTTTTCATCTCTACTCACTACGCAGAGACTTAATACTAGCTTAATACTAGCTAACAATTACTGACAGTGATAATTTTAGCGTAAACATTTTAGCAAATATAGAAAAAACCAATAGTCACACACAAGGCCTGGCGGGCTGTTAGTGTTAGTATCGACAAGCGTTATTATTGTTCGATCATTGTAGCGCTGCCCGTGCCCGGCCGACTTCCATGCGCGCTGCAGCATTTGCATTGCATTGACGTTGGCCGAAGATCAATTATTAAGTAAAGACTGGTCCACAACAACGGACAGTTCACTGATGCAACACTTTCGCTAGGAAAAAAATCCGGTAAAGTCTGTACGGGTGCGTTGTACTTATGTGTAATCATGCGTTAAAGCTTTAACCAACTTACACACTAGATGATTTTATATGCATGCTTTAACGATGAAAATGTTTACCGAAAAATTTAATGATAAGACACGACGCAATGCAATGGCGAATCCAGAAGGAGCGGACGGTGCATATGGTTTTACATGCTAAAAAGTGACGATATGAATTTATCAGTATAACCGTGTGGATATGATCGTTCGGCCGATCGCTCAGCCTTTCTATACAGTACATACAATATGCCTACTTGATTGTCTCAGTTGTCTGTATCCGCCATAAGCAAGGTGTCATATCGTTGCAGTCCATTTTCCCAAATTACCTAGTTAAAATAGTAAAATCTGCCTAACTCAAGTCTCAAGATAGGTATCGCACATATCAAGCTATGGTATACTCTGTTTCGAAAAACCAGGCAGTGCTTTCTCTGCTTATCGTGCTAACACATATGGGCCGCATATTTCACCCGCCTTTGTTACGCTAGCTAATTCTTACGAACTGTGCTTTAATCTATTGTGTTAAAAGATGAGGCTATTGGTCGATAACTAGCGGCTTACGCCTCATGTGTGAAACATACCTTAGGCCTATTGTAGGCTACTCACGGCCTACCAGGAGTGCCTAGCAACGCGCAACCGGAGCTAGCCTAGAGGCCAGGTCACTGGTGTTGACGCATGGGTTGCTATGACGACCGTCGCTGAAGCCGACCTGCAGTAAGCAACAGCATTGCATTTAGCGCTGAGTTCTGGCAGATTTCTGATATATACCGATTATATCAGCCAACATGGTACGTTGTTTTGTGTTATACTGTTGGCCTGCTTTGTCTTGATGATTATTTTACATGTTAAGGCAGCGCGGCGAGGCCTACAGACCTCGCTCTTTAACGGACAGTTTACTGAGTTTAGCGCAGCGTACAACATTTTGCAACGTTTCAATAACAAACTCGGTAATTGCCTTAGAATAATTTGTTTGGGAGATTTATGCAATGTATGAACCATATAGGATAACTGTCACAGTGTCCTCGATGCTTGGTTTATAGTTCAGCTGGCACAGTTAATAGTATAACACATAACTAGTCAAAAGCTGTCTGTATGTCTGTGTGTTAACCAGGGTAACACAATTCATTCATAACCGCTATACGTAGAGACTTGTAATCTTGCACGCATCAACCTACTGAACTGTGATCATAAACCAAACTATATAAAAATGTCAGTCTGACCTGTAGGCTGCTGATTGGTATATATGCCAACGAGAAAGTGTCTGCCCACGAGGTTTCCATACAACAAGTCGAACAACTCTGCCGGACATCAAAGTCCTCCCATCAAACATTACGTCGTAATAGTTTCATAGACCGCGAAAGCACGGGTAAAAGGGGTCAACTTGACTCCATTTTTTCAGTAGGAGTCAAGATATGTCGTTTGATCCTACTATTTCCATGCATAAATGATAAATTATTATTTTTTATGTCGAATTTGTTTTAAATAAGGCTATAGGCCTACATCGAAGTTTGGTGCATTCTAGCATTAGTATTTGCCCATATAGTCACTTCATTCAATGTATCACTGAAAACTTAACAAATATAATAGCCTATAGCAGCATGTTGTACATGTACATGTTGAGTTCGAAATATATGTACAAGTTTCTCTTGAGTTGGCTTTTCTACAGTAGGAAAATAACGACGTTGAAACCTTGTATAGGAAGAAGACACACCTGAAACGGTAGAGGCAGGTGAAGAAACTACGACGGAACCGACGTACTCTGAGGAAGATTTAGCAGGTATGTGAAGGAAATTGGTAGGGATAGTACTAGTAGGTTACAATAACACATTGTTTACAAATATCACGAATTTACACATGTGGCTGACAGATGTGAAAACACGCTCCCATTAACGTCATTTAATTAGGTCTCGTTGGTGAAGGTTAATGCTGGATCGGACGCAACTTAACTGTACATGTACATAGAGGGTGAACATAAAAAGGTAACCCCTGTGACATTTGACATTTTCGTACTATATTTCAACAGAACGTGGTGATACAGTGTATATTTTATTGTTTAAAAGTAGCGCAAAATTTCAAGCAAAAATCTGCACACGTTGCTAAAATATCGACATAAGTCACAGTAAGTTACATTTTATGTCCACTCTGTAGCGTCCGCTGACAAGTATGCTATTGCTGATTAGCAGAACAGTCTGTTCTTCAGGTGTTAACATTCTCAGAGCACAGATCAAAGCTTTCCTTTATTCAGTCTAGTTCGCCGTAAAGTTCTCGGGCAGATTCCCCGTTATGAGCGCGATAGCAGAGTCCATTGAAACTAACAAGCCAACAACGTGAAAACACTGCGAACTTGTTGCGTAGTATACAAGGCTCTGTTCGCCAAGTTCGACCACGATGGAAGCGACAGCATAGAGCCTGCAGAACTGGGCGACGCTCTGAGGTACCTCGGCTGCAACCCGCTCGACAGCGAGATCGAAGCCATGATTGCTGAAGCTGACGGCAAAGGCAAGTCGAGCACGGAACACAATATAATACGCACCTTTACTGAGTCAGTCAAAAAGAAGAAATGGAATGTATTAATCAATTCTACAACAATTCTGTATTATTATGTAAAATGCGGAGGTCTGGTTATATGCTATTTGCTATGCTGCTGCTTATAGCATAAATGTAGAAAAAAATCCAAAAGGAGTTAGAAGAACGTAAAAAAATCGACGTTAATAAAACGTTTGTAAACGTTGAACAATTCTGCCGAAATACCGAAGCCGAATGCAGATATGCCTGACATGCCTTAGTCCTAGGGAGATTAAAACACAGCATCAAATTACTGCAATCATCATTAACAACGTCAATTTATTTCAAGAAGTGACATATCCTCCTTAACGGTAAACCAGAGTGTCGGACACAACTGATGTATTCATTCCTATTATTTTAACAGTGTTCTCGTTAGAGTTTATCAATATCTATATTCTATTTATGTAATTTTTTTAAAAACATGGGGAAACAGAAACACATTAAAAACGTAAAACGTGACAAAAGTAAAAAAAACGTAAAACATTATATATCTACGGCTTGCAGCGCCTCCATGACAGTTGAGGCTGTATGCTGCGCGAATGTAGCCTACTTACTCGGACGGCGCTTTGCAGTCCTGGAAATAGCAGATAATTGTCATGAACTGTAATGATATCACATGCGCATTGTACAGCCGTCCACTGACCGTGCTACGGACACTGGAACCACAGCCCAACATGCAGAAATACCGTCACCCAGTCAACGCCGCAATGAGCCTTGACACCATATCCCAAGTTACTGTTCATTTTACTTCCTCCAGCTGAGGGTAGGAGGCTGAGTTGCTAGTTGCAGTGCTACAGAGGTGCTGAGCACTGGCTATCACTGCTTTCATCGACTTTCGGACTTTCGTGTTGATTTATATTTATCGGCAAAAATCAATTCCATTTTTGTTGTATCTATACGCGGTAAGTAGTTAAACTGGACGTCCCTCGGTTTTAGCGCATGACAAGTTTGCTGTTGCATTATGTTGTGTTTTGGCAAAGTTATAGGCTATAAAATATGCGAATAGTAAACGGAAACTTTATGGTATTGTGCTTTTTTTCTGACAGCGAACAGCAACGGAATGCTGGAATTCTCTGAATTTTGTGAAATCATCGCCAAAAACAGAAAGAGTCTGGAACAAGAAGAAGAGGAACTCAAGAACGCTTTCGGATTGTTCGATAAGAATAAAGATGGAACCATCGACCGCGAGGAACTGAAGACGGTTAACACGTGTTCTGTGTTATTTACAGTTATCGGTTATCGGTATCTTATTTCACTTTGGTAATAAATTTAGTCTTGATGGCAAGGTCAGGCATATCTGATCGTCTTTGTACTCAAGACTATTCACCTGACAGCTGTCTTATAGCAACACTGTAGGCCACGATCAGAGGCTAGATGGGGGTTAATTCATGTAGGCTATGGCGCGAGTTGACAGGATTTGGCTTTACTAGAAAAGTTAGGGACTTGCTTATGGTATTGAAAATACCAAAAATCAGTGAACGTTTTACGTGTAACATGCATTTTTCTTAATTTTATTTTCCGCTATATGAACATTTTTCCTCAAGAGATAGCGTCTTCACTGCTAATTCTTTCGCAGCGTTTCTCCCTTTCTTCAACAGCTAAGCAAGGGCGTCTTTCGGCATTAGACTTCAGCGTTAAAGCCACAAAAACCAATACTGCTTAATACACACCGACGTAGCTATCCTACTACTATTGCTGCTGCTGCTGCTGCAGGCAATCAAGAGTGTTGGGCTGGGAGATGTGATGACAGATGAAGAACTAGACGCAGTGATGAACCTAGCTGACACTAACGGTAGCGGCGCCATCGAATACCAAGGTAACAAGTGGTTGTATCTAACAGCAGCTTTGCAGATAGCAAAGAGTGATAGATAGATTAATTACCAGTACATTTTGAAATTTTAATTTATTAGTTTTTTAAATAAATTTTTTAACCTCGTGATTTTCAGTAAATTTACCTTGTCTGTCGTTAATAAGACTGACTGAGCTGATGGACTCATTAAGACCCGTATTCACTTTCTTATTTTTGTGACGTTTATCCTTGTTAAAGCAATTGAACTTTCTAGATGTTCACAACAGGATATTAATGTTAGGTCTATTATACGACACAGTCTAAACGACTAAACTCATAAAAACACTGTGCGCTTTGTCAAAATTAGCTGGAATTTGAGGCTGCGAATTGATAATCTTCATTCAATATAAGCATAAGCAATTAAGCATGGTAGCAAAAACACAGAAAAGACAATAATAAGTATACTGCTAATAAACTAAACTAATAATGAACAAAATAATATAACTGAATTATTAACCATAAGTACATTTGACTGAGTTTTAAGAATTTTGTAATCGACTGCAGTTCTTACAGTAGGCCAGTTAACCATGAACGTCTGTTTACAGATAAGAACAATAGGAACGATAAAATAATGCATAAGATGTGTTGTTTTGGTATCAGTGTTTCAAGACACCGTGGTATCGACAAGTAATTATCTACGCTGTGCTCTCAGCATTTTCCCATCAGTGTGTCCTGCTACGTTTTGATTCTTGTGCCTGTGGTAAGGCAAATAGAACGTCTGCACAAGAACTGCTAACAGCACTTCTTACCTGAATAAGACTGGTAGAGCAGCGGGTTACAACCTCGGAGATGGCAGATGACTGGTACGAGTTAATGGTAGGCCTACCGCGGCGCATTATGCGACCATGCAGACAATTGGATCCGCGGTACAGCATGCAGATTGCAGACACATCACCGCCCAGCCCAGCCCAGCCCCAGTCAATGATGTAAAAACATTTTCTTCGTTGAAACACTTGCATACCGCAACGCCAGTACCAATCAGCTGCAACTTCGTTACACATTGCAAGTCGCGCCACTATACGCACGCACATCGTGAAAGTGAAGTTTTGATATAAATATTCTTAGAGTTAATAATTGCTTAGCAGCACTCCGCAATAAATCACGATAGGCCCACAACGAAAACCCTGCCTAAGTATTTCGTCGCAGTTGTATACTTGTATTTGTAGATCTCGTGGTATATTTGTCTGTTGTAGAACTGGTCCAAATCATCCTTGGATCCAAGCCGAAAGCCGATGATTCGCAAGAAGCTGATGATGACTCATAGAAATTCTACTTGATCATCTCTCTAACGATGACAGTCAAGAACCATATTTAAACTATTCCTATACGTAGATGATTTCTTAATTAGTCTACTGCATGTAAATAAGAGCAAAATTCTTAATCAATCGAAATTAATTTAAAATTACTACTATATTTATATTTCTCTACGTTAAAACGGTAGTCTCGCTTTTAAAATTCTGGGACTGTTCCTACGTGTACACTCTACAGGTTAATCTGATTTATCGGCTAATAAACTGTTTCTATTATATCTGACGGCAGCATAACGATATCAGGACAAAAATATCTGCCGGTTGTGATCGCGCGTTTTGTCAACACTAATTGTTCAGGTTGTCATTGACAGAATCATAGATGAAGTGGACAGATTTTTCAACCTTAGCTTATACGTTGTCATTACAAACTGGCTGTGAAAGACGTCGTTGGAGTTTCGCCAAACGTAGTTTACTGACTGACTGTTCTGTGCAGCAAAACTTGCAACAGTTTTCTTTAAAAGTGTGCAAATTGACAAATTTACGAAAAAGAATCAACACAATAATAGGAGTATACCTAAGTGGCTATTGTTTTGATTTCGAACCTAGTCGACATAATGAGCGTTTGACTGGCGCAGATCCCGTTCTCCAGGCAGTCGGCCCGTACGTGGATTAATCATAATCCCGATAGTGACTTTCTACTGCTTTCTACAGGCCCTCGCCGTCGCAATCACAGAGTATCACCAGTACCGATACCGAATTATACATACAGGTATTATACTGCTTGGAGCTTGGCAACAAAGGCATAAATACACTGTGAATCAAAAGAACGTCACCCTTTTTACACTTAAAATAACTGCATCAAAATCTACTTTTCACGGAGTAATTTTAAGAATAAAAAGTGACATTTTTGGTTCACAGTGTGAGAGTGTATATAAACAAACTGTCTCATTTGTCAAGCAGTAGCGCAGTGACCGGGAGTCGACCGTACGACCTATGATCGCCAGTTTGCCATTGCATCACTCTATGCAGTATACAAGCGTACCTCGCAGTCCGTATTTCGTGACCTTAATATAGGCCTACTATATCGCGTTTCGGACGCAAAACCAGCTGTTATTGTTTGCTTTTTATCTTCCGTAACAAAGTGTAAGATTCTCAGCACGTCATGTTCACAGTGTTGTCTAACGCTTTGTATCTGTGGCTGGGTTGTTTGTGGATTATGAGCATTAATAGATTTATCGTGGCACAAAACGCAGACGTGCTTTTGTTGCTGCTAGAAATAAAGAACGGGCATAAATTTACCTGTAAGTAAACAGCGCAGAATGTTGATCAGAGCAGAGAAGAAGCGCAAAAGACTGATGGATATGTTGAAGGGGAGAAAGACAGACAGACAGAGAGAGAGGTAGACGCAAGGGAAGATGGAGAGATAAACACTCGGAGCGGATCACAAATGACGTCAGTAAACAGCTGTCTCGTCAGCATCAGCAGCTGCAGTGACGTCACGGCCGACTGCAGTAGCAAGGAGGAGTAGCATCCTTCCTGGCGCATGCTTTATTGGCCATTTCACTCGCTCGCTCGGTCGGTATAGCAAGTGGTTGCAGCAGTGGCACCGTACCGATGCGTCATCGTAATAGCAACCACGTGTTGTCCGATACGTCATATCGTCGCCTCGCAGTCGCATCATCTGCTTCCAGTGTGCGCTCCCGCGTGTCTCGACTCGTGCGATATTTGCGCTTTACTTTTTCCACGCCGGCCCTGCTCACGGCGGCGGCTTTCCCGGTCTCCGTACCAATTACTGCTCTTCATCGCCGTCGTTATGCAACGCAGCTTCTCGTCCAGCTGTACCAGGGAGTCCCGAGTTTCGGTCCGCATCAACTGAATATAACCACCTGTCAAGAGTATATACAGATATCAATACACCAGCGAAGTCTTGTACTCTACGAGCCCAGAGTGTGGAACAATCTGCCATCTGCCTCTCACTGAACATCACTCGGAGCCGTTCAAGGCCGCAACTGGCGGTGTCTCTACAAATGCAACGACTCGCTTAATTAATTACTTACTTACTTTTAAAAGTCCATCAACAGGTAATTTTTTAAAGATGAAGAACTTGAAAAAGAACGCTTAGTGAAATACAGTGAAACGCCAACAACGAATAACAACTCACCACTTGTAAGTGCTGACACTAGCATTATTTTCCTATTACTGAATGACTAAACGCCACTTCATTGCGTCACGCAGTTAATCGTTTAAACGCATTGATCACCAAGCACCAGCATTTCGGGCTCATCACAAAGAGCTGTACAGTCACCGACTTCTATACAAATCATCGTATATTCCGTTATAACGCAGATGCTTCAAATGATAATCATACAGCGCATTTGGCAAAAAAGGATTATTTACACGCTTCTCAGCATCGCCCCGTTGTTATAGGCACCCGCTGCAGCAGCCGACTAGCAGGGGTATTTGTTGAAGCGAAATTCCTGCCAAACGTCGTAGTTGATGATTTCGTCGTACGACGGCACATCTTCAACGAACTCAAAGAATTCTTCCCACAGCTGATCCGGTTCCACCTAATCATTCAATAAATAAATAAATAAATAAATCAATTAGTCAGTCAGTCAATCAATACGCCTTTAATTCCAGAATGTCAATTACACATGGTTACAACGAAGAATATGGAATTTTAGAAAAACAAACATAAAAATACAATGGACAAAAGTGAAATATACATATACACGGAGACAACATAAAAATTACGTTAGACGGTGTAACTAACTACCGCTGCAGACCGAAAATAACGCAAAAATACAAGGAAACGACTGCAGACAAACAGCCGAATACATTCGATGCTTTCAGAGGCGTTGGAGCAGACGCCGGCAGATGATTTTGACATTTTTTCATCACTGCGAACTTCACAAACGTCCATCTGCTCTCTTTGTGGCCCGTTTATGTCATCTAAAGGCAAATTAAAGCAGAGGTTCTTAAACCGTTTTCGGTCTTGCGCCTCTTTATGTGACTCGTGAAACCCTCACATCCCTGTCTTAACTATACTATGTGTCCATTGGTGATTAATGAGAGTTACTTATGTCTGGCGACTATGGTGCTAACTGCAGTTAGCTGCTAGCTAGCGTAATTACGTTTAAAATAAACAAGATGCTTGGCTATCGCAGAGGGACCGCGCTCAGGGTGGGTTAATTATGGCTCAAAATGGAAGAATGGAAGTTGGAGACAATATTTACGGACATTATAGGTCCATCTTTAACCACTATGACGTAATTGGTCGGCAAAGCAATCGAATTCAGTGAAAAAAAACGCAAAATAACGGCTCAGGGTCATTCAAGGTCATCGATTTCGGTATCAATCGAAAGCCCGTATGGGACTTTTCATTAACAGTAGGCCTAACTGACATCCTATCTCGTACCGTTTCGGAGATATCGCAGCTTATTGTTCAAATATTGG
>Ga0066192_1000284_pt1 | contig 10485 bp, 8 predicted proteins | sample WorMetvacBELIZE1_FD_58707 | JGI IMG/M metagenome (GOLD analysis project Ga0066192, IMG submission 58707) | Marine gutless worms symbiont microbial communities from Max Planck institute for Marine Microbiology, Germany - Olavius vacuus BELIZE.1... | ecosystem: Host-associated > Annelida >... | reverse complement strand
TTTATTTAACATAAATGTTCATTTTAAATGGTATATTTTTCAGGGTTAAGGTACCCTTTAGTTTCTTGCTGATTACTTACATGGTGTTTGCTGATGTCTGTGAAATGCCAGTGGCAGATTAAGTTCTCCATCAGTAGTTATGACTGAATGTTAGGATTATGTTTTCTCTAGCTTTGCATGCATTCTGATATACACTACAGTGTTACAGGTACATGTTGGCCTGATGTATGATGTCCACTGCATTACAGATTCCACCTGGTATCCTTGCTCTTGTCAGTGCTATGTCTGAGTTTAGTTTGTTTATATGCATTGTTTATGAAGAAATTTGTTATTCTGAAGTGCCTTTACCGTAATAACTTTGACAAAATCAGTTGACTTTAAATTTTGTGCTTTTAAATTTAAATTTTGATCAGTGCTTTGCAAATGTGCAGAATTTAGCATCGGTGTAACATAATAATACGAAGACTTCCAAGCTGGGCTGCGCGGTTGCTTAGTAGATATGCTAAACACATTAAACTAATACTGTCATTTCCGTAGCGTATCAGAATGTCTCATATTCTTCTATGTCTTACTTTTTGTATGAAAGTGGCAGTGCTGTTTGTTGATGCTGACCATTTTGCTGTTAAGCTTGGTTTGTTTGCATGATGCTGTCTGTTTTGGGCATTTCTATTTAGTTGGGCTTTGCATGTGCCACCATTGTGCAAGGTGATTCAGTCATACAGCATACATTCTGTACTTGTTTGATATTTAAAGTTGCATTTGTCTTCTGCAAACGTTACCATTGCGGTTGTTTCAGATTGGTCACTATCACCATCCGTTGCCGAAGATAGAGTTGGAGGAGGAGGTTGATATGATGGCGGCTGATGAGCCAGACCACCGCACTGCTCCTGTGTACCTACGTCCTATGTTGAGTCACACTCAGTGGCATCACATGTCACAGAGTCGAGCCGTCGGTGCCGCCGGACAGGACACAGCTTGTACTCTAGTGAATAGCTCCGAAGGTCATGGAAGCAGCATAAAGATGAACAAGAGTGTCAGCTTTGCCAAAATGGAAAGCATCTTGGGAGGTGAGTGGTGCTGGCAACTGTTGAAATATGAAGAAACGTATGGTGTATGGTTTGTGATGTGATGTCTTCACATTGCTGTGTAATATTTTAGTAACATTAATAATGATAATAATATAAGTAATAATAATAATAGTAATATACAACAGTGGGTACAGAAACGGAGTTGTTCTAGAGCTGAATATTTTGTACTGTAATGTGTACATTTTAGAATGCATTGTCACTTTCAGGGGAATGGTGGTGTAGTGTTAAGGATGTTAGACTCGCGCTGAAGGGGTTGATGGTTCAACTCGGTCTCTTCATGTGGTGACTGTGGGCAGGTTGTTCAAACACATGTGCCTCTGTTGCCAAGCAGTGTAATTTGTACCGGTAAAGAGCGGTGATACTCTAAGGCTAAGATAGTGTCTATAGGCCTGGTGTCACACAGGTCATACATCACAGACTGTTGTATACCCAGCTGTGGGCTTATTGGCCTGAAAGACGGAGATGAGCACCCCACGTATGCTTGGGCAGAGTATGACGCACTATGCCATTTGTCAGTTGAGATCTGCATAATGGTAGGTCCTGTTACCAGGACTGCTGGCAAACTGACCTTGTCAGTTAAACGCACTGGCTATTAACAGAGCCAATTATCCGGCCGACGTGATCATATGCTAGCTTAATCGGGTGTAACCCTCGCCGGCTCAAAGCGCCACTAAAGGGGATAAGCTCCCGTGCAACAGATCTTGCTGTTTATGCGAGAATCTTCTTCATCTACTACTGTGCTGTGTATAATGCCTATTGACGTTTCTTACTAAGTTTTTATTATATATATTTTTATTATATAGTATTACTATAGTATATAGTATAGTATACTATACTATAGTATTACTATATTTTTATTTTCTTGCTACATAAGAATCAGTTCAGTTGTTGTCTGTGCTGTGAACAGGAGACTCGTGTGTGACAAGTGAGAATAGCAGAAGTCGACAGGCACAGGATGCTGATGATGGCAGTGTAAGATCAGATGCTGCTGAGTGTGATGATGAGGATGAAGATGATATAGGCATCGTCTTCACAGTTCCAGCCAAAGTATCTATCCATGACAGTAAGTGTGCTCGGGAAAGAAAACTATTCTTCTCCACAAAGCACTGAATGCACTCACCTGACTTGTTATCCAACAATGTTCTCACACTATGCAATTTTTATTCCACTATGTTATTCAATCAGCTGCATTAGTTCCATTGACTGGCAGATTAGATTCAAACTATCGACCTTGGCTTTTAAAGCTGCATAATGGCCACCCATTGTACTTATTGTGAGCTTTTTGGCACCACAAACCCACTTTGAATATGATTTCTTCTTTTTGCCAAGTTATTTTCTGCTACGCGTCATAACCTCGCTTCACCTCATGCCTTTACGTATAATCCAGCCAGATGTAACTCATTCCAGTTGTAATATGCTAGTAATCTTCAGGTACAGAGTCCTAGAAGTCTTCTTCACCTGCTAATGACTTGCTCATCAATGTGCGTAGGCTCATATTTGACTTATATTGTATGATCCTTAAGTTTCTTGCTAAATGTTACTTGTACTGGTACTGTTTACTGTGTGATGAATGAGAGTTATGTACACACACGTACACACAATCTTAGACATGGACATTTGCTGGGAGGAGGTACTGATATGATTTAGTTGTTTGGAGGGATTTAGTGAAACTGAAGTTAAAATGGTATTTGAAGGAATGGATAATGAATATGACAAATGGACTGTATTTGAGGCACTAAAGTTACTTGCATATGTGAGAAATTCCTCTCTAATCTTCTTCAGCACAGCCATACATTGTACAGTTGTGTGGCTGATGTATGAGCCTCATTGCAATACATTATTCTGATGCGCAATGTAATATGTTGGGGCTATCCCACATACCTGTGCGATCTAATACGTTTCAACACGGACTCCAACAAAAAGTATCTTAGATCCATTACCACCAACAGATGTACTGCCACCGCTGTATGAGCGTGAACTAAACTCCAGAGACTGTGCCTTTTCTGTATCACTCCAGCTCATAGATTCCTATGCTCACTTCTGTGGATGTTTGAGAACATCCATGTTAAAACTGGCATTTGACTGTTAACTTTTTAGACTTTGTTATTCGCTATTGTTTCTGAACTTCCCTATGTGTTTAACCACGCATTACAAATGTATGTGATGATGTTGATGGTGGTAACAGATGTTGGCTGTGAAGCTGAAGAGGAAATTTTGCCGACTGCTGTTGAGCTATGTTTGCCATGGCGTCGTAATACTGGCCGAGAGCCAGTGTCATCTGTTGAGACTCACATGGTTGCTGACGGTTCAAATCCAGTGCGTGCTGATGGCGGAAGCTGGATGAAAGGACTGACACATAGTCTGTCGGACAGTCAGTCTGACAGCAGTTCACGAAATGAGCGTGGTGTTTATGATCCACTTGACATCACAGTTGATGAGGGAAGTACTGACCAGACAACTCCAGTGTGCTCTCCAAATAAAGATCCAATGACTCTCAGCTCCGAGCACAATGTTTCATCGGCTGCAAAGCCTGCAGGGTCAAAAGTCGAGGATGCACCAAATAAGAAAATTAGAGGCCATACTGAGACCCAGACACAGTTGCAAGTGCCACGAATAACTGTGCGTCGTCGTCCGACAAGATGCGGCAGTTTCCCGTCGTCAATGGATGCTGCGTGTCGTGTTGTGGACCGGGAGACCAAGGCTGAAACGGCCGCAGCACTGCTGCCATGGCGATATGCCAGCAATGAACGTGCTGTGCCAGATCAGCAGGCACCACGACCTGCAGTGGCGATGCACACGGCTGCTGTGCCCAAGGAGTCTCCAACACAGTCATTTGTGGATGCGGTCAGTACGTATCCGCAGCCATCGTGTCAGAGTTTTCGCCTCAGTGAGGCCGAGTCGCGGCACTCAGAGCCAGTCCATGTACAGCATGTTATTGACATCATGTCGGCTGGTCATCGTGTCACGTCGACTGCATCTGGTTCCGATAACGATGAGTCGGCTGATATTCTTTGCAACCTCGAACAACTCGACAGCCACGAGAGGATCTGCATGTGGCTTGATACACTTTCAGAAAGCAACGATGAGATTCCACCTGAGATGGACACAGTGGACTCTGATGAAGTTTCATAGCAGTGTGTCGCAGTTGAACTGTCTGGATTTAAATACCTAGAACTTCCGTTATTTAATTGATGGCAACAGAAATGGGTCTCCTGCTGAATGTGCTTGTGTCTGGAATGGTGAAAGACCAAGCATGTTCTTGAAAACCTGTATAACATTTTGAAGTGAGTTGCAAAGATCTGAGAGGTATGGCAGTGTTGACAAATGAGAGAATTGAGTGGAGATGGTTTGTGGCCAGCCTCTGTAGGCCACGTCGATACCATTGTTTTCTGATCTGGAGATTTTTCTTGTGATATTTTTCAGCATGTCGCTTTAGCATTTGTTGCAGGAACACTAGTTTAACACCAGTTGAATCAACTTGAATGTCAACTGTTGGGTGAGTGAGATATTCTTGAGCAGGTTGCAGATTTCAGCGACAGAAACGGTGTGCTGGAAAATTTTGCTAAATGTTAGTTTAACTTATGACCAGTGGTCACTTCTACCTCGGCCGTGCTGCAAGCCAGCCATCATCTTTCTATAGTTTTATTAGTTGAAAGATTTAAGCACTTTTGCTGGAAACGCTTAACAGCGTTTCAAACAGTAACTCTAAAGGCATTTCCTGCACTCAAGCAGTATGACTGTTGATGATAGGCAGCAGTTGGAATAACTGTGGTAGGCAGCAATTGTTTAGTGAGTCAGCTATTGTATTGTGTATCATCACTTGACCATTTGATGAGTTTGTGTATGGTACTAGCAGTTAATTTTAATGCTGTAATGAAACTTACTCAGTGCTTTGACACTGTTGGTTGGGCATCAGGAAGGTCAGCTGGCCTTTATGAAATTCCACTTCATCAGTCTCAGAATCATTCATTGGACCTTCGATCTCCACAAAAAACAGGCTGGCTAAACAAAAGCCGAGGGGAAAATTATTGAAGTTACAACCACGGCGGGGTAGAAATGTGCACAGTTTATTATTATTATTAGTGTGCACTTGTCAGTTGAATGACTGGCATCATGAATCATGTTTCAGTCATACATTTCACCATTTTTTTAGCAGTTTGTCAGGTCATTAATTACTTTGTTGTCACACAAAGTACGATCGAACTTCTTATCATGTATTATGTTTAAAAACCCCATTGAGGGTCAGGTAGCACGGTTCGTGCTGTGGCATGCTGAACGCGACTACTTTGCCCATGTGATTCTTGATACTTCTCTGCACATCATGCCAAGTTTCAGTATAACGTAACTAATGCTTTTCAGGTGGTGCGAGTGGTTTGCCGTGTGTACTGGACTGTTGTTTTCCCTGGTATGTGTAAAGAATGCTACCGGTAACAGTTGAGCAATACAGTGTTCGTGGTTAGTTTTAAAAAGGTGGCAGAATTTGTCATTATTGTATCATATCGGGCAAATAATTATTTGTGGAAGGTTGTTGAGTGTCTTGCCACCATGTTTGTATGTACTGATCATTAAGTGAAAGTTTCCCTTGCATATATTCTGATCTGTGTTGTGTGGGTACTAGGAACAACAGTTCACTCTGTTTCTTTTAAAAAATCGTACATTTTTAAGTATATAAAAAACATAAAATCAGAAATTTACAATGACATGCAGTTTATCTTCATGTGCAATATAATATTCTTTGAATTATGGTGCTGCTAAAATAATCCAGTCTTTACATCTAGTTTTTGTAAGTATTAATTATGGTGTACATTTTGTCTATGGTAGATGCACATCAAACACTAGCACTTCCAGTACTATTTAGTGGTGTGACCTGTTGCCGTCCTGTATTTTCTAGACTTGTTCTTCATTATCGCAAAACTTCGAGTGCTGTGCACATATTTTAAAGCCAAAACAGTTTTTTAAACAAAATTAACAGTGTTCATTAAACAGAGTCTATTACTGCCGAGGGCTATAGTTACACTGTAGCCATCGAGAAAACTGCACTTAGGATATATCGGGCTGCGCTGCTTTACTTTTTCTCCCACATTTGGACCATGTCAGCTGTATGAAGTGTGTGTGTACATCTACAGCACATTCTGATAATGTGCATTGTAGCTGGAATTTGTACATTACAAGGGATCCAAAGTTAGGGTGTTCATTATATATGGTGGTGCATTATGTTCGAAGTTTTACGGTAGTCCTAAGATACCTGCATAACAATGACTGTGATCTTCGTGAATTTGTTGGAATAGTACAGTGTGTTTGTGTGTGTTGTATAGATCAGTGTACATATTATGAGAGTTTGCACATTATCCCGATGAGAGTAAATCGTAATGGTGATCAGTACATTATATTTAGGCAGGCCCACACTCCAAGTCAGCTGGATATAGCGGCCATGTAGCATGTTTGTGTGAACCCAGTTGATTTTTCTTATAATCTTTGGCAATGGTAATGGTGTCCATAAACACCACCACCATTATTCGATGTCATGGGATGTTTCATTGAAGCATCTGCTAGCAAAATGACATCAAGATGATATGACAAATCACACATGTACAAGACATGTGTACCATGTACCGGACAATGTGATCATAACATTTGTGTAGGCTGTTACACTGTTAAACAGTTTTGAAGGCTTATGCATCAGCTCCTTCAGAGCCGTCTGTAGGCCTACCACTGTTTTGTGAAGTGCTATTTTAGTGAGGGTAGAAAGCGACATTCACTAGCATTTTATATTTTGCAGTTTTTAACATTCATTTCATTTATTTTGTTCGGGAATTGCTCATCGTTCCAAACAGTCTCAGTACTAGAGAGTGCACAGCAGTGGGGACAGTGGGAACACCAGCGGTAACCCCATGGTATGAAGTCTGCAGTATTACCACGGGTATTGTGACGACAGGTACAGTGTTACCGCTGGGACGGGGATGGCCATTTGCGGTAATACCACGGAAACCTGCCTCCATATTCATAAGGATAAATTTTGTTCTATTTGACTGGACGTATGCTCGAAGATAGATGAACACAGCTGTCAGGAGACTGCTGAAGGACTTCTGTTCCTTTATGGAGTTTCAGTGACTGCTTGAACTACAATTGTTTTACACTTTTTAGACTGTGTCTTCCGTGATTTCAAAGTATGAATCCCTATGTTAATAAACATGTTATTGAATTTTAATTGCGTGTTTACCAGTCTGGGGAGGGGAACAGGGATAGAGTCAAGACTAATGGGAACAGGTACTACGGGACCATTTGGGGATGGGGACAGATTACTGTCCCTGTGCAGCTCTTTACTCAGTACAGTCTTTTCTGACATTGTACATTAACACCAGGAGAGACGTTTCATTTCTCATATGTTAAATATGCACACACTTTTTGCAGCTCCAGTTTTTTTTGCTCACATTTCCGTTTATACCGATAGAAAGTGTACAAGGCTGACATGACTGTTTGACTTACTGGTATTTTCATCTCATCAGGTGTTTGATTTTTCTCATACCATAGTTGTGTGCGACATTTTCCGAGTTCGTTTTTATTGTGTGAAGTAGCGTTCTAGATTCTCAAACATGATGTTCTAGGAATGTGTTTAGGTTAGTACAGTTCTGATGTGCTGAATAGTTGATTAAAGTTTCTGTTGTAATGATTCGCAGTTATTACCTTCCGAGGCTTCTCCTGCATTGCCAGATGTGTTGTAGCTGTGTTGAATGACATACTGATGTTTGTACACAATCGTCAGCTTATATTTACTTGCAATTGGATGAAGACAGTTACTCGATTTGTTTGCACACAATAGTATGCATTTGTAGCCATTTTTTGGGTTAAATTTGTCCTTTGCATCCTGTGTACGAATTCAGTAATAGTATTTATGAACACTGTTGTCACAAATAGAGAAAACAATTTTTCATGCAGTGATGTTCTCGACTTTTAACAGTGTACCGTGTAAGTCATTAATGTGGCTTTATTAAAATAAGTAGTGTGTGTGTGCATGTGTTTGTTTACATTCATAAAGATCTTAACATAGCACACTGCTTAGGGGAATGTTGTTCCTGCATATTTTGCGTGCATTTGTTATGACTGTAATAGTGTGTAAAAAACTAGGTGAAGGCTAGTACTGTTGATTTAGGTATATGACTGTATTAACAAGTTAGGAATGTTAGTAGTGTGTGCAAGTGCACGAGTCTGCCATGCATGCATATATGCAAGTATAGGAGCTTTTATCTTAGAGGATTTGCATAGATGTATTGTTAGCTGGCACTCCTAGAAGGGCTTTTTGGGCCTGATGTATGTATGTTTCTATCTATACCAGTGTTGGAGTCAAGGGACACATAGTCCGAGGCCAAGGCCAAGGACTTGAGCCTCAAGGCCAAGGTCAAGGACGTGATAAATGAGGCCAAAGCCAGGGTCATTTTCAAAATACATAAGTAGTTATAATAAGATCATATTGTAAGCAATGAATATTGCAAATACAAAACAGCACAAAAAGCTCTCTGCATATGTGGATTTCACCTGTTTTCGAGCATATGCTTACATTGCACTTGGCTAGTCCTTTAGCACATCGCAGAATACCATTTCAAAGCCGTAAATGCAACGTCTTAGTCACGCACAGATCAAATGCCATGTTTATCCACATTAGCATTTCAAATGTCACATTGCGCACAGTTCAAAGCGTCCGTCTCGCAGTAACAATGTAATTTACTGCTTCCAGCGGTGCTCGGGCATCATGCGGTCAAGTGTCAGCTGGATAGCTGCACTCATGACACTCGCCCCCGTGGTCAAAGCCAATAGCAAAGACTTGAGCTTAAAGGCCGAGACCAAGGACGTGATCAGCAAAGCCAAGACCAAGGACACGGCTTTGAGGACTCCAACACTGATCTGTGTGGATTTGTCTGCAGTTTTCTTCTACATGACTTGGACGCAAAATAGCTGAGCCATTTTTGATGTTATCTAGCAGGCAGGGCCATCATAGGCTGTAGTAGTGCGCTACATAAAAGTGGCCGTCAGACCCCTGCATTGCCTGGCATTGGCCAAGAAGCCTCCAAAAGTGGCACTATATGGCAAACCTGCAGCTCCTAGAGCTGTCATCAGATGACAATGACTTTTCATTCCAGTTTTTACGTGGCAGCCCATCAAAAGTAAGCTAAAATGCAGCTATTTGCGGCATGGATTTCGTATTGCAGCAACACAGATGGCATGCATTGGCTGGCCACTTACTGGCCGGTAGTGGACAGTGGTAGGCAGCCCTGCTAGGAGTGCCAGACTAATCACTTACCGGTTTGTTTTTTAATCAATTTCCGACTAATTTGACGCAATGTGTTTACAACAGGTTGTCCGTGTGATTACAATATTGTATTATGTGCTTAATATTGATATTAGCTGTGCTTGAAGTTTGTGTCAACTTAAATTACAGTGGTAACGTTTGTCTGCATTAACAGTTTACAGATGGTGGATTGTGCATGTGACTGATGTTTAATTATGAATGTGTCGTTAGTTAGAAAATGTTACTGTGAGAATTACAACATGAATGTTTGATATTTAACCCCATACTTGACAAATTACATTGCTAGGCTATTTTGTCAGGAAATGCAGCAAGCACAAGAGATATGATATGGTCAGGAGGAAACAATAACAGGCAGATTACTGGCCCAATATTGTAGTTAAATAGCCTTGATTTTACATCTACATTTCTGGTCAACACTTCTACGGTAATGTTGAGGGGTTAAGAAATTGTCAATTCACAGCGACTAGTTTCAGTATCACTTAAAGTACTCGTGAACACGCTCAAAGCAATGTAGCAGTACTGTCTCCATGCCAGTTTACGTATGTGTCGAGTTTTAATACTGTATCTCCACCGCGTATTAAGCTCCAGAAGCATTAAGCAGTCTGTTGTCTGCGTGCATTGCTAGTCCGTATTTTGTCGGGTCAAACAACTGCTTAGGTTTTCAAGGTCATGGTTTCGAATGGTCAAAGTTACAAAAAAATACGGTGAAAAATAGTGGAGGCCATCTAGTTTGACTGTTGGGGCGATGCAGACACTTGTTACTAATGTGGTACGTCTGCGCCCACTTCTTTTATCTTGGAAACAGGCGCAGTCAAATTGAAACCAACTTTAGTCGTCTCAATTTGCAGTCGATTACCTTTCTGGCAGTAATCCGACACAAGGTCACATTACAGCCCTTCAAAACAAAATTACCGATACACTAAAAGCGCCACATGCTCAATGGACGTATAAGTAGTTATGTTGTCTGCCTGCCCCACGTTTGGTAACAGTATCTCCAGCACAGTGTTTCTTTTCTTTAGAAACTCTAGAATCCAGTTTGACCATGACAGCAGCATATAACATGCAGTGCTTTTAATGTGAAGGCATTTTTTT
>Ga0066192_1000283_pt1 | contig 10498 bp, 1 predicted proteins | sample WorMetvacBELIZE1_FD_58707 | JGI IMG/M metagenome (GOLD analysis project Ga0066192, IMG submission 58707) | Marine gutless worms symbiont microbial communities from Max Planck institute for Marine Microbiology, Germany - Olavius vacuus BELIZE.1... | ecosystem: Host-associated > Annelida >... | reverse complement strand
GGTAACGATCGGTCCAGGGCGTTCAAAGTTACGGAGGGTCGAATTTTGGCTTGCTCCATAAGAATGGCTTGTCGCCTATAGCTGTAGCACGACTGTGCTACATGTGATTGCAGTATATTAAGCGGTATCATTATTATGACGTTGTATACGTTACGAATTGTAGGATCGTGCGACTGTGATGGTCCGAACTGGTCGGGAGATCTCTGCAATCAATGTGCTCCCAATTATTTCGGTGCATCGTGTCTGCCGCAATCTCTGCTGCCACCCACGTTGACATTCATCAGTGCTCCTCGGTACAGCGGCGTCGACGTCACGATATCGTGGCAGTACGACATAGTGGCAACAAGCACCTGTACATTACAGGCACCACAGTTAACCTACCCGGTCACATGTAACCAATCAGTGACACTCAACAACCTCCACTCAGAGGGCTACTATACGCTGTTTGTACAGGCTGTCGATGAATACGGCAATGCGGCGCAATACCAACACTCATGGTTTGTTGATCGTACTTCTCCAATCCTGTGGTTCATCTCGACACCACCACCATCTAACAACGGCGCGTTGGTGGTCTTCGTTCTCTTCTGCCGTGATGCCACTCGGTGCACAATTAACTGTTCCCTCGCATTGGTTGATCAGTCGACCGATTACAGCGAGTGTGGAGCGCGGTACTCCAGGCGTAACCTTCCTGATGGAGACTATCTCTACTCCGCATACGCTGTTGATGCTGTCGGAAATACAGGAAGTGTTGTGTCTTACCGCTTCATTGTGGATACCGAGCCTCCAGTAGTTAACAGCATTCCAAACATTACGATCCGCTGTGGAGAGAACTACTTCCCGCCGGCTATTCAGACTCCCATCTACAGTGACAATATCGACAAGAATCTCCAGATTACTTTCTCTGATCGTTCTACCGGCAGCTGCCAGACATTACGAACGTGGACAGTTCAAGATCGAGCTGGAAACGTGGGTCGATACAACCAGACAATCTCCTTCCGTGATGTGGTGCCGCCAGTAATGGGAGCCTCCAGTGAATTGTACATAGCATGCAGCGAGGTTGAGAACTTGAATGTACCCAGCTATGTGATCACGCTTCTAAACATTACAAGCCAGTGTAATCGTAACATCACCATCAATGCTGCCAGTCATCCTCCAATTAGTGTGTGTGGTGTCACCGTATCTCGACGCTGGATCATTGCCGATGACTGTAGTAATCAAGTCCAGTTTTCTCAGACCATATATGTCCTCCGACCAATCAATCCACTTTTTCCTGACAATGGCCAGACGAATATTACGCTTTATCAGTCGCTGGGTTGGCCAAATTATCCAGGCTCAACGTCCTACAGACTATACTTATGGCGACATGGCGGTAACAGGCCAGACGTTCCGGCCGCAGTTCTCTACAACAGAACCTATCGTCCTGTTGCTCCATATCCCGCCAACACTAGAATGCTGTGGCAAGTTATGTACAGTGTAAATGGATCTTACATTCCTGGTCCATTCTGGGGTTTTATCACCCGAGCATTTGCTGATCTGGCTATAATGGACATTGATATCCCGACAACTGCATTTTCTGGCTCGTCAGTTGCGGTGACGTGGACTGTAAGAAACATTGGGAATGTTAGTACGAGCCTGTCGAGTTCACATATATGTGAATCTATATACCTTGGCAGGTCTGACGTCTTCGAGAATGTAGTTCGTCGGTGGAGGAAGTGTGTACAGCGTTACATTGATCCAGACGACGGATATCAAGGCAACTGTAGTGTACAGTTGTCACAGGGTGAGGTTGGAGAGTTCTACGTCTTCGTTGAAGTTTTCATTAACAACGACTATTCTGTTGATAATAACATCCTCCGTTCGCCAGAAAGTATAGTGGTTCAGTTAACTCCGCCTCCTAATTTGATAGTGTCGTCAGTGTCTGTAATTGGGAACCTATTTTCCGGTAAAATGGCGGCAGGTGGTTGGACTGTGGTAAATGAAGGGCTCGGAATCACAGGTAACGCTACATGGAGAGATGCAGTGTATTTGTCCGCAGACGAGCACTTGGACTCGACAGACACGCTTCTGGCCGTTGTACCACACTCCGGTCTACTGGCATCCGGCAGCATCTACAGAGTTTCCACATCATCGCTACAAATTCCAGGCAGAAAATACGGTAACTTTTCACTCATCGTTCGTACAGATGCATACAATGAAATCTTTGAAGGACTGGATGAAAACGACAACGATCGTGCAATCACGATAAACGTTATTCTGTCTCCATATCCGGACCTGTATGTAGAAAACATAACAGCTGCTACTCTGGCGTACACGGGCGATGTACTGCTAATATCTGCAGTTATAAAAAATCGTGGACCTGGCGCACCGTCCGAGTCTGTCTGGAAAGATGCGCTGATCATATCCTCTGTTAGTCGACGGGTGTACTATAATCAGCGAAGTATATTTAAGCATACGCATCCTCTCCCGGGCACTTCGTACACTATTGGGTTTAGATACACCGTTCCAGTTCTGCCAAATGACAAGTATAACATTTGTGTCGTGGCCGATGCGAAGAATGCTGTCTTCGAATATAACAAGAAAGCTAACAATCGGCGATGCACAAGTGTCAATATTTATCAGCGATTGCCTGATTTGTCTGTCACCACCGGCAGAGCTGTTGTGTTTGAAAATACAACAGCCAGTTATCTTATATACAACGTAACGGTAACAGATATGGCACAAGGAAGTTTCCAGAGAACCTCGTGGATTGATGGTCTCTTTCTTACGACATCTGAAGATTTGACAATTGCTAGGCAGATTATTACAAACATGATTCATCTGTCTTCTTTTGCAAATCACTCGTACATGATATGGAATACAGTGGCTCGCATTCCACGCGTTTATTTCGGCGAGTTCAGTGTTGTATATGTAGCCGATTATTATGGCACAGTGATTGACACAAACAGAGCAAATAATCAACGCACGCTGGGTTCTGTAACAATTCGCAGACGACTATCTGACCTTGTCCTGGCTAATGCTACTGTAGATCAGCAGGAGTATGCTGCTGGATCAGTTGTGTCTGTCGAGTGGGTGGTTGCGAACATTGGTAATCTCAGTGCCCAGTTTAAATGGAGAGATGAGATCAGTCTCACCTTGCATGGCAGGTTCGTTTTATCAGCAGTCATTCCGACCGCAACAGTACTACTTCTGCCAGGAGGATTTTACTTAAATTATGCACATCTAACAATTCCAGAAAATCTGGCGGGATTATGTCGCCTGACTGTCATGACTGGTGTCGGAGCACCGTCGACAGTCGAGACATATACAGCTAATAATATGAAGACACTAGATATTAAAGTTTCTTTGCCTCCTGTAGCAGATCTTGGCATAGTAACAGTCAACTACACAATGTCAGTCGTCAAAACATCTCGCTTACTTAATGTGAAATACGTCGTATCTAACGAGGGCAACTCTATGCAGACGTCGGCTAACTGGACTGACGAGATTCTGCTTGATGATGGCAGAGGCAATGTAGTTATCATATCTCATGTTTCTCAACAGAAACAATTGTTATCCACTGAAGAGTACTCGGCTTCAGTATCCATCGTGGTACCGACAGCAGTTCGTGGCTACTATCACCTACAAGTTCATGCTGATGTTTTCGATACTGTACCAGAAGGGAATGCCGAGGGAAACAACATCCTTTACTGGTCTAAGTATGTTTATATACCACCGGCACCCGGTGCCATGTTGACAATAAATTGCAGTACATTGTCGCCGAACGCTACATATCTCAGTGGGACGACATTGTCACTAAACTGTGAAGTACGCAATGAAGGACTCGCTGATATTCCATTATCAAGCTGGACTGATGCTCTATACATAACGACAAGCCAGCTTGTCACTGCACACCAGGTTATCAGTTCTGGATATCTTGTAGCATCCATAATCCAAAACAGGGCATTGTCAGTCAGTGGAAGTTATGCTGTAGACTTCGTGGGAGATGTGCCGTTTCTAGCTAACTCTGGGCAGGTTGCATACGTCTATGTGGTAGCTGATATTAATGAGCGACTTGGGTTAACTGATTCCATATATGCCAGCTCACCATTTATGATAGATACTGGACCGCTCCCCGATCTTACAGTTATTCCAGTGAAAGTTCCAACTGATGTTCAGTCTGGAAGTGTGTACAACGTGTCGTTTACAGTGTTAAATTCCGGAAAGAGAACGGCATACGGGACGTGGTTTGACATTATCTATCTCAGTCAGGACGACATTCTTGATCCGTTCGACTTGACCCTTAAATCATCGGAAAGGCTGTCCATTCTATCTGTTGGCCATAACTACACACAGACGTTACTCGTCAGTATACCGTACGATCTTGCTGTGTCTTCACAGTACTTGATTATTTCGGTGAATGTAGGTGATCGGCTGTTTGAGTCCGATAATGATAACAATATTATATTGAAGCTCCTCAGTGTAGTCTCACTTCCATCCGTAGATCTGGCGGTTACGAACGTGACATTTTCGCAGGCAAACGTGACGTATTGGGATGATGTGAGGTTTGTATGGTATGTCGGTAACAACGGAAGTCTGGCGGTGTCTGGTTACAAGTGTGATTCTGTGTATCTGTCAGCTGACGACGTTTGGGACGTGACTGATAGTACCTTGACACAACAGAGGTGCGGACCGTTCAACTATACACAACGTGGCGGGAATGAAGAGTTGACAGTTGCCGTTATTCCGCCCGTCGCTGTGGGTGACTACAAGACAATCGTCCGAACACGTTCTAACGTTAACGATTTCAATTTGGTGAACAATGTCGGCGTTAGCGTTGGTAATCTGTCCGTAAGTCCGCCGGTTATTTATCTCAGTAAACCAAAGACTGCGCCAATGCGTACAAATCACCAACTAGTCTTTCGTTTAGTTGATTTGCCTGCTGGCAAAGCAGTCACTGTGACGCTAAAAACCGATTACCTGTTGGCCTACCACAGACTGTATATTAGACACTCCTCTACGCCGTCGACCAACGTCTATGACTTTGCATCTTCTCAACCAGGTATTACAAAGCAAGTAGTCAGTGTACCTTTCGTTAAGCCTGGTTTTTACTATGTACTTATTGAAAGCGGCAGTTCAGTCTTAATTGCAGAACACTATGACATCGTCGTTCTAGCACGCATCGCAAAATTTGAGATCGATTCAGTATTTCCGACTGTCATTTCTCCAGTTGGGTCCGCTACGCTGCGGATTGTTGGAACTTTTTTCGGGCACCGCCTTCGTTGTTGTCTGGTTCAGTCACTGAATGCAACTAGTGTCTGTTCTTCAGATGCGGCACGTTTCGGTCCTGAGGAAGCATATTGCACACTCCTTGTGTCGGGTCTTGCAGATGGAAACTACACACTGACGTTGCAGAGTCAACAGAAAGGTAAAGAAGTTCGTCTTGAAGCCGCCATTGAAGTAATGCACCTGGCACTACCCGGAAAGGCCGAAATTGAAATGAAAGGCGATACTCGTTTGCGAGAAGGCGAGATTGCAGTTGCTACAGTAATGGTATCCAACATTGGATATTCAGATATCGTAAATCCGGTCTTATTGCTTTCGTGCGCACCGCATGTTGTAGCTAAGCCTATCTTAGGGAATGCTGGTATGTCATGGTCTAACAAAATTATCTTTTTACCATTGCAACAAAACAGACCACCTTCTGTGATTCCGCCAAGAACTACGTATCAGGTGTCTTTCAGTTTTCAGGCTAATGCAACTGGGGAAATGCCAATTATTGCCGGAGTTGTGTCCGATAGTGTTCTGAAAGACATCATTACACAGTGGATGGACGATCTACGGCCAAGTAATCTGTCCGGCGATGTTTGGAGCCAGATATGGGAAAACGTCCAATTGTGTCTTGGCGATTCTCCACGTGATCTGTTCTACCGGTTAGGTCATTTCATCTATCAACATTACTCATCTACATATACACTTGATAGTATAATGGCTCATCTTGTGGAAATAGCTGATAACACAGTGCCTACGTTTGTGCTTGCTCAGTCTGTTGACGTGTCCGACGAGAGTTTCTCTGATTCTGTCATTCTTGCTCTTGAACGAACTTACACTTCTTCTCTCACTAGTCGACTGACAGCTGGTCGCTTTGGTAGGGGCTGGTCTTCAGATCTCATTGACATCAAGGTAGTAGATCGGCGTACAGCGATATTACTTGTTAAAGGCCGAGGACACTATCTATTCGCCTCCACAGACTCCGGTGATTCCGTTTATTTGAGCTCTCGATTGTCTAGTGACCAGATTGTACGAACAGCCTCCGAAGTTCTTTATTATCGGGATAGTTTTGTGTTTGTGTTTGACATATCGACCGGTCGACTGCAATATCTTACGGACAGTGACAACAGAAACAACATAACGGTGATGTACAACGCTGACTACAAGCCAGAGAGATTCGTTCATTCAAACGGTAGTCAGATCAAACTTCAGTACAACAGCGATGGATACGTAGCAAACACTGAACTCTGGAAAGATGGATCTCTCGTTGCAAACGTCTCATACAGTTATTCTGATGAGGGATATCTACAACAGGTTATTGACGATGTCAGTATCACAGAATACGAGTATGATGAGAATGGTGATCTTGTTGTGTGGAATAATGGTCGCGGCACTCGTACTACTTTTACGTACGATGACAAGCTGTGGCTGAACTCTACATCCACGTACCTGGACGACACTCTTGTTCACTCGGTGTCGAGACAACAGAATTGCGACGGCAGTTCGACCGTGACGGTGCTACCTTTGAACTTCACCAGCTACTTCGTGCATGGCTTCGACGGCGCCTTGATTCAGACGTCCACAACATCTGATTTACCAGTTCATTACATTCGTAATGGACGTTCAAACACTGTCACCGTGATCGTCGGCGACGACGTGAAACTACGTCAGCAGTTCGACAACAAAAAGAACACTGTCAGTATTGTAGACGCCAACGGAGATGGTACTTCAGTTACTTTCCGGAAAAACGGCGAAATCCGTTCTATTGGCTTGACAGGGAAAACGCCATACTACCGTATCAACTATGATGGCAATGGCACGCCGCTGAACTTGACTTACCCTGACGGCACTGCAGACATCATGGAATACAACGCAGTCGGAAATCTATTGAAATTCACTGCTCAGGACGGATCTGTTATCACGTATGAGTACGATCACAGTTCGTTGCCAACAGCAAAGCACACGGCAGATGCCACGTACAGGTATGCATACAACATGAAGCAACAGTTAAGCGAAATAAATTCGCCTTCGGGTACAACTAGGGTAGAATATAACGCGGATGGCCTACCTTCGCTTGTGGTCTACCCCGACAGTACATCACTTAACTATAGGTATAATAAATATTTCCAGCGGATTTCTTTAGTGTCCTCTAATGGATATAATGTGACGTACGTCTACGACAAGATGCACAGGCTGTCAAAAATGTTGGATGGTAGAGGAGTAAGGATTGTGTCTTTTGAATATGGATCTGACTCTAAGCTGGCTCAAAAGCAGTTTGGAAATGGTGTTTATACTGAATATACTTACGATGACAAACTGCTACAATTGCGTGAGATACGAAATTGCGCGGAAAATGGCTCAGTTCTGTCGTATTTCCGATATACATATAATGAGTTTGGATACAGAGCCAGTATGGAAACTAACAGTGACTATGTGTCATACGAATACGACGCCGTTGGTCAGCTGATAGCGTGGAATTCCACAAGATACGGATACAGTTCAATTCAGTACAATGCTGCCATGAATCGAGTCAGCAAAACGTCGTCTAATTCAACCGTCAAATACTATAGTAACAGCATGCTTCAGTACATCAGATACGGTGACGTGCAGACTTTTACTTATGACAAAAGAGGGAATTTAGTTGAAAAGAGAACGAAACAAGGAACGCAAAACATTGTCGAGAAGTACACATTTGATGCGGAAGATCGTGTCATTAATATCGTAGCTGGTGAGCTCTCTTGCAATTATAGATACAATGATTTAGGAACGTTGTCCAGGAAAACCTGTTCTGACGGCTCTGATGTCAAATATCTAGTGGATCCTTTCGGAGTATTTGGTTCAGACTTCATAGCCGAGAGCTTTAACGGTGAGAAGCCGGTATTTACATATCATGGACTAGATTTGGGCTTAATTGCCAGTACGCACGATGATGTGGTTGATACTACATACTATCTGTTCGACGGGGACGGCTCTACAGTTCACACAACTGACGGCAGTGGTGAGGTTAAGTCCACTTATGGATATGATCCATTCGGAGTGCTAGTAGCTGGATCTAGAAATGACGGCAATTCGTTTCGATATCTTGCCCAGTACGGCATTCGTACCATTAATCTGACCACTGACATAGTGTACATGAGAAGCCGACTGTATGATCCGCAACACGGTCGATTCCTGTCGCTTGACCCTCTGCTTTATGAGGGCAGTCCAACCAACCCTTACGCCTATGGCAACAACAATCCGTTGTTCTACAAAGATCCGTCTGGTCGCGTCGCTGTGGGTGTCGTCGGAGGCATCCTCATTGCCGGTGTCGTCGGAGGCGCCTTTAGTGGCGCGGCGTACAGCATAGAAAACAGCAATGAATGGAGTGGTGCCGGATTTGCCGGAGCCGTTGCCGGCGGATTCGTAACGGGGACTATAGCAGCCACTGGAGGTGCAGTGGGTACTACTATGTATCTCGTTAGCGGGGGCACTCCCGTTATTTTCGCTGTAGGTGCTTTAACGGCGTCACAATTCTCATTCATAGGTGGTGTGCTGGGAAGCTTTGTCCAGTCGCTAATTGAAGGTTCCAACATCAAGGGTACAAAAATCCTTAAGGAAGGTTTGTGGTCCGCAATTCCTTCGATAAAGGTGTCAAAATACGTACCAAAATACGTAATACGTTATCTTCCCAAGCTTAATCCTTTGATAAACAAAGGTCTGTCAGCCTTTGAATCATCAATAGCTGGAAAAATAATACGGGAAGCAGTGAATGCAGCTAAGGATGGCTATCGTTTTATCATCCGATGGGTGTTTTCCTGTGACCCAAATGACATACTTGGACCCGCGGGCTACGGTGATAGCAACTTCATCCATCCATCGTTAATCATGGAATTCAAAATCCGCTTTGAGAACCAGCCGAATGCGACGGCCGCGGCGCAGAGAGTAACCATCAACTGTTCGATCAACGACAACATGGACCTAAGCAGCTTCAGACTGGGAAGTTTTGGGTTCGGCGATTTCGTGCTGGACACTAAGTTCAACTCGTACTTCCATCAAGAGTTAGTAGACGTTCAGGAGCAGACAGGTGACTTCGTGTTCATCCAGGCTTCTCTGAATATCGCGAACTCTGAGGCTATCTGGCTGTTCCAGTCGATTGATCCACTAACTGGCCTGCCTCCCACCGACCCGTACGCTGGGTTTTTGCCGCCCAACAACGGCACCACCGGACAGGGTCACGTGACTTTTCGGATCGGTCTGAAACGTGACGTGGCCGATTTGTCGAAAATCTACGAGAATGCAAGCATCGTGTTCGATGAAAATCCGCCGATCGACACGCCGTCCATCTTCTACACGGTGGACCGATCCTCACCTACGGTCGTCGTCAACGTGACGCAGGACTCAGGTGGTGTTCTTCTGCAGTTCGACACCAGTGACACCGGATCTGGAACTCGGAACGTTGACCTGTTCCGCGTGTCTGACGCCGAAGAGCTAAGCCTGTTCCGAGCGGAAATCAACCAGTCAGCGGTGGTGTTGCAGAACCTGCCAGTCAACCAAGTGGTGAGATTTGCCGCTGTGGCTTCAGACAACGTTGGCAACGTCGGACAAATCGGTGCCAGTGACATTTTTACGGTGGTCGTAAATACGACGTGTCCAAATGACTGTTCAGGCAACGGCGACTGTCTGCCGTCAGGTCTGTGCCGATGTATAGGCCTATCAGGATACGTCGGCCAGGATTGCAGCACAATGAGCTCAGCGGTTATAGAGCCGCCGATACTTGAAATTTCCTACCAGAATATTACTTCAATGAACATGTCGCTGGAGATGTACGTGTCCGCGAGGTCTGTGCTGGAGCTCGGCCACAATGAAACTCTTTTTGTGAGACTGTTTGGCTTTCCTACAGGCACGGTGTTTAGTAAAGGCCACGTAGTCGCTGATGGCGTCCACCTAGCGGCAGCAGACTTCGGCATTATAATACTGACACCACCGCCACAGTTTGTTGGCATTCTTGTTGGAACTGCTGAGGCCGTTCACGTCACTGCAGTCCGTTCCACCAGGAGAAACATCGCTGTTTCCATTAACGTTATTGAGCTGTCGACTGACAGCAACACAACAAGCGTCGGGTATTCGACGACAGTCACCACACCACCAATTAGTGAGTTGTTATTATTACTGTATGTAAAAAAACAAAGTTTATAAAAACGGTTATAGGTGACGACGTAGTTGCACATCTAAAACTGCAAAAATTCACCGTTTCGTCAGATTTGTAATGTAC
>Ga0066192_1000280_pt1 | contig 10514 bp, 8 predicted proteins | sample WorMetvacBELIZE1_FD_58707 | JGI IMG/M metagenome (GOLD analysis project Ga0066192, IMG submission 58707) | Marine gutless worms symbiont microbial communities from Max Planck institute for Marine Microbiology, Germany - Olavius vacuus BELIZE.1... | ecosystem: Host-associated > Annelida >... | reverse complement strand
GTTCGCTAAAATGCTTGATTTTGCACGCTCTAACACAATAAGCACTCAAATTAGCAACATATATTTGAAGCAATTACAATAATGTGGTCAGTTTGCAGACAAAATGTCACCAACAGCTTTCCATCCGTCCACTCCCACATTTCGAGACTGACCGGCAGCGATCGATCACCGTTGTATCAACAAACGCTCCCTGCCCGAGCAGACGTCCCCCGGACACTTCCTCCCCTTAGAACACTTTCCATCCCAGGCCGATGAATGCAAAACTTTGGCCTATGATATGGTGGCACACAGCGGCCAACCTTTTCCCAATTCAGTTCACCCCACAACTTTTTCAAAAAGCTATTTTGGAAAAAGGTGTGGCGTGACAAGTGGTGACCACCCGCGATACGGCGCGGTATATAATTTCGGTCGAGTCTGCCTGTCTGTTTGTCTGTATGTCTGTCTATCAGACGATAAATTTCGAAAGCTATGACGTAGAAAGTGACAGAGTCGTTAAATTTAGTGTAGCATTGGGTTTTCGGATCTGGCTGATTGAATGGTATGATCGCCATCTTTGTCACGTGACGGAAGTGACCACGCGTAACTAAATGCACGTATTCGCGGATGGTCGGCTTTAGATTAGAAGGCAATCTTGTATTTGTATACAGTAGCGCGACAAAGACAGTGGGTCACTTGATAAAATGGATTAACTCCGGTGTCAACTCCGGTGTTATCTTTTTTTATCAAGTGACCCAATGTGTGTACGCTTCACCGCTTGCAGGTTGCTGCAGCGTTGCACGCGGGTGAAGTGGGTGTAAAAGGAAGACGCGAGTTTGGCGCGAGGGAATGTCGGTGACGTACATCGCATATTCACACAGCATGGCATATGGCAACTGTCGAAACTCAATTGTTTTTACTGTTCGTGTTGGTCGACCTGCCGACTCTTGCTGAGGCGACGGGTGTGCATATAGCATCGCAGTCGCCTGCTGTATGGCTGTACTGTATGGTATGCATTATTACACCGGCTGTATATGCGACGGTGTTGGAATTACGTGCGCAAATTATAGCGAATGATCGTCATTATCTGTAAACAGAAGGTCTCACCATTCCACGAACGTTGATGGCTGGCACAATAGGTGATGCTTGGCATCATTTATCATACTGATATCTGCAACGGGCACAAATACAAGTGAACACATTTAGTGCTAGATATCACACCTACGCCGAAGTCCTTTTCATTGCCGAAGATCAGAGGCCATCAGCGAAGTCGTTAGAGTAGTCCGATCATTGACATATCAGTCCAATCCCGGATGTCGTCCGTCCAACGTCTACTAGGTCTCCTCTTGTCTCCGTGTAGGATTGAGGTGCGTAACGCCGTAAGCCGTAAGTGCACTCACAGCATTTCAAAATATCGGAGCTTCCTGCATAGGTTACTCAAAGTGATCGATTCTACTCTTCCACTTCTTCGAATGCATTGTGTTGTTCCTGTGTTGCCTCCAACTAACTCTTAGCATTCTCCGGTAGCATATGTCATTTCGAATACAGTTATCCGTCAGTGTTTCTGCTGCATGTAGTGCCACGTAGCCCGGGCCAGATCACTGTCTGTAGGATTAAGTAGGCCTATGATACGTTTCTTGAGTTGAGAAACCAGTATTTGCATATGCAGTCTAGATAGTGACTTTAAGGCTGATTATCCAATTCCTCGGCGCCTCGCCTTTTTAGTGACAGCACTGCAACTGATTGCTTCCTTGTTCTGCAGAAGATCTCATGAGAAGAGAATGATGCTAATATACAGCTGGCGATTACAATACTGCTAATCCATGCATTTTGAGTCTGCAGAGATGTGCTTTAATTGTCATTGCTGTAGTTTACTATTTTTGCATAATCTGCATATCGTGCAAAATATCCGCAACATGCTTGTATTATCGGAGCTCTTTTTCGAAAAATAATCGTTGTACGAATAGAAGTTCTAAATACGATACTATATCCAGTATTTTCTCTCGGGTGCACTTTTTTTACTCAAAAAGTTGACCATCCACCCCATCCTTCAACCCTCCCCCGCCCAGCAAAAATTTCCTCAAAAAATTGACTTCTTGCTCTGCCTGAACTTACCCCTATAAATTACGCCAAAATTTTTCTCGCCCTGGGGGGCTGCACGTGCACCCAGTGAACCCCCTGGCTACATCTATGGCTATCGCTGTAACAAATGCGGCAGCCAAGCGTTGTTGGCCTTGTTTCAAAGTTTGTTCTAATTCCCAATATGGGTATAACATAACGGACCAAATGAATTTTAATTAACGGAAAAATGAGGTTTTCGAATACTGCATTTTGTTACATGTTTCTTCGGCGTCTGCATACGGAGATTCGTCTTTATGTATTTACGACGTGATCTGTGAGTTGGCGCGGTACCGTTGGCGCGGTTCAACGTGTCGGCTGCCGTTTACGTAGTGTTCGTTTCTGGTTTCACGTTCGTTCTGAAGTTACACGCCAGCAGTAATAGTATAACCGAAGTTAAAAAGCAGAAAAGCCAAACAACTTGTATGTGGCTGAATTGGAGACGGCCGAGTGTAAACAGCGACCGGCGCATGAAGAGGAATCACCGACGTCGTTTACATCTTTGCAGGCATCTCATCTCTCGCTTCCTCTGCTGCGCACTTAACCTCGCTTCTGCAGCCGCACTCCCTAGCATCTGTGGCTCGCTCCAGGCTGGACTTCACTCGTTGCTGTGCGCCGTGGCATGTGGATTGAATTAAGGGCGGCGCGTCGGACGAGCGGCTGTTGCATGGCGCGTGCGGTCGTAGCTGTTAAAATACCGTCCCGACGAATATGAAGCCTTCGAGGCGAGGCGTTGAACGAGCACGAACATATGGCAATGACAGGACTCTGGTATGGAAGCAACGAGGCGTAGTATGTGGCTGGTATGTACTATGTGACTAAAAGTAGTCTCTCGTTCGTCCACTCCTCACTCTCAGTTGTGTCGACTCGCTCATCATTGCTAGGATTGCAAAATGCCGGCGATCGAACTTTCTTATGTTTTCATTTCGATGGTGTTTGTACATTAAAAACGTGCATCCATTATCAGTATGTGATTAGTAGGCCTAACTAAAATATCGCTTATCGCCCGGCCTTCAGTATGCAATTGCCCAACAAGTATGTAAACCAATACGCTGTCGTAATAATGCGCGCATTTTTATAATTATTATAAGAATGTTTTCCATTTCTTGAGATATATTATTATTTTTGTACCCAGGACGTAAGTCCCGGGATTTCAAAAATTACAAAAAGATCGTCAAGCTGGGAAGACCACTAATAATAATAATTGCTATTATTATTACAACCATATGTGGCACGACAACTACACATTCTTTAAAGATCAAGAGAAAGTCGCAGTAGTTAAAAGCCGTTTGTGAATATGTTTATTTCAGTCAATTCGGTGCTGAGAATTAAATGGAGAATGTCCGACATCGAGTGGCAACGACGACGCGAAGAACGAAAGGTTCAAATCAGGAGACTACGGCACCTAGTGTGAACACGGCCGCCTTCAGTCGACAAGCGCCGGCTGCAGGCGACAGCGAGAACTATCATACAGGAAGACGTCAGCGGTCACGTCGACGTGATGTCCACGTCGCTCCTGGTGACTTCGTGCGAGTGTCGCCTCCCGCCGCAACGACCGCCGACGCTGTACGCCGCCAAGTCGACAGTTGCGACGTCCACGCCAAGTCGCCGCAATTCTGGGCGCAGCCTGTGTTCACTAGCGGTAGCAGGACCGAGAGGCGGTCGCGGTCTCCGCCGAGGCCGCCGTTCCTCCTCGAACGTGGAGTTCAGCGTGGCGAGATGTCGGGAGAATATGTGCGGAATGCGGTGGACAACGGTCGCTTGCAGGAGCAGCAGTTGACTGACGACTCGTATCATCGACCGCGTTATCATCAACGCCAACAGCAGCAGCACCAGCAGCAGCAGCATAATCACGCCGCTGCTCTGAAAAACCCGTCAGTCGAGTTCGCTGCACGCTGTGCAGTCGACTGCCGTCCACAACTGCGTCCTAATCCGACATCGATGCTGCCTGCTCGAACAGTAACGTCGCCGACACCGGCGTCTTTGTCGCCGCCACCGACGTCCTTGTCGCCGCCGTACTTGAACGATAACAAGACGCTGTTGAAGGAAGCATTAATATCAGCAGCCGCCGCCAAACTGGCGCGGTCGTCGAGCGCCAGGTCTGCCGTAAAGCCGCTGGTTGTCGTTCGTAATGGACCGTCCAAGTCGTCGAGTGACGAGCGTGTCGACGCTGACGCAATGACAACGATGACGACAGTCAATTCTCCTCCGAGCGGTGACGGACCAGAGTCTCCCGCCGCGACCGTCGAGGCTCCTGAGCACACGGCAGACTTCGCTGTCGCCACGGCTGCCGCCGCCGCTGCTGCTGCTACTCGTCGTTCCAGGACTGGCCGACCAGATGCTGATCAAACTACCAGCAGCGGCGTGACGGCTTCTTCTGCTGTACCTTGGACTCGCCTGGCTGACAGTGCTGGTACCCAGAGAACTAGAGCTCTGAACCGTGACGCAGCTGCCGGTAATCAAGTATCTCAAAGCAACGCGGCTGCATCGTCAGTGTCTGGCATCAAAACGCAGGACAGTGCTGCGTTCCGCTTGACCAGAGCGGTGGACTCTGGCGCTTCACCTACCGCAGCCGGCCAGACATCACCCTCGTATAACTGCGACCACGTGGATGACAGTCGACGAGCAGCGGCACTTCTCCCCGCACCTGCAGTTACGAGAAACTTGTCTGAAACATCGAGCAAGACTAATTCGAAGAAAACTGCTAGCGCCACCAGCGACAACAGGAAAGACCTACGACAGCCAATTATCGACAAGTCGAAGAGGGACTGTGATAAGACAGTTAGCGACAACAACATAACTGGACGTGAAACAACGCCTGTTGGTGCTGATACACAGACCTGCCATGAGTCCGCAAGTGCCAAGTCTGGAGTGTCGTTTGTCAAGACGATTCTGTCACGCACTCGTTCTCCGTCGCCGACTCGAGGTCGTCGAAGCAGAAGTAAAGGCAAGGCGCTGCACACGTCACCGAGGCCATCGTCTATCAAGCGACTAGGCGCTGAAGTTGCTCAACGCATCGGCGAGCCAGTCAAAGGATACTTGAAGCACCTGCGCGACCGCAGCAGCCAGCGTCGACGACCCGCTGAGTCAGCCACTGACAGCGCCGTGAAGACAACAGACGAAGCAGAATCGACAGCGTGTCAAGACAGCGAACTCGCGAGTACTGTGGACAGTCAGACAAGACCGAGCGATGAGAGCCCGTCCGCTGTACAGACCACCAGCTGCGATAACCGCAGTACTGAAGACATGCCTAGTCGGGGTCGTCGTCGTTTCAGGACAGACAGGAATAAGCAGGACAACGAGAGTTCGGCGCTGACGTCGCAGTGGAAATCGACGTCAGAGTTGACGACGCCGATGAGCCGGCTAGACAATCTGCTGAAGGCAAACAGCATGCAGCATCTGCAGACGTCGCGGAATAACAGAGCGCCAGTCGACGACGCTGGCAGTCCCTCTTCCTCGACGTCGTCACGACTGCCGCTACTCAGTAAGACCAGTCAGTCGGCCGGGTGTCTGCTGTCCTCAGAGACGCAGCGTCAGCAGTCAGTCGAACGTCAGCGTGCGACAACGATGAGTCGATGTTATCTGGAGAAACCTCCGCGAACTGCACGACGAGCCATGACCGTCCAACTTGATCGACAGCAGACGCCAGCACTCTCCGTTAGACAGCGCCAGTCCACCAGCCAGGCGGATCTGCGTAACCCACAACCAGAAGGCGAAGCACCTGCCGACTCCAGTAAATCGACGAAGGACGACGACACCAGCAAACAGTCGACAGATGGAGCGACATCGGCGACGGCAGCGACGACGACGAGAAATTGTTTGCGACAGCTTCGCTCCGTCAACCACACGTCTTCATCGTCGTCGTCACAGAATGAACGCGATCTGCGTGAACTGTACGAGCAGAAGAGACTCGAGCGACAGCTGGAAGAGAAGCTGGCAGTGATGGAGAAACAGCGAGCGGACATGATCGCCAAGCTGTGGTCGCAGATCGATCATCCACGCGAAACGAACACAGCGACGCGACCGAGAACACCGGCGCTCAGTGACCACTTGCGTGATTCGTCGTCGTCGTCGGGGATCGTTCTACCACTGTCGTACAACAGAGCATCACCAGCTGAAAACAACAACCAGGTACACGCCCGAGTGTTGAACCGGAAGAACTTAATGATCCTATGACCTTGACCGTTGACATTGACTCACACGCAGCATGTACAGGAAGTATAAAGGACCGACTTATATTATACCTGGTTTGAAGTAAATTTAAATAAATACCATCAGTTTTTTCTCATACATCTGACTGTCGAGGTGACTTATCGACAGACAGCTCGAAGCCATACAGTCCACTGTCAGACCAGAACAATGGCAGAACATTAAGTAAGTAAGTAAGTAAGTAAGTAAGTAAGTCCATAATGTAAGGTACTCTGCAAGCGACAGTCACTGACGCGGCGAGCCTCAGCAAACAGGTGCGTCTTCAGCAAACAGCGAAACTCCCAAAAGATAAGCTTAGAATCGCACAAGTGGTGAGGTAGGCCGACTTAGTTCGGGCATTGATATTTTGCAGACTTTTTGCGTTAATGATGTCTTAAATTGTGCCTCCTGCAAGCGGAATGTGTCTTATCAAGCTATGCGGTTTCGCTAATGCAATACACAGCTAGTAAACATAACAGAGTCGTGTTTACAACACAGCAGAGACAGTAGCAGGCGGCGTGGCGAGCAGGGAATGACTGATAGGTGAGAGAGAGAGACAGATGACAGAATCGAATCGACAACACTCGACAGTGTATGACGACAAGTGCAGCCGTCTACACAAACGGAGTTTCGCTCCTTGCGCTCGACTCTTGTTGTTGTACGGATGTTGTGCAGTGTCTGCTGGCTTCAGGATTGACACATACAACAGTAATACAGCATGTAACATGCAATATGATATAGTATTAAAAGTACGTATTTTGGCGCTAACAAACGAAGCCGTTTATGAGAATCAACGTCGATTTGTAATTAAAATCCGTCGGATTAGAACTGCAGCTTCTGTTATACTGTCTTGGAGCTACCATTGCTATCATTGCTATTGCCAACAATAGGCGGTGAGAGGCTTATGTTTTCGGGTCTGCCCTCCGACCGTCCGTGCATTGTCCGTTAACGTCTTTCCGTGACGTGCTATCGCTTCACTTGGTGGAAAGATTTCAGTGAAACTAATCGGCTTAAAGTGATCACCATGTGAGTTGCCGTTGCTGGAAAGATTTTAAAGCGCAGAGATCAAAGGTCAAGGTCAAGGTCATCGCGAGACTTAATGCACTTTTGCGGCGGATGCTTCATTTCAATAGTGTAGCGTCGAGGCTTAAACCCCGCCCCTCCCCCTCATAGCGACCTCTATGACGCAGCGTGCTGGTCGCTATAAACACTTTTAGACGAGACGCAACGTTGAGTTGAGTTGAGATGTGTCGCTGTAAACATCCTCCACGATAGACGCAAAATGATGATCGCTGCCCGTCGCCAAAGAGCGTCGCGGTGTTGTGAACGCTTCAGAACTCCGCGACGCTCGTCAGCGATCACCATTTCTAACGTACGCACCGCTCCATTGCCTCCCTTGGCTACGATCTGGTTTTGTATCTGGCAGCTGCCACCTAATGCATACCAAGAAATTAGCTTTATCGGTTTAGCACATTTCTTGCTACCCGGTCTTTGTTGCACTCCATAAAAAATCCACTGATGAATGATAAGTGAAAACACGTAGAACACGACATAAACTGACAACTGCGCGTCAGCACAATAAATGGTCCAACTGTCCAGTCGTATAGTTATCTTTGCATTTCATTACTTTTGTAACATATTTCAAAGTCAAACCTTGCTGAGCACACCGAGTCAGCCACATCTTTCGTCTCACAACACGATGAGTTTTTGGCGACGTTGCAGTCGCTTCCAGTGCACTTCTTTTTTTCACGCGATCATTATAAGCTTCTGAATAACCATCGTAAAGGGCAATCGTGCTGTTTCCATGCATCAGTTAACTGCTCTTCTGCTTCTAACAGCCAGTCAGTAACAATATACGTCAACGATGACGTCGTGACCTACACTGTATGTAAAATGGGTCGCCACGTTCAGAGTCGATCAGTGGAAGCATTATTTGGCGACTCTGTGTCGAGGTGCGTCGTGATGTGTCTATAAACACTTCTATGACACGACGCAACTCAACGCGACGTCGCTATCAACAGGGCTTTTGAGCAGTTTGCCGTGGATACAGTTTTACCAGAATGCAAACGTTTTATAAGCACGCCGCTGATAAGCAGGTATGCCCATGGAGTCCGTTGAGTTCTTAGATCTAGGCTTCAACGCCTAAACGGGAAGCTTAGTGTACGTTATAGGCCTATAATTGTGCGACCTACAGCGTGAAAATACCAGGTACCAGCGTACCAAAAATGAGCTATCGGTATCAAGGCTTTCATTACCACGCCGCATAATTACAGCGATTGCGAGCTCACAATGTGTATCGAACTAATGTCGTACACGCTGTGAAGATAAACTGACTGCCGTGACGGTGTGTGGTGATACGCAGATGGTCAATGACCCTCTCGGAGATCTGCTGATCGAGCTCAGTTCAACGCCTGCGACTGCTCGCTGGATTGAACGTCGACGAGCGGGGCGTACAACGACGGCGACGCTGCGACCGCGGGCGGCCAGCTGTAGCCGTCGCCTGATGTCGGACACTCCGGATGCTGCTGCGGCGACGGCGCTGACTTCCAAGAGTCAATCACACACTCAGCTCCATCGCAATCCATCCAACTGCAGCGATCTCGCGCGCGCAGATAGCAGCCATGTTCACCTACGTCACAGGTCTCATCAGCAGCTGCAGCCAAAGCCGGTACGTCAACTTGTATGCGGCGCGTAAAGTCTGCTGGTCAGAGACGAAACTTTAAAACATTTATAACAGTGAGCTTATATTGCAGTTTACGCAGCTGTTTTATATGTGCCCTAACGATGGGCCTTACACGCGCTGTGATGGAAGGGCAGTTTTTTAACATTTATATTTTCGATTTTTCCACCAAATTGTGTTATTTCTATTCTCGCATTAGTTCGCTGACTTTATCCGAGCAGTTTGACCGAACTTTGTACGTGTGCCCGTCTACTGTGTCGGTATGCTAAATTTCACCCACACAAGACCATCCCTGCCGAGTTGTCATATCGATCTTCAAAATGGCGGCAATGGAGTCGCCGGATTCGGCTAGGATGACGGCACTCTGTGCAAACCAGGTTCTAACGAGATATTGAATCCACGGCTGATGTATATACATACGTACTTCCGGTTTAGTTGTGCCATATTAGAATTCTACTTCCGGTTTCGATTTTGACCATGTGTAGTCATCGGCATGTCATTTTGCATCGGCCTACCAAATTTCATCCAAATTGAACCATCGGTGGCGGAGTTATGACGTCGAATCGATTTTTCAAGATGACGGCCTATACATAGGTCAAAATTGAAACCGGATATAGAATTTCATATGGCGGCCGTCAGTTTTCTGAAACCGATAATAGTCATATCTCAGCCGTGTATTGAGATATCTCATCGAAATTTGGTATGTAAATGGATATCCACCTTCTTAAAGGAGTGCCATCACTGAACCTGAACCCGGAAGTAGATTTCCGACTATATGGCCGCCATCTTATCATTGTTATTGTTATGATTATTATTAGGCGAGACATTACGTGTGTTGTGTATAGTCGAGTTCGAACTCGCGTCCCCTCACGTGTTACCTGCCGGTACGCGACCGTGACGTGGATCTGCGTCGTTTCATCGAGACCTCTGGTCATCGTGTCGACCAGTGTGGTCACGTACAGCTAACAGCGAGCACCTGTCATGGCTACCTGACCAAGTTGAGCGCTGGCGCCACGGTCAAACAGTGGAAACGACGCTGGTTCGTGCTCGACCGTGCACAGCGCTGCCTGCAGTACTACCCCGACCAGACGGAGAAGAGCGCCGACGGTGTCTTCATCTGGTTCCAAACGATCCAAGACGTGTTTGTCGACCACGAGCGGCGGTCGCACAGTCCGCGTCCAGAGTCCACGTTCTGTGTCAAGACAGTCGAACGACCGCTGTTTCTTATCGCCCCGACGCCGGAAACGATGCGCATATGGATAGATGTAATATTCACCGGCGCCGAGGGCTATCAGCAATTCGTTTAACACGATCCACTTGTTGTTGACGTTAGGTTATTTATTACGTGTTGTGTGTATTTCTGGTACAATAGCTAATCTGTCGCGTCTAGCTGATGTATCCTCGCCGTGTTCTAGGCATTTTCTGGTCAGAACATAGTAAGGGCGTGTCACGTTTAGTCACTCCAGAAAAGTACCAACCAACCGACGTATGTCAAATTACATCACAGTCGTATTGTGTGTTTATGTGTCTTACGTGTCTTATTAAGAGCATT
>Ga0066192_1000279_pt1 | contig 10514 bp, 7 predicted proteins | sample WorMetvacBELIZE1_FD_58707 | JGI IMG/M metagenome (GOLD analysis project Ga0066192, IMG submission 58707) | Marine gutless worms symbiont microbial communities from Max Planck institute for Marine Microbiology, Germany - Olavius vacuus BELIZE.1... | ecosystem: Host-associated > Annelida >... | reverse complement strand
GTTCAAACAGAGTTTTTTTGTATTTGAAGTTGATGATGTATGCAGATGCGGACGTCCGCATCAGGAGAGGGGGGGGTCAGCCAGATGCGGACAAAAGCGGACAAGAGGGGAGGGGGGTAAAAATCACCAAATTTTTGCGGACGTCCTTCATGGACGACCCCTAAGCAACTAAGCATTGGTCATGTGAGTGATAGTTCTGCAAAACTGCGGTGTTTATTTTCTCTTTACATTCTGCGTGTGTGCACACTCACCATACGCACATCCATGCAACATGCAAACGCCATGTTGCAGAAGGGTTGACCTGATCTATCTTCAGGTTGCCAAAATGCACAGATTTCAGCGTTAATTTCTACGTACTCGGAGGATTCAGAGTGGAAAACTTGCATTGACGAGTCATGCAAGTTTTCCACTCTGAATCCTCCGAGTATGTCTCTTACTACTTAGTAAATATTTTGCATACTCAACTACTTCTCAATGTTTTTGAATGGACATGTTGTTTGCTGTAGACGTTCGATCATCACTGTCCGTGGGTGAACAACTGTGTCGGACGAAGAAATTATCGCTTTTTCTTTCAGTTTCTTGTGTCTCTGACGATACACATGTGCAGCGTGTTTGCACTCAGTCTCATCTACGTTCTCGACAATCAGACGAACCTGCGTACTCCTAGCAACATTGTGTCGTGCGTATTGACTTCTGTTTGCATGCTTTGTGTCATTCATTTGGCAACAAAAGCAGCTGTAGTTGAGGTGTTGGAATATCACCTGTGTTTAACTTCTACTGATAAATTAGTGACATCAAGCCAAAATCATAGACTGTAAAAGCACCTGTAAGGGGGATTAGTTGACCTCACCTTTTGCAGTTGGAGTCATGGAATGTTGTTTGACCTCGCACTTTTTTTGTGCATAAGTTAAATTTGGCAACTTTCCTGTCGAGCTTGTTTCGATCAAGATCAGTATGTCAAGCATTGTGAAAGGCAGATGTGCCATATGTAGCAGTTACAGCCATCAGAATTATGCAAAGATAATTTCATCTGAAGCTTAGAGTGAGATGTACTGTGCTGTGTTTGCAGTATGTGTATAATGGTGATTGTCGGCTTGCTGTGTGTTCCTATCGTCGGTCTGACTGGCTTTCATATCGTCCTTGTTGCACGTGGCCGCACCACAAATGAACAGGTTTGATGTGTGGTTGTTATTGTTATACATGAACAGATCAAAGGGACACTGTCACGAGAATTGCTGCCAGGGCACTGTACGTGAAGTAATGTTGCACGTCTGTATTGACAAGTGGCACAGTGATGTTCGATCACCATCAAAAGATGCGTTAAACCGCCACATTTTCATTTGTCGTCTTACTGTCACAGACGAGCATATTGATGAGGAGAAATTTGACAGTCAACTTTACAAAAGTAACAGTTCATTGATTGTCATTTTCAGTTGAAAGGTACCGTACAAAACTAGGGACGGACAACTGTATCGTTGCAGTTACTTTGTCAGTCATGTGCATGTGCATAATTGCTTACATATACAGACTTTCAGTGAAATGCAGCATCTTTATTGTTATTACTGAGATAGGAATTTTGATAAATCTTTTGGATTGTTATACTTCGTTAAGTTTCAGCATAACCGGGCGAATCAAAGTGTCGTACTGTATTTCTGAGATTGCGAAATTGATTGTATTTTAGTCTGCCGATTTTCGGCTAAAAATTCTGGAATACTGGTCGTAGTCATTTCAGTAACAGCAATAGTTGTTATAAATGGAGGTTAATAATATAAGATCGAAAACCTTGCAGTAACTTGTCATCGCAATTAATGTCAGTTTGAATGACTGCCTGTATCTGTTCGTTATTTGAGCTGATGTTCACTGCAATATTGGTGTTGTGCATTTGACTGTGATGACAACAGCATACAGGTATGTTGTAGCTTCGCCATTTTGTTATGCAGGTAACTGGTAAAGTGCGTAGTGGTAACAATCCGTTCAACCTTGGATGTTGGTTGAATTGCAAATACACACTTTGTGGTCCGATGTGGCCAAGGTTGGTTTCTGCCGCTTCTGTGATGCTTACATTGGCAACTGCCGTACTGCTATTCCAGCTTAAATTTTTATGCGAATAATGCAAGAGCTGGTGAAAGAAAAATAAAATTAGTTAATTGTAATAATAGGTTAAATGTGAAATACAGCTTTTTGCTGAATGAAAAGGTGTTATTGCAGATAGCAAGAGATTAACATTTTTGTGGATGATTTTTAGTCCACCTAGCTGAGCTAATGGTGCAGCTGGTAAAAACTGCCCATCTGTCTGTCAGTGTGTGTGCTTGTACGTTAGACAGAGTGGCACGAACCGTAACCACATGTAGAGTCTTGTAATTCTGCATGAACGGATTTGATGAATTCTGATCACAGACCAAAAACTAGGTCAATAATAATAACATCTAGACAGAACGACTTACAGCAGAGCCAAACAGTCACGTACAAACATGCAATAAAGCCATACTAAGTAATAATCTGACATAGTTTACTGGGTTTATAAGTCATCTTAGAAAGTGCCTATTTAACTGTGATGCCAGTGGAGTGTCACAGCCCATGTCGGCTGCTCGTCAATAATTGCGCCAACTAATGTCAACTGTGCGTGATTAGTCTGAAGTCTTTGTGTCAACTTTTGATGGTGAATACAAACTACTGTTTCAGGTTGACCGGTCGAGGACAGAAAACCTATATGATAAATGTTGAGACTGCGAAGATTGCGTACAAGGCCAACGACAGTAATGTGAAGATATACTTGGAAGCCGACAGCGGTGTGAACAAGAGCAGTCGTGAGTTTGATCGGGTCAGTTTGAGTTTATATTTTGCATATTTTAACGATTAATTAATTTATTGATCTTTGAAAATTTTTGTGGATCGATTTTGGTTTGTTGAATTAATTTTTGCATAATTGTTACTTACTTGATGCAGAAGCATCCCATATTTTTACCTTCTGAATGCCTGTTAATGTGACTGCTCTTATTCGTCTTCTGAATGGCAAAGATGAAGACACCATGGCTTATTTATTGCCTGTGTTTGGAACTTGTAAGCTTCTAGGTGGAAGGTTTTAAGTAGCAGGTTTTGATCGATGTGGAGCTTAAAATTTACACTTTCAAGTTTGCACAGTCCTTTTGTTGGTTGATGAATGTGTTTATAGACAAAGTAGTAACTATTGACTCAGTTTTGCGCTGATCAAAACCTTTTGTCTAACAGACAGCAAATTAATCAGAGTTAGGTGAGTAATTGAAACAGATATTTCAGATTAATCATATAATCAATTTTAAAATTAGTAACTACTCCACTTTCTGCAAATAGAAATTTACTAGGTTTAAATTTGTTTAACTCGTGTTTAGAAGTTGCTTTATGTATTATAAAAGTAATTAATGCAAAATTTATTTATATTGATTGATAATCCTTGATGAAAAGCAGAAGTATGGATGTTAGAAAACTTAATGTTCTAAATATCTTGCAACCAATTGATTTTGCCCTTGATATTTTGATTAAAAATGCTCTGCCATTTTTAATCCATTTTAGGCAGTGTTATTTACCTGGATGGCACAGAAATATCCACATATTAGTCGCAATGTTTGAGATAGAGTTAGAAATCAGCAGCATTAATTTAACATTACCCATCGTGTTGTGTTTCAGATAGTTTTTGAAGAAGTAAATGAATGATGCTGCTATTGCGCTGTTGTGTGGTTTGGATGCAGCTGTTGAACGTGGACGGTGACGATGATGCGATATTTCACAGCCAGTGCGATCTTCGACCTCCAAAGTCCGATTCCTACTTCAACCTTTATGATGATGAACAAGACGTGCCGCTCGGTGGCAGCGCCCACTCTCTGCGTAACATGCTGGCGTCAAGCAGCAGTACTGGAGGTCGCGATTCTCCGAAGTCCCCTGCAGAGCAGCGGCTGGCACCGGATGCAATGTACTCACCCGTTGGCCATGCTGCGGCCAGTGCTGCGATCCATCGCCTCTCAGACGGACATGCCAACACTGACAACGGTGCGTATTTCTTGCAGAAACCGACTGTCGGTGACGTGCCGCAAACCCATGTTGCAGACACTGCTATTCTGCCAAGCGATGCCAAATATCCCACTGTTCAGGCACTGGCACCGGACGATTTCGGAGCCAGTATTTTACACATAGGAGGACGACGGCCAGGACGAATTTCGCCGACAAAAACGAAAGATATAGCAGCGTCGCAGACTGCTGAGGAATGCGACGTGTTGGCGATCGGTGATGTGAACATTAGCAGTACCGTCCGGCGGCCGATGTCGTTCGTTAAAGCTCTCGAGTTGTCTGACCGACTCGAGGAAACCCAGCGGAAGCAGCGGTATGGTACGGGACAGCTGCATGGTGTTCCCGTTCCAGAAGTGGACGAAGAAGGCGAGGATTCTGACGCGGTGGAAAAAGACAGTAAACGAAAGTTTGGCTCGTCGTACGAGATTGCCGTTTGATGACATTTTCAGCCCGCAAGTATCAGGGACGTATTCGAGGACAGTGTATTAGATTCCACGGCCCGACGTCCTAGACGCCGAGCCACGTCCGATACATATATCAGTACATGTATGTCATAAGAGTTTGCAAAGAATACCGTAAGTGAGTAATATCGAACTCCGATATACTTAACAAATTTTTGAAAGCAAAGAGTAGCAATGAATATCAGTTCTAACAGCAGAGAGACAATTTTTGCTATTTCCCGATATATTCTAAGCCACAACATTCGAGGCTAAGACCAAGGCCAGGTCTTCTAACGGCCAAGTACGTCTCAAGGCCAACAACTTTTGTCTTCTAGGACTGTGTGCCTAGCAGGAGTTGAGCAGCTAGCAATAGCATACTGCTCAGTCAGCATTGCCACAGATCGTAGCCAGCTCATCAGCCAGTATCTGTAAATACGAAAATGCTATTTTGATATATTTTGTGATTGTTAGTGACGTTCGATTTGCCTGCCGAGTGGTTGTTGACCAGTGTGTGTACGTCAAACGGCAGCAGTTATGTGTATCTCTGCTTCTAGATAATTTAATGACATCTAGCGTTTGTATCACCGTGGGATGTATGCAGTACGCTTAAACTGTTTATTTTATGCTACTTCTAGTTTAGTTGTGTATAAGGCCTACTATTGCTACTGCTACTACTACTACTACTACTACTACTAATAACTAGTGCTATTATTATTATTATTATTCTCGGCTTTTATTTAACTGGCTAGTACTGTACAGTGACCAAAGTTGAAGCATATGCATTACCTGGGAAGAGATTATAGGAAACCTTCATGCACCTTCACAACATTATTTATGCATTGATTACATCTGGGGTGGGCGAACTTTTCTTTCCGCTGGCCACAGGGAACATCTTACAGTCTCTTTTGGGCCACATTCATTCGTCACTGACAGAAAACTGAATTTGGTAAAGAATGAAAGTTATTTTAACACAAAAAAAATAAAATATGTTTATTCAGCTCTAATATTTGGTGGACAAAGAAAGTAACAAAGTGACCATAAAATCTCACAGTCATATTAAGCATGTTATTTTATCGGTTTGTAAGTAAGCAAATAATCTTTTATCAAGAATGCCTGGGCCCATACAGATTGTCCAAGAATGTTTCTAGGCTGCATAATTAGAGCTTGCACGCTGTATGCAGCTCATAGAGCATAAGTTTGCCTGTCCCTTGGTTATGTTGTGGTGCATTAATTTTTTTTCAGACCGGGATAAGTTGCATTTGCGGCTAGTATTTTCAACCAAATGGTAGCCATTTCTATAAGCTGGATTTCATATAAACCTGTCAGATTGTTTTGGAATCTCTCGTGTATGCGGAATTATTATTTGGCTGTTGTTGTTCTTATGGCATTATCAGTGTCAATCACGGCAGTGTTACGCGGATGATCTCCCGTCATTTCTGTTGCCAATGTTATTTTTGTGGTCTTGTTTGTAGCTGCCAAACAGTCGTGTCGCTATCCACTTCTGTGATAAAAAAAGCCGTGTTTTTGTTCGTTGGCCAGCTGCTCGTACTTGCGAGTGACCTGTGCCACGGTGAATTATTGTATGAATGTTTTTGGTATATTTTACCGGCGTTTTTAAGTTTGAAAGTGTTTTCTTATGGCATTATCGAAAAGCAGGAAACTGTATGAAAGTCAGCCAGGCCCTGTGATTGGCTCATGAGAATAGTGGCAGAGAGGGATGTCGCCAGGGGGTGGAGTAAGGCCACAATTATGGGCTGTACTGAAAGAGTTTTGTCTCGTTAGCTGGGCCAGCTAATCATCCCACATGCATCGTGCTAAATATACACGTTGAGCCATAAAAATGTGCCACTTTGTTTTTGATTATAACTCTGGCTTTCTTGAGCGATTTTTGCACTTTTTGTATGAATGAAAACAGAAATGAATAGTTAACAATTTACTTATTTGATGACATTTTACAACGTCGTTACTGCTTCACATAGCACGTCATAGAATTTTTCTTCTTAAAGATAGTTCTTAGAATTAAGAAGTGCTGCATTCTGAATACAAAATTTTGATCAAAAATCTCTGAGAATGTAAAAGATTTTTGGCCAGAGTACCGGTACTGTATAAAAAAATTTCCCAGTAAGAAGTGACATTTGGCCACTTTCTGAGAAAATTGTGAACAACCGGTTTGGTTGAACGCACTGCGGGAAGCAGTTGGCCGCCGACGTTTAGAACTGCAAATAACTTTGCTGCTGTCACAACTTTTTTGTAACGTGCGATGTGACACTGTTATAATGTCAATGTGCCATTAAGTAAATGGACTGTAGAGTATTCATTCCTGTTTATGCTGGTACAAAAAGTGTAACCGATGCTCAGTAATGCCAGATTTGTAGTTGAAAACAAAGTGGAATGTTTTTAGTGGCTCATGATGTACGTATCTTTGTTGTACAGGGTGGGTGAAAAAAGACTTTGAAAAAGTTTTAAAGTTTGACAATTCCCGTATGTGATGACATAGAAATGTATTCCATGTATCGAATCATTCAGATCTTTATCTGGAGTAAGACTGGTCTTCTTAATGTTGCCATATTTAAATATTCTTTGTACAAGTTTAGTGAAACTATACTACACTGTAATAACAGTTAAGTTCGGCAAAGATGTTTAGTTTTTATATACATTTCCATCAAAATCCAGATTCATTACTGATTATTAACATCTGTCCGTCGAAATAGAATTCAACATGTCTGCCCTGTACCCTTTCATCATGGCCATTTTTATCAGTAGGCCTGTTGCTTCGTTTATTGTGGCCTCTTCACTTGTCTGAACTTGGCAGTCAAATGTGGTGATACGCACACCACTAATTTCACTCCAGATCAAGAACTGGACAGTATGATATATACAGAACACCCTACTTCGTCCTGTTAACAAACTCTTAAAATGGTCCTGTTTTTGGCTAACCCTGTAGTATTGTGCAGTATCGGCACTGAATGACCTCTAAATGAAGATTGAAAATTTTATTTTGCTGCACATTATTGTATGCAAATGTATCACAGTTAAAGGCTACAGTCACTGGAGCTTGTACAGAATAGATTGGTACTCTGCTGATGGTTGTTGCAGATAAAAAGACATCCAGATTTGTTCCGTGCAAGATGTGTTGTGTTGGACCTGTTTGGACTGGTGTTATATTGACATCGTAGGCAGACAGATCGGTGTCCCAAAAATAACTTACATAAATCCCAGCAATTACGGTCGTCTTCACTGGACGTCAGATGTCTCTAAACAGTTGTTGAATTGTTTAGCCAAACTTTGTTTTGCTCTCGGCTTGTTGCTTTAGTAATCCCGGGAGGTTTGTGTCCACTTTGGCTGTCGATGAATTTGACCCGAGGCACTTTTCTGCAGTTCAGGGCGTTCATGCCAAGATTGCTGTATCATCGCTATGGAATTACAGCTTATTCAATGCAAGTATGCATGTGTATACATAGCGAAACTCACTGCCGTTTTTCTGTGTTATGGTTTGAGATCTGAAGAGACCATGCTATACCGGCTTAAGCCATGTCCACTGAAGTTCTGTGAAAGAGGAATTTTTCTACTGACTGGACGCCCTTCTCTCGCCTAGTGCACTGATGAACTCGTGTCATTGTAGAAGGGTTGCATTATGCATTAAGATAGTTGATTCATGTTAGATTATTCAAATAGGTTTATTTACTAATTAGTTAATTTTTGGCATGTGGACAGTCGCCACATATTTGTCGCGGTGATGACAACAAGTTTGCCATAATACGTCGGTGTTATTTTGCACCAGTGGTGGTTTTACTGTAAAAATGCAAGTATAGTACGCACTGTTATTACCTTGAAAATTGCGTAAAGTTGCACCCTCATATTATACTAGCAATCTGTATTAAGAACTATTTTCAGGCTTGTGCATACTTAAACCAAACTTGCACAGCAAACTCACTTCTGCCATACGCCGGTGACATGTTTCAGCCATTCTGGATGAATATTAACAGGGCTGTGGTACGGCCAGTGTGGGTGCATGGATGCCGTTGGACATTATTAGTCACAGCTTGCATCTACCAGGTGCAGTAAACGTACAGAGGCTGCCAATGTGAAACAGCAGAACACTGCAGGCCTCCCACTTGTCCTTAAATTCCTTAAAAATTTTGATGTTCTTAAAAGTTCTTAAAAACCAAAATTTGCCCTTAAATTCTTTACAAACTGTTACTTGCATTCAAGTGCATTCAAAACGATCTAAACATGAGTAATCCTGTGTACTGTCGGGGTATGCGGGCAAAGACGTTGAACACAGTACTGTTTTGCCCCAGTGATTGGTGACCCTGCCCGATCTCTTGATCCAGTCAACGAAGTGTAACAAGGTACATTTTTGTGTTGTTTTTCAGTATGTGTTACAGCCAATAGTTGTATGTTGACGTAAACCTGTCCTTAAAAATGTTCTTAAATTTGAAGATTTTTGGTGTTCTTAAAAATAATTTTTAAAGTGGGTGGCCTAACACTGCTATTTAACCGTTTCAAAAATTGTGTTTTAGTCCTAATTAACGATCACTGCGTCATCTAAGTTACATATTTGCCAGCTATAATGTTTCGCCTCGTACCAAATTTCTGCCAAGTGGTATACTCGAGTGCATGTTAAACTTGCATTTTTACAGTATTAGTGTTTCATGTTAATCAGCATATAATTGCGGTCTCCGTGTGGCCCAAGCGATGCTGTGAAAATTCCGAGGGATATTCTGTAACCCAGCGTACGTAAGTTCTGCTGTTGTTGGCATTATTTGACTGTGAAAAATCATTGCGTTCAGTTTTGTACAGATATGCAAATGCTTTCATTTATAGGAAATACTGGTGATGTAATGGTGTAGGAATTGTCGTGCGGCATAGCTTCAGTTTCATTTTCTGCTGCTGTATAGACTAGTGACCGTCTGCTACAGTTGGTTTAATGATACCATGAGTGACATAGCGTTTTCTGGTGATTCTGTACTGCTGGTGGCATTATTTCTAGAATTTTAGTACTGATAAACGTTATTGATTAAAACCAGTTTTAATTTTTTCGAAATATGCTATACTGAGTAATGCTACAGAGATAAATACAGGTGGGGCATGAGAAATGTGTGATTGTTGACTTTTGGCTTTGGAAGTGATACAAGATGCTCGACATAATTACTGTGGGAGAGTAACAGGATAGTACGCATGATGGATTCTTGAATAAACTCATCGGCTGGAGTGAATCATTAACGGTCTGACTTGTTACCGCAACAACTGCAGTGTAGTACACGCAAAATTTTTAGTGACGTTTTGGCGTCAGCCGCTGTCTTTTTCGAGCTGTTCTTCACAGTGTGTTGATTAACGCAGACATGTTTTAAGTTGGGAGTTTCATTGAACAAAACCGACCCTTTAAAATTATAGAGATCACTTATTTGATCGTTACTTTTTAGTTACTGAATTCTGTGGAGTGTCTCAGTACTGTGCTGTATTCCAGATCATTTAGTTCATACTGTGCGCTTTTGTGTGCATGTGTTAGTGTCTGCATGTCAGGCAGTTACCATTAATGTGCATCGTGACAAAGTATGCTTCTTCATGTACGGTGTTGGTCTCCATTGTGACTGTGCATTCACCTACTGTCAGTTTCAGTATCTGATTTTACATATCTCATGTAATGTGGCACGCAGCCGAACACGCGGACAGAATCTGTGGCGTGTTTGATATCATCTTTGGCACGTATACTTCATTCCACTTTCAGGTGTGGAAATGCTGGTCATGTGGCTTGATATGTGACAGCAGCTTTGTTGTGCCTGTAGACAATATATTTCTTTTTCATTTACTTTTCCTTTGTGTAGGAATCTTTTAGAATGTATGCAGTATTGTCAAATGTGTAATGATGGCTTCATTTTGTCACCAGTGTAGAAAATTCGGAGAAGTTGAAACTACACTGTGTCCCAAAAAAACGTCCCCCTTTTATTTTTCCAATAACGATATCGATGGCAAATTTTCTCAGGATTTCACAAACCAAAAATCATTAAAATCGGTTAATTTTTGACAGAG
>Ga0066192_1000277_pt1 | contig 10523 bp, 9 predicted proteins | sample WorMetvacBELIZE1_FD_58707 | JGI IMG/M metagenome (GOLD analysis project Ga0066192, IMG submission 58707) | Marine gutless worms symbiont microbial communities from Max Planck institute for Marine Microbiology, Germany - Olavius vacuus BELIZE.1... | ecosystem: Host-associated > Annelida >... | reverse complement strand
GGGCAAAAAATTATAAGCACAGTTTTATTAGCCTTAGTCATATATTTACTGGGCTTACTTTATTCTTGACGTTACCATTAGTCACATAATAACCGTGAACGGCGTGAAGAGTCGGATAGTTGTTATTAGGAAATCTAGCTTCTTCGGAGGGGGGGGGTTTGGACAGGTGTGACATAATTACTTGGGGGCAACTTGGTGTGACACTTTGTGACAGGAGGGGAGTGAGGGGGTAAAAAGTGCTGAAAAAAGCGTGACATAATTAATGAATGGCCCCTCAGTGGTTTTGAACATATGATGGAGGATGCTAACTGACTTTAAAATGAGATTTGTTGAGATGACAGCGCGTCGCGAATGCCCTGTCTTTCCTGTCACTCAAGTCATTACGTAACAAAGCGTAGTCTCATAAAAATCTTGTGAACCTAATTGTGTGTGCGTTGGAGACGCAGACGCTGTGTTGCTACTAAAACACCGCTCACTTCTCCTCTCTGAAAACAAACGCGATCAAATTGAGGCATTAACACAATGTGCAGAACGGTGCAGAATCCCGGTCAATTACTTTTTCTTCGGTGATCTGACATAATGCTGCAAAATGACAACCGTTCGACACGAAATTACGCCGAAAGCGCCGCCTGGCGTATGGATATATAAATACTGTGTGACCTGCCGCCCCGCGTTTGTTAGCACTGTCTCCAACGCAGACAGAGTCTGCGAAACCCTATAGAATCTAGTTTTAATAAACGCTGAGGCGACTATGCCGTTGAAAGTCAGGTACGACGTGCTCCAACAAAACGAAACTCGGCGATCGACTGACCGTTTCGCCGGCGATCCAGTTGATGCCGTCGTTGCTGTAATGAACCTGATATCGTTGTACGGCGGACGCCGCGTAGCCGGGGTGTTCCAGCTGGATGGCAGAGACGAGAGTCAAGTTGCCGAAGTGAACTTGTAAGTAGCGACTGAAGGCGCCAAGACGACTGGCACTCGTCCAACCTACAGGCAAATCACACGTTATCAATGCAACTACACGCAGCTCATGTCATCTTTTCCCGTCAGTCATTTGGTGTTGTTCCTGATAACTGTCAGGCACTACCACTACCAGTGCAAGCTGTGCAACACTAATGTGAATTTAGTAAAGTGCCCCGCAACTGTTCCGCAACTGTAGCTCCATACGCTTAGGCAAATTCATAACAAACTTTAAACAAGTGGCATTTAGACCGACATTTACCGTAATATATAAACATTTAGTTGTTCATTTTACGACAAGTCTTAGCCTAATAATTGTTTTCTATCGTTTTAGACCCACTTTGCTCTAAGTACACCTTTGGTGGCCTAGTCGTAGAGTCGTCATGACACTGTTAATAATTTTGTTACCGTTTCTTCTATTCATTGCATTTATTTCTTATATTTCTTTCCGTGTGTGCTCTTGTTGCAATCACGTCAACTGGAATTTACATGAATATATGGATATGGATGGAGGTTGCCAAGTGTATGCATGCACTACAAAACGTGTATCGACCTGATGGTCCGCCAAGACGAGCGTCTTTGGCTTGTTGTCCAGCGACTGGAGACTCGGAGGCACTCAGTTGACAGTCAAGTATTGCTGAGTTCTGCATGCCCAGCGGCGACGAGGAACCCGCCGCACTGGCACCTGTTAACAGCCAGACAGTCACGCTGCATTGTGCAGGTTACGACATACACAGTGTGATAGGCCACTGAGTTTAACTTGCCTACAAACGCTGACCGAAGCCGACAACGAAAAAAAAGTATAAATATGAAAGAGGTAAAACAAGTATTGGTATCTGGTACCACCGTATCTCGGAGAAATCTTACAGGTTATAGCAGAATCAATCATCTGGGACTGCATGGGACTGAATCATCATCATCATCATCATCATCATCATCATCATCAGTCTCATTGTCGTTGTAGTGCACACATAAGTGCTCGCAGCACGAGACCAATGCACAGCATCACGAAAATTGGAACACTTGCTCTTATAGTGGACGTGCTGTAATGTTTGCTTAGATGAGCGTATTTGCTTTTCTGGCGGCCCGTCACTGTGCTCTTCACCACGATTATACTGTTTTTTCAATTTATTCAACACAGTTGGTTAATAAATTGATGTGACTTGACTCGACTGCGACTGATAGAGCGAAAGAACGTCGTAGACGACGTACTGGGGTCAAACGGCGGTTGAGCGGTGAAGTTGGAGCTGATGAGCAGCGTCGGAAACAACGTGCCCGATGCATTCATATGTCCCACACGGTAGATGATGCTTGACAGTGTTTCCATGCTGATGGACGTCAGCTCCGTGTCACCGGTCGTCGATGGAGCAGGCACGACGAGCAGGCGGATTGTGAACAGGATGATGTCGGTGAAATAGACGTGTTCAAACTGTAACATATACTGGCGTCATATACACAGGTGTGGCCGAGGGTTTATGGGATACAAGTGCACCGGAGAGCTTGAATACAAAGCTAATTTGCACAGTTCGTGGGTTTTAGATTCTGCTGTTATACACATTGTCACAGCGGGCGAAGACCACCCCGAACCTTCTGACCGTGGAGGGGGCCTCACGGGGGAGAAAAAGCCCCATATTGTAGTGAAAGGACTTACATAGGTGTAAAAGGGCCACACGGAAGCGAAAGGACCCCATGCAAGTAAAGGACCCCATGCAGGTAAAGGGGCCCACGAAGGTGAAGGGGCCCATGAAGGTAAAGGGGCCCATGAAGGTGAAGGGGCCCACAGAGGTAAATGACACACAGAAGTGAACTTTAAGCCTGCATGGTGGCGGTGAAGAAAATTTTTGCGAACTTAGCCCCTGCTCTCCCACTTTCAAATGATGGCGCGGCTGTTGAATGTAGTCGCCAGATCCAGTTAGCAATTCTATGCTTTTACAGTTGAAAAGAGGCGGAAGGAAAGGAGTGGACTATGGAGGATTCTGCTACACTCTGACTATAGTGGTCCTCGTGGTGGCGTTGCTACTTAGGTCACTTTAAAAATACCATGTGATGATGATGATGAGGGATAGAGGCTTGTGCTCGTTAAAACGAATGTTCGTGGTGGGCCTTAGCAGAGTATTGTGACCTGACTCAGGCTTACGCCGGCTCTGCGCATTGTGCATCAAAAATGAACTAGAATGTGCCATTCCAGACGACAAACTCAATTATTTTCTTTTGCTCTACAGTAGCAATGATGTGACCTGCAACTATAGGAAGTTAACTGCTAGTTGAATGTGGTGGCTGTTTGTTTGTCTCGGACGGGACTTTGGGTCAGCATATACTTAACACTCCCATTAGTATCCCAAACTTGAAATAAAACTATACGCCTATTAACGTACTACGCCTAACTCATGACCCACAACCGCGACTGAAAATGTAAGACAACATAGGCAACACTTAATTAGCACAGTACGAGGCTCCCACGCAATTAGAATTATACATATAATATTCCCGGCACGCCGACGTAATCCGATCAGAGTGAGACGCAGACCGTGATGGTGACGGCCTGGTTGTCGGTCATGTTGGTGACGTTCGGCGCAGCTCCGGTGAAGTTATGGGAGACGAGCTGTTCAAAGACGGCGTACTTCGTCAAGTAAATGTACACGGACGTGTTGTAGGTCTCGGCGCGTGACTCGTTCGTGTGGTACAGCAACAGATCCATCGTCACGTATTGCCTGCGTTCAACCGTTATAATGAAACTGCACGAAATGAAATGACAACGACCTTATCCGAAGAATAAATGCATTCGAACAGTGGCGTTATAGAAGATTGCCGAAAATAAAATGGACGGACAAAATCTCGAATGAAGTAGTATTAAGATAAACAAGGGAAGATGAAATGTGTCTATAACAGAAAACGGCTTTTACAGGTCTGTGTTGTAAGAGGGTCAAGTGGTGAAGATGTGCTTCAGATATTGGTAGGTAAATTGGAAGCTACTACAGCATAAGGAAGACCAATTCAAATGTGGCTGGATGATTTAAAACAATGAACAAAGCTGGACACCTATAAAGCTATCACAGCTGGTGAAGGTAGATAGATGTCAGTGGAGAGCTTGTATTGTAGCATGTCGAGCTTTTCAACAAGAAGACGACAGACGATGATAGTGAATGAACGTCAGCGAATGTGGCGTCGAAGGCGACTATAAACATATTATATTGATCGAATCAGCGATTTAGGCCAGAATGATGAGTAGCATCAGCTAAACAGGTAGTCGTGGCCTATGATGAACTGTACAACGCATATTCATTTTAGGGACCAGCAAAACTTGCAAGACCGTAAAACGAATATACGTTTGTATTGTGAGTGAACGATGAAGTCAAACAGACACCAAAACACGGCATTTAGCATCTCTCACTGATATCATATGTTGAATATAATAGGCAGGTAAGTAGGTAGGTACACGTGGATTTGTATGGCGACTCGTCGTGATCAAACATCTAAGGCGCTCAGAAATGTCAGGTATATCAAACAGGAGTAACACACTGGGAAGATTGCACGAAACGGAATAAATAAATTAAAATGACACGCAGTAGAAGCATCGAGTCTGGCGTAAGAGAGACTCGCACTAAGCCCACATCTTGGACAGGCAAACACTGAACTCCAGTTTTACTGGAACAACAACGTTGATAGTCTTGCACTTTAAAAATTGCACAACAATTTTCTGGCATTTTACATAGCTGATATGCCATTAACAGAACTCCGAGGTTTTTGGCAGAATTTGCACCGGTGTAAATTAGTGACAGCGTGGAAAGTAGATGAAGAGTAATAATATAACTAATGTGAGACGTGATAGAGTGAACAGTGGCGTTGCTAGGGTTCAATGATTGGCGCTTGTCATTCTTTCCCTATTTTCTCTGCCGTTTTCCTTCCTTTTGTCCTTTCTTCTCTCCTCCCCTTCCTTTCCCTATCTTCCCTCCCACAAAATCCAGCTGGAGGCTCCTGCCGTAAAAGCATTTTGGTATAGTTTAAAGACCAGGATGAAAACGTTCTGTGACAATGATTTCGGTTCTTTCTGCTCACCCTACAGGCTTAGGATTAGTAGTACCACCAGCTGCGATCACTTCTCATCGGACTTGTGCTGATCTTACGGCTGATCTTGGACCTGGAGAGGGTTGGAGCAGTTGTCCCCATTTACCCCCACCCCATGTGACGACGCCACAATAAGTGAGTGAGTGAGAGAAGACAGAGTCAAGCGAACCCGGCTGTGGTGTTTTCCGTCCTGTTCCAGATGGGTTGAAGCACCAGATCAGGAACTTCGGTGAGGCTGCGAATGCACATCATCTGCAGTCCGCGGAAGATCATTGGCAGTCCGAACTTGGCGCCGATGGTCAGGGGGTGTAGTGAGTTCTGGACACTGGCCGCTGCGTCTGCCATCTGTAGCGTCAGTTTGATGCGCAGCGAGTCGTCGCCAAACTGGTACTTGTCAGAACGGTACGTATGACCTTCAGAGCAACGTCACAACTACAATATTAGACTGTGTTCTAGGCAGCCCAGAGCTGATCGTGCTGACATCAGTTCTAGCTCTTAACGAAGTCGCTGCCTGCATCGAGTATCAGCCGGGGACACAGCTACCGCCCTGCAGACTCTGCAATGCGGGGAGGGCGGAACGATGGGCACAAACGCGGTGTAACATTCACAGAAAATGCTTTCAGTGTTTTTTTTATAAACCTGCATCTTAAAAAGCGAACTTTGTTCATTCATAAGACCCCAACTAAACAGTAGACAACTAGTCGACTAGCGCAACAGCGGCAGCACTACTCGCAAGTGGTGTTGGGTCAGCACGAAATATTGAAACAGCTCTCAAGGTCAAAGGTCAAGGTCAATCAACAAAATCTAATAATTTCTATAACTAGTCAGTATAGTCACCTTGCTAGGCCTATTAGGGCCACAACAACTGCATATCTACTCCGTGTTAATCAGTGTACTGAGTCCGACGTCAGCGTCCGCGTCCGCAGTGTAAAATTCATACAGTGTATACTTCTACTGCAATATTAATCCTCGGCGAATTTCAACCGAGCTCCCTCAATAACGCACACTGCGCTGTACGACCACTGGCGTTATCCGCTCTCCATTGATAGCGGTGTATCAGACACGAACGCAGTCAGTTCATACCGGTGTTGGTTATCTTGCCGAAATTAATGGCGACAAGATCGTTCTGTGTCGTCTGATACGTCGAGTTATAGACGACAGGAAAGTCGGTGGCTGGTTCGAAAGAACTTCCCAGGTTCACTCCGAGGCTTTCCTACAGCAAAGTACAATCACGTAACGTAACATACATGTAGAATACTCGACGACTGAAGAGCTGAATAAACAGACGGTCATTCTCATGCACATAATGCTGTCAGTAAGTGGAGCGCAATGACATAAACGGAACTCATGGAGCACAGCTTTTATGTTGCCTCCGCCGATGAGGTTATGTTTTACGCGGCGTTTGTCTGTCCGTCTGTCTGTCACGTCTGCCTGTCTGTTAGCAACTTCGAGTAAAAGTTACTGATCGGTAATCACTAAAATCTTACCAGAGATCGTCTTCATCATCATGTTCTTTAGGCTGTTAAAAGTTGACACACGAAACTAGGGTTACCATATTTGTACAGCTGAAAAAGGACACCAAAAGTGAATAAAATCGACCACGTTTTATTGCAGTAATCCTGTACGCGACCTGACAAAAGTTAAGAGACTCAGACAACAGCTTACCTATAGTTGCCTAATTACAGCGAATACGGAAGCCAGTGTTGAAAGTAAAGACTAATCGACGAAGACTAAAACGGCGGCTAAAATCGGCTGATAACAAAATTCATAAAACACGCGAGTGATAAAATCGGACGTATCTTTGGATACGTCCGCATTATATTCTGGAAGTGATCCGGGTCCGGATGTGAATCCGCCAGTTGGCAGAGGTCCGCGCTGCCCGCCCGAGTGCTTTGTCTATCCACGTCAACTTGTGTTGATCGTTTAAAACGAAACACGTTAAACATCCACAGCCGCAGGCCGAATAATGGCACATGAAATCCTATATTACGTGATTATTTTTACATGGGAGCTGTTTTAATACCAAAAACTCCCCGCACTAGTTCCGGCCTTGTACATTACAACGGAAACAACAAAGAGTTGAGTACGCACGACAGTCATGCTGACGACGGTCATGATGGCAGAGAGACCGTCGAGTGGAAGAGAGATGTCGATCAGAGCCATCACCGTACTGTTGGCAGGGACGATGGCGTCCGCGTACAGCGAGTAATAGTCGGCTGGATACAGGTCAATTGTCGTCGCGTTGGACACGTTGAACATGACGTCTGCCATCGATGTCGTCTGTACACAGCACACCGTTCACCGCGCCAATATACACCGCATTTCATAAACAACTGGACCTCCTGAATCAATTCCGGCAGTTTTGTCAAATCCTAACCGATTTTTAAGGTTCCGTAAAAGTTAGAACATCGGTGAAATTTCCAACAGATGCACAGACACGACGAGACAGCTGCAGAGCAGCGCGAGAGTCTGCGGCGCTGACCTCTAGATCAATGTACTCAATGGTGTCGACAGTGTTGGTGATGGTAAGGGTGATGGTGTCCGTGGCCACGTCTGTACCGTTGACACTCATGACAGACGTCAACACCACTGAGCTGCCGACTGCCGCCGAACTGTTGCGTACCACCGTCACCACCGCCTCGACACGAATCTACACTCAGTCATTAACACCCGTCAGTAGTAGTAGTAGTAGTAGTAGTAGTAGTAGTAGTAGTAGTAGTGGTAAGTAAGTAACAGTAAATTAGAGAGATAGGAATCGAACCGAATCCGAACCGAACTATCAGGCCTTTCGAGCTGAACACTCGACCGGAACTTAAGCCCACGATGATGGCAAGTTGACAACGCAGCTTCGTATAAATGAAAGCGTCCAGAAACAGTTGAAAAGCTGATATTTCTCTTCTACAATATGTAGTAAATCTGACTTACATGTTTTCTCTGTTAAGACTTTTACAAGCAGCTGAGCTATCGCCGAGAGACCGCGATGCAGGGTGCGTTAGTTTTGGCCAAAAGTGGAAGGCTGGAACTGGGAGACAATATTTTACGAACTTTATAGGTCTATCTTCAACCACTGTGACATAATCGGCCTGCAGACTATCGAATTCGGTATTGGTACGAAACTTCACATGATCGTTTGGAATACATGTGGCTCTGTACTAGTAAAATTATATTTCATTCGGTGAAAGTTTACACATGTTACTGAAAAATCTTCAAGGGTATCACTTTTTCTGCGACGCTGTGTAAATTTTGTACAAAATGTTGCAATAGTTCAGAGAGCGTACAGTGCAGATGACGGAATGTGCTCACCTTGTTAGCATCTGGATCCAACAGGTCGACGGGCCAGTGACAGACTCGACCAAGACAGACCAATGCTACGTCATTTGTGTACGAGTTAGGCCTGCACATCAACATTGTACATCCACCTGCAGCGTAGCCATTTGCGTACCAAACATTCGAATAAGGGACACCAATATCGGGCCTAAATCACCCTTTAATCACCTGTAGTATATCTTTCGTATCGTGTTTACGTGTGTATGCCAATTTCTTATGTATTGTATGCTACAAAATGTTTAAATAAAGAAATAAAATAAATAAACCTGAGTGAATCATTTCGCATTTTCATAGCTTTTGATTATTTTTTTCAGTTTATAAATCATTATCATCATCATCATCACTGTCGCGTAGCCAGCTGGGGCCGTTGCGTCGTTCCCGGATGATGACCTCTTCGTATGGCGTTACTCCAGGCAGTCGCTGGAGCCTGGATGAGAGCCCGTGTCAGTGCATAGGCGTAGCCAGGGGGTGCAGTGGATGCACTTACACCCCAGAGCGGCGAAAAAAATTTGGGCGTAATTTACAGGAAAAATTTGTAAGTGCACCCCCAGAACACCAAGTGCACCCCAGGCAGAGCAATGTAGGACATTTTTTGTTGGGCGGGGAGATTTGGAGGTTTATTTAGTAGTTTTAGACCGAGTCGACGACTAAAAAGGTCGTCAACTTTTTTCAGGAAAAAGTGCACCCCCAGACAAAATCCTGGCTACGCTTATGTGTCAGTGCGGATCTGGTCCAGCCATCTGTTAGGAGGACAGCTCGTGAAACGCCTCCAATCCGGGCCGACGATCCAGTGAAAGGTTGATGCCCGTGAGAAGCGCCTAATGAGCTGGGACGTCTGGCGATGTCACCAAACAGAGCTAAATGTGTGACATTTGCAGGGATTAAAACGGGTCTCATATATTATGTACTACGCCGATCTTACAAACAAAAAGACGAAAGTTCAATGAACTAAAAGAGCGTTTTCCGTTGCGGTGCAATAAACTGAAACTCGCGCGTTTGGGCGTTTCTTTCAAAAGACATGTGATCGCTTGTTATTATTTTACGTCCCCTACAAGGTGCTGCATTAACGATTGCGTTCTTACTGCAGACAGCGCACTGCAAAGTGTATTTCGCTACTGTTGCTGTTAAAAAATAAATGTTGCATGCGATCGCATAAAATTGTTTACATCACCTTAAATGTGTGTGTGCCCCTTACTTGATAATAAAAAGAGCAAGCAGCCCATGGGCTCCGACTATCAGCTGGCAGGACAGCTATATATACAAAATGAACTCAGTGGGGTGCGGGTCCATATTTTTGGAACATGTGAGGCCCACAGAATATATATACTTCTGGTAGTAACAACTATGTTACTTTACTGAATAAAGCAGGCCCTACGTCCCAACAAAGCCAGTTTTTTTCCGTGAAAAATATCACTTAATCAACGATTGTGGGACATGGCCCCTGCCCTATGCTGGAGTGCTGATGATGTACCATGCTGACACGTCGGCTTCATAGATCTGTTTGACGAGGCATGGAATGTTACGTCCGATGAAGACGACGTCAGTGATGACCAAGTTGACAGCGCTGAGCGGTGTCTGTGGTGCGCTGATGGTGATGTTAACATCAGCACGACACAGCGCTGGCACCGTGATCTCGCTCGTTACGATGATCGTCTGACCTTTGAAGACGTTGTTGGACACCGTGGCGTTGTCGTTGACCGGCGTCTGACTGAAAGTCATCGTCGGCACTGCGGCGCTCTGCACTCACAGCACACCGCGGACATTTTCGTGAAGCTCCGATCAATAGTTCTCACGCGAAGTCGCTAATAGACAGACAGACAGACAAACAGACAGAAAGACAAACGCCGCGGGTAGAACATAACCTCTTTGGCGAAGGTAACAGACGCCTCATTTGAAAAACCACTGGACTCAACGAGCGACACTTTCTAGTTAGAATCTGTGTTGTATGTAAGGTGTACTGTTATATCACATTCGGTTTGTCTACGTCTGTCGGTCTTTCTCTCTTAAGGTGGTCTGCTTTGTTGGGATATTGCCTGTTTTGGTAGCCTGTCACATTTCTTTTTGTTGTTGTTTACTTAAAATTGCATTGGCGAATAAAGATTGATTGATTGATTGATTGAATCATTGAACACCATACAAAGACATTTACTGAAGCTTAAGTTATGTTTTTT
>Ga0066192_1000276_pt1 | contig 10535 bp, 6 predicted proteins | sample WorMetvacBELIZE1_FD_58707 | JGI IMG/M metagenome (GOLD analysis project Ga0066192, IMG submission 58707) | Marine gutless worms symbiont microbial communities from Max Planck institute for Marine Microbiology, Germany - Olavius vacuus BELIZE.1... | ecosystem: Host-associated > Annelida >... | reverse complement strand
CTTCCGTTGTCGAACTGACAATATTCGGCGCAACAATGCATGCCGCCGCGATATCGCTGTTATCTTGTCCGATAGAGATTAGCAGACCTTCCACAAAATTATGCAAAAAAAACTCACCTTAATGTTAATAAATCTCAGTTAACATTCCACGCTGAAGTTTTAGAAATACGTATAGGCTGCCAGATATCACACCAGCTGCGCCTGTTAATTCGTACAACAGTCTCCATAATAAAATATTATGAGGTGTTTGTGAGCTACCTAGCATGACTATAACAAAAATTGTATCCCTTAATGCGCTTGTTTTGCTGTCTATTAGTCTAATACATGGCTATAACAAAAATATATGTACCCTTTTAATGCGCTTGTTTTGCTGTCTAGCCTAATACATTAATCAACAATGCAGTGCTAATACTTTTCAACAATACAAAAAAACTGAAACACTGCAGAATTCGAACTTTTTATGCGCACATGATCCATTGCGAAATTTATTCTTAGCAAAATCCTTAGCTATAAGTATGGAGTATGGATGAGGCCCTTCTTAAAAATTACAACAGAAGGTTTCACAAAATAAGTGCCGAAACGGGGTATTGGGTTACGACAAAAAAAATAAAATGTATATGTATATGCATTTTCATTATTTACAAGCAACATATTTAATTTTACAAATTAATGCATGTAATGGTTGCGAGTCATATCATGGACATTTAAATGCCGACGTTTACTCTGCTCAGTGTAGCTACATATTTAGGCCGCCCGGCAGTCAAGAGGTCTTGTGTTTTAGGCCTACAGCTGTAATTTAGTTAACTACTAGACTAACTCCCTCCAAGCCCGCGCAGCGGAGCACCGCTAAAAGTATATCAGAGGCTGAGTCTTAGGTCGAACTTGAAATATTTCTTCCATCCACCTCTAATTTTTACCGAGTGAAAATGTCCGAAATTTGTCCTTGATTTTCAACCACAGCTGCATTTGACGCGCTTGGTCTCGAAATGAAACAACATAGGAAAATAGTCTGAAACAATCTTTGGGAGCGTTGATTACTGGCCTCTTTGTCCGCCGCAAATTTGGTTCCTTCCCCCATTTGAGAAACTTTGGCTACGATTTCTTCCTCTGGAAAGGGGGAAATTTGCTAAATCACAAATACTCAGCCGTGCATTGCACGAATGCGTTGAAATTTGATTTGATGGCGCAATATGGGTCCCGGGGGCCGCAAAATTGTGAAAATCCACTTCCGATCAAATCAAAAATGACGGACGGTCCCTAAACTAAATATATTTAAATCGCGATAATCCGCCGCGTATTGCCCGATTTTGATGAAATTAGGAAGTCTGGTTCATTACGAGTTCACAAAGTAGTCAGAGCCGAAAAAGATTGGCTGGACGGGCGACCTCAAGTGGCAATGCATCGTTAATTACCACCTTTTCTAGTGATTTGGTTGGTTTTATCTCCTTATTGCACACATAAAAGTCACATAAAATTATATTTAGGCATCCATGGGTGCCCGCAGGACTTTTTCCAGGGTTGGGCAATGACGGGGTCTGAAGGACGAAAGTCCCCCAGGGAGGTCCAGGGACAGAACAACGGTGGAGGTCTGGGGGCTTCGACATTTTCTCAAAATAATGCATAAATATTTCGTCTAATGAGACTTCAGACAACATTTGCAGCACCAAAAGCAATTACAACATTTCCAGGGGAGGGGACAAGTGCCCCCATGCCCATGCCTGCGGGCGCCCATGCTTTCATCTGTAGCTTATCAGCCTTTGCATAAATCAGCTTATGCATAAATCCGGCACTGCACGGCACTCATGTTAGCATCAGTAGTTGCGAGGACAGTTTCAAAAATGTTCGGAGTAAGAAGCATTCATTAAAGGCTGAAAGCAAAGTTCGGAGGTTTAAACTGTTGCGAAACTGATCTAAAATATTGAGATACATATAAATTGAGATACATATAAATTTCTGAAAATGCGATAAAATAGCTTTAGCCTATGTCCAGAAGCTGGCAAGCAGATCCATCAAAATTTCAATGCACGCCGTATTGTTGGAAGTATTTTTCCTAGTTAGCAACAGGTGGAATCAGCCGGATAAGCGGGCAGTTGATGCATCCAGCATCAATGCCTTCAAGGGTTGTTAGGATAGGTTTAAGCATACTAGGATGGGCCTCTTCACCGACTAGACCGCTAAGCACTAAGCCCCACGGTAAAATTTCCGGCTGGTGAGACCACACGAGGTGAGTGAATAACAAGACATATGAGACAAAACAAAAAATGAAAGATAACCTTTAAAAACTGATAAGCGCAAGAAATGCAATAAACAGAGAGCAGTTCAACCTATAACCCAAAAATAACGGGTGGAGATCCTTGCCGATGCCCGATGTCCTATCATAGACAAAGCCAGGGGGTGCACATGGTGCACGTGCACCCCTCAGGGCGGAGAAAAAAATTATGGGGACCAAATTTACACGGGAAAGTTGTAAGTGCACCCCCAGGCAGAGTGCACCCCCCGAGGCAGAGCAAGAGTCCAGAGAAAATCCTGGCTACGCCTATGCGTCCTAGCATGGCGGTTCCCCTATTTTGCATTTTCCGCCTATTATACCAATGCCGTAATAAGTTGCTTAGGGAGACATGACAAGCGCGAGCCTAAATCAAGGGTTGGGGGCAGAGTCCAGGGGCAGAGTTCCTGGTCAAAGAGTAAAGCCCCTTGAAGCTAAAAACTTTTTAGCTGCTGAACCCAATTTTGTATGTACACTTCCGTGTTGTTTAGTTTTATGCACGCAGCTGTTTATGTTGAGTCTCGAATTTCCGTGTCCATATCGACGCCTGCACTATTGGAACGATTAAATAGGGCTAACTGTGCTTTTTTACTTCCGGGGTTAGTAACGAAAATGACTAAATGTTGATTGGGTAGCCAAATTACTGGGTTTCGGAGCTGAGCCGGGATCATGTAGATTATATTTAAATTGTTACAGCAGAGTGATCATTTCAGTACGGAATTACTGCTCACAACCGATTTTCACTAATTCACACAATGGAAGAAATACAAGAAGTGGGTGGGCGACTCTGCTGGTCTTCGCCCACCTGTTAGTATGTAAAAAGTTGCTCTGTCATGCTCATTACACACGTAACACTGCAGCCTACCATAAACCAACCCGATGAGCGACCGTGAGTTTCTGGCCCACTCAAAAATTCAGTTGGTACATGCAATTGGCATCAAAATTCCAATAATGTCATTTGACATTTCTAGCGCATAACATCGATTGCAATTCTTATAGCAATTCCTTTTGACATTAGTGGCTTTTTAAAGATTATTTTAAGTATTTCTGCATGGCTTTACTTTGCAGAACGTCCGTCTAAAAAAGTTGGCAAGATGCCGATTATGATATCATCCATGATCTATATACAGTAGAATTAAGAGCTTGTAGTCAATATAAAAATCGTTGCAAGTTATTACGTAGCACCACTCATTACCGGTTAAATTACAGCGAAGCTGCAAACACATCTGTATAGCTACTAGCTATACTGACAAATTTTTGTTCCTGTTTGTACGAACGCGTTCTAACTTCCGGAATGTACCGTACTACGTGCGTAGACCGCAGGTTTAGAAGTCTTATCAGATGTGTCAAGTGAAGCCTCGTTCGTGCATACTCATTGAAGATGCATACATGCGATTATGTGTTTATTATTTAGACGTGGTTGTTTGATAGCAATCAGCAGATAAAGATCATGTTGGTCTACACTGGATTGAATGCAACCGAACGCTACAAATTAACATAATTTGTGGACAAGTTGTTTGGCTATCAAAAATACGGTAACTAATTAGTTGACAGTTGGCTAACCAAGATATTATTATGCCACAAGACGTCATGTATCGTAGGACTTCTATGTTGATACCGTGCTTTTTGACACCCGGCGACACGCTAAAAGTATATAAGAGGCTTTGTTCTAGGCTGAACTCGTAAATTGACTCAGACATTTTGCCCCCCCGCTACTGTAATTTTTCTTTGATGGGGTCAAAAAGTACGACATTTGGCCTGGATTTTAGCCCCAGTCGCCTTTGGGGCATTCTGAGCGGTGGCACAACATAATTTCACTGCACTTGTGCAAATAATATTAAAATGCGGTAAAAATTTGAAACATCAATTTGACAGTTTTACCCCTAATAGAGTACTGAATGTTTTCATACATTGATTAGGCATACACTGCTTCGCAGAAATCCGGTACCTTGCAGAACATGCTAAATGGCTATGACATGTGAATGATGAATCGTTATTTACAGTGTTATATGATTTCATTGCACTAGTGCAAAGAATATTTAACTCTGGTAAAATTCGACAAAACAACACACTCCAGATAATGTTCCGAACATTTTGATATATGGGTCGCCATTCTACGTCATCATATATACAGGAGCTATAAACTTGTAAAAGTCGCCCAGTTTTTTGGCACACCCTGTATTTAGCTATCCATTTGGCGAAATAAAGTTGAAAATATAAAATAAAATAAGATTGCTTTCTAATCTAAGGCCGACCACCCGCGAATGCATGCATTTTAATACGCGTAGTTACTCCCGGTCACGTAAAGAAGATGGCGGGCACGCCATTCGATCCGCCGTAGCCGATTATCCTGCACGCAAACTTCACCGCTGTAGGCCTATGTGTTACAGAAGCGGAGTTATTGGCGATCGGGGTTTCAACCTGCGGGGAAGCGAAGTTGTCTTGGCACGCAGTTCTACGTTGCGAGAATACGCATTGTCGAATTTTTTGCTCCTGTGACCTTCTTGACACCCGATGACCTTCATATACGAACTTGAACCATTGCCTGGATACATACCGGATGTGCAAATATACGTATCAAGTCTTTCGAAAGTTAGGATCGTCTGACAGACACACTCAAATACAGACAGACAGAATCACCGTAATTATAAACCACGCCGCTTCGCGGGTTTTAAACTATATACACAGCTAAGAACTGAAGTCTTGCTACAGTGGCGTCAAAGAAAGCGCACTCGCGCTTCAAAAGGAATAATGCTCAACGGAATGTTTACACGTATAGATACTACACCAGAAGGCCTACCTGTATAACTTCGCAGAATGAGTTCAGACTCGAAGGTGCATATAACTTAATTTTGACCAACTTAGCAAGTTAGCAGATTAGGCTTACTGTATCAGCATTTATAGGTGACGGGCACCTTGGGTGACGTCTGTGCGGCGAATGCTGATTGGCCGAAGAGCTTTGGCAATAACCACAACCCTGGTCCTCCTACAGCACATTCGCTGCCAAAACCAGTAACGGGGTTTGCCTGCGCAGCTAATGGAATTGCCACTGCACTAGTTATATATAAGTCTACGGGTAAATCCATCGCAGCTTTAACAAGATATTTTGTTTGCAAAGCGACAGACAGACAGTTCTGACACATGCCGTCCTAAGCGTCCTTCAAACAATCAAGTCGCCAACATTAACCTTGCTAAAACATGGTGTAGGCTACTGTTCGTTTGCCAGCATATGAGGCTTTGAAGAAAATAGTTAAAGATTAGGCTATACATTTGTTGTGAACACGTTATATTTTGCTGTCAACTAGGCCTATAAATTGAGTAAAATCGCGAGCGACGTAGCCAACCTTAACTTTTCTTCTACACACAAGCTAAACGGATATTGAAAGTGAAAGTACGTAATTTACCTCCAGAAAAAAAAACCAGTAGAAGCGAAACTCGGTTTTTCCGAGTTAGCACTGGGCCAATGCGATACCGCTATGCTACGCTATTTCTCAGAAAACGAAAGCGGTTCCGTTTTCCCGCATATTAAATTTTGCTGCACTGATTAATGCAGAATTATTATTTATAATCATCTTGCATGTGCACATGTCTCAAGATTATTACAGTCAGGATCAAAATTGTAATTATCTGGTCATATTTCACCAAATACTAAATCTGGCAGCTCTTGTCGCGATGGGAATGGGACAAAATTAGGTTTACCATTCCCGTCGGCCAAGAGCTCTTTGAATCAGTGCAATGCATGTGCCGTATGTTAGACGTTTATAGCCGCTTCTCGCAACCAACAGAATGTTCTACTCTGTTTTTTACGAGTTTTCATCACCAAATTTGCCACGACGTCCTTTCAAACAAATAACGTTATGCTATTTACACTATTTTTGTTTGGTAATTTGGAAAACATGCTGGCGAACAATATTTTGTGCTTTATGTTGTATTGTTATTCAATTTATGTTATTTTGCACAGATGCATAAATAAATTGACTGATTTTGCAGTTTTTGGATTTTTATGACCCGCGATTCTGCTTGGTTAAACTGATTGATTGATTGGCAACGATGGGCTTTATGTTTTACGGAAGTATAACATGTAAAGATCTGCTGCCTAGAATTAGGTGGGTCAGGAGATAAAAGCACGAGCGCAAGAAGTTTTAAAAAATTCGCCGCGAAACTGAGTCCAGGCAACAGTTAGGCGCTATAGCCTAGCAGTTTAGGGGCCCCTGGTAATTAAGAGGTTTAAGTATTAAAAATGGAGCCAGTCCTGTGCGCCAAGCCATTTTATGTCACTGCAGAGCACAAGATGAGCTTTTCTGAGATCCAAGGATGTTTTTGTATTACAGTTTTACTAGTATACAGACTACATTTCGTCATAAAGACATGACGAAATTCAAGCGACTATATAGTTTTATATAGTTTTTTTATTGCATAAATCTGTAAAATTGTTCATTATTCTTTGAGATCAAAGTTAGTGCAATTGTTAGCTCCCACGGGCTACTTCAAAGCAAACTTCAAAAACAATTTTTGTACGAAAGACTAAAACCTTTTTATTGCATCGAGTATTTCATTGTTTGATCTTGTTAATTTTTCTACCCCCACCGTTATAATAGGCCTACGTGTCTCTCCCATTCGTATTGACTATAACGTAGTTTTGCAACGTTCATTCATAATTATAATAGTACAGTAACTCCTTCTAAATGCTATAATACCGAATCCATTTCTATGGTTTGATCAACATTGACACTCATGGGCTATGTTTAATTGCCTCTCACATCTGAACCAACTGATAATAAGCCTATCAAGTTGGTACACTAGCCTAACCACCAATGTACATTACAGTGTGTCCAGAAAAAAGACCGAAACGTTTTTTACAATATATTTTACAAAGCATGGGCGATTTTGATATAAATTTGGCACACCCTTTCCCGAATAAATTTGGCGAGTACATAGCCTCTGTAGCCTAGGCTTTTATGGCGCTCTAGAAATCTGTATATTATTATAATTATTATAAACGTTTTCCACCTCACCTGAATACTGTCTTTACACTAAAACCTGAAATGCTCATCAGACACGTTATGCAGTTGTTACATGGAGAAACTCCAGAATTTTTCCACCTCAACTGTGGCCCCAAATTTGGCAGATTTGAATCCAGTTGATTACAGTGTGTGGCGAGTACATATGTTGTTATTAACTGGATTCAAATCTGGCGAAGCTGGATGACACAGTTGAAATGGGATAAATTCTGGAGTTTTTTTTTCTGTAACAACTCAGCGGCAGTACATAATGAGCATTTTAGTTTCACAAGGTAGTGTAGAGACGTTATTCGGATGAGGTGTAAAACGTTTAATCATTTTGCAGTAAATTTATTCAGGAAATAGTGCACCAAATTTCATCAGAATCGCTAACGTTTATGGGAGATACAGTGGCGTCACTAGGGAGGCGGACCACCCCATGTGACATCCTCCAGGGCGGGGGAGGTGACACCCAAATGAAATTTTAAAAATGTGGCCGAATTTAGAAAGAACATATGCAGTGGACAAACGAGGTAGGACAGCTAAAAAGTCATCACTTTGCAGACTTTATGACTAAAAGGTCGTCATTTTTCCGGCAAAATAGGGGTGACACCGCCAGTTGACGCCCCGGGTCACACCAACCCTAGTGACGCCACTTGGAAGATATTACAAAACTTTTTCGTCTCTTTTTCTGGACACAGTGTAAAGGCCCAATCAAGGCCACCTATAAACCATAGTGTTCCTGAGGGCTCATAGAGCATTGCGGTCTACGTGTCGGAAGTCAGAAACACGATATGCTATGTTTACGTCGCCGCACGCAAGCATATATACGCTTGGCTAGACGCAATAAGAATCGCCACGCACGCTACGCTGTCACTGCAGAGGTCTGACGTTACAGCTGTCATTGTGAATAGCCAGTAAATATTCACCGACCAATTGCTGCAACAAGTGCCGTGGTGAAAAATAGACCAATCGTTGCTCGATGGACACTTAGCACTGACTCTTTGTAATATCTCGCTTATGTTCTAAATTTTATGGGTTATACAACTTTATTTTGCAAGCTGTGAAGTTTATTTAGTGTGCGTAATTTGTGTGCCTTTTCAGGTCGGTTCGTATTTGATTTTGATTTTGTATAATCTGTAATTTTGTGTGCTTACTTTTTTTGTTTTTATATTATTCTCATTAGATTCCCACAACAATTAGCCAAAGCAAATAGCTGTTCACTCTGCTCGCAACCTTTGTTTTATCTTTGATGAATTTTCTGCTCTCTCCAAGTCTTAAGTAAGTAAGTAAGTACTTTAATAAACATAATGACAAACGCACATGCAACATTGTTGCTGTAAGTCCTATGCTGTAGCCTGTTGGTCCTTTTTGCTATTATCATGTTCGCGAACTTCGCTGTATTCGTCTTTAGCTTGACTTCAAAACCGCCGGTAGGCCTACCTTAGTCATTTCTATCGTTCATTATAAACTCGATTACCGCGACTCACTGTGCTGTCATCTCATACAGTCTCAAATAAACAGACTCGAGAACATTCAGAAGTCTCGCTTGTGCTGTCACCAGAACTCCAAAATTCTCTCACATCATTGGTCTTAAATCTCTACATTGGCTTAGAATATGACGAACGTAGTAACTATAAATTTCCTTATCTTATATTCAAGTTTCTTACAATTAACCAACCTCAATACCTATACATCAACTTTACTCTTTTCAACCCTGCCGCAACACCCGTTCTTCATCTAAGGTCATTTTGCTGGTTTACCAGCTATGAACTCCCTCATCTTGCAAAAAATTGCAAATCGCTCTTTTTGGTTCCCTTTACTTTTTTACATTTTAAAAACTTTTTGAAGAACTCCCGACGAAAATTGCGAGCCTCGTTAGATAGTCTCCATCACTGTTACATTCTATCACACATGGCAGTTCGTCGTCTTTATCACCAGCGTCATCTTCACTTACTCTTTCAGTAGTTTATTGCGGGCTTAGGCCTAAAACTTGACGGACTGTTTACCCTTTAACGCCATCATTCTGCTCAGTGACTGGATTTGTTTGCATGGTGTGTAAAGCCGGCTTCTGTAGTCGGTTTTGAACACACTTTAAGTCTCCGCATATTGAATAGTATCTTATCGTTCGTGTTCATTCCTTGCCTTATTGTGCAGTTGTGAACAAGACCCGAGCCTCTCTGCTGTCTGAAAATGTGACCGCGTTCGTTTGCTCTGTGTAACTGAGTTTAAGCCATCACATGTTGTAGGCCTGACTACAATGATGTCCTAATCATTGTCCTTATCCTTGTTGTTATAAACTCCTTAAGGACTAATTTTGAAATCATTGTCTTTCTACTTGTAATTCAGTTCTTGAAAAATTCCTATTTGTTTGATCAACAAAGTGCCACATGTATTCGCATGTATTACATACTATTAGTATGATATACATGTATTAACTGATATTCACTTATTTAGTCTGCTGGTTTGTTCCTGTTGCATAAGCTGTACTTTTTTATTTGTAGGTTCAGTTGTCCGTAAAGCTTCTGCTGTAAGTCCTGTGATGTTGGTCATTTTTGCTATTATAGGCTTAGTTATCCGTAAAACTATTGTGCTGCAACCTGCAAGCCCTAACTGTTGGCTGTCTTAGGTCAAGTCTTTGTCCTTATCCATGTTCTTGTTGGTCCACGCCCACGAGCGAATACTGATTGGAAATCGGCGTTTTTGAAGGATATTGGTCAGTTTTGGCCAAATTTTCTCTTAGTAAAAACGTCCCCCGTGAAGTATTTTTACACAGATAGATAGGCCAGTGAATGCATTACAACTTTGTTGCTAACAGTATTCATACAAAGAAACTTTGTTGCAAACTTTCTTCAAGTGAAATGCAATTTTAAACGGAAAACGGCAGTTTTGGTTTTTGCATGAGCCCTCTTTGGGTGCTTAGGGTCAACGTACGATGCTCATTGGAAAGCGCGAGTAGACTTCCTATTCATGTTGATTTGACTTTTTTTCGCTAGGTGTTACAGCCGACTCACTACGAGTGCATCGGCGTTTTTGTTAGAACGGGCGGGTCAGTTTGGGCCAAAATTTCAGGTACAAGGGATCGTTCCCCACCAACTATTCTTTGTGACAGAAATCTAGGATAAACGATCTTTGATAATTTATGGTATAAGAATGTGGACACAAGTTCCTTTCGTTTTGTCACAATGCACCTGTTTGACAGACGGATGGACGGTTGGTTGGTTGGTTGTGTAAGGTTTAACGTCCCACTCGACACATTTTAGGTCATT
>Ga0066192_1000275_pt1 | contig 10552 bp, 6 predicted proteins | sample WorMetvacBELIZE1_FD_58707 | JGI IMG/M metagenome (GOLD analysis project Ga0066192, IMG submission 58707) | Marine gutless worms symbiont microbial communities from Max Planck institute for Marine Microbiology, Germany - Olavius vacuus BELIZE.1... | ecosystem: Host-associated > Annelida >... | reverse complement strand
TGTCGTAACAGTACAGTCAGACGACCTAACTGCAGCAGGCAGACTGTTCCACATTGATGGACCGGAGACAGCGAAGCTTCTGTCACCATAGCTCGTATTTGTTCGTGGTACAGCTAGCTGGCGTGTATAGGCTAATCGCAAACAAGTACGACCAGCAGACTGGCAGCAGTGACAATGTTCACAATTAACTGTGCTCTGGTTAAATTTCTGTGAATTCTGCACCAATACTCCGTCCAGTCAATTCATTTCAGGCTGTGATGCAGATCTCGCACGCTAATCGTGTCCAGAGACCGGTCAAAAACCGGACCGCACACACACACTCTCACTGACCGAAATTCCTGGAGAGCACATTAATAATACATGGCCGGTCAGCCACGCGGACCGGCCGACGGCGTTAACTCGATTCACCATGTGACACAGAGCGCCATCATCAATTAATTCTACCCACACTACACTCGGCCGCTCGTTTTACCACGACCGACACGCAGGATCTGCTTTCCATATGCCGACGGAGAGACAGATAGCATGGATCAATAGGCGGTTGGCACGCAAGCGTTCCGGACATTACGAATGCACCGGAAAAACTCGTGACGACGGCAATGCTCGCGAACAGGACATCGACACGGTGTTTAATGGTGGAACTTGGACTAGTCGGTGGCGATACGACGAACAGAGGCTTGCAGACCGGTAATCATTCAGCAGGCCCGAGTAGGCCAGAGAGGCTGCGCAGGCGTCGGGCGGACAAAACCAGGTCGATAGATCGACCGGCAGCCAGGACGACGCTGCGCCGGCGATACAGACCCGTGCCAGACTGTCTGTCCCCGACCGCAGACCGTCCGTCCGTCGGTACGCAATGCCGAAGCACGGCTGCCTGTCAGCCCGAGGCCGAGCAGTCATTTATAGCCCATACATTCCACTGACGACCGAACCTCCCGGAATCATTCGTCTTTGCCTGCATCGGTACACACAGGGCACGGCATGGCCGGAGCCACTTCTGTGAACGCCGGTCTGCGCAGTGTCGTCTCGCAGACACACATAAACAGACAGACAGACAGACAGTGGGCGGCACGGCGCTGCCATGCCAAATACAGCGACACAGTGCGCCAGTCTCGTCTAGCTAGAACTGACGAAAAGCACGTAAACAACAAACAGTATCGGCTGACGACGAGAGTTCACCGGGAGGACAGTACGGGCGGGGCCTCGCTCGCGTCCGCATTGTATCGACGCGCACCTGCAGCGTCGTCGGTTGTAAACACGCCAGACGACAACATTTCACAGTAAACAATTACCGCTATATCACAGACCAGACCGGCTAGACCGCATAGACCTACACGCAAGCACTTGCAGCTATGGACCAGTTTTCCGCGGCCAACTGTATTTTGAGCCCAGCCGCGGAATTTCGGTTTTTCTGCGAAAATTGTCAAATTTCTGGAAATACACTTCAAAACGAACGTCTTTTTTCAGCAATTTTGTACCATCAACTCTGCTAAAAACTAATCAGTATAGTTCAATGGTCAAGCGCATTGTTCGACTTCAACCGTGTAGACATTTATCGAAGTTATCTCTAGATAAGTGTACATTTTTGTCTAGTCAAACACCGAGTAATAACTTGTTAACACTAACAGATAACAATGTATTGGATATTTTGAACAACAATGTTACTTTCTCTCAGCTGACTACCTACCACGGCATAGAATTAACGGTAACCGTGATTTACCACGTCAAGCCACGAAATTTTATAAAACTCCACGCGGAGTTCACAGTATTCTGGGGGGAAACTGTGGTCCCCTTTAACATAGCTACCAGCGAACCACTTGTCGATCAATGTGGGAGGGGGACGACTGCTCAGTGCTCTCCTGAGATGCTGGAAATTTTTCTCTTGTTTTACGAACACGGGAATGAAGCTGAGCACTATTTATTCCCGGTATTTATTCACGAACAGTAAAAACTGGCTGGAATAGACCCACTGCTCTACGTTAAACCTTCTAAATCACTAGTTATTATGTAATTCGGCCAGGTGACCGTTCCCCTCTACTAAATTCTGCATCTCCACAACTATCTGGGACTACATGACCTCACTAATCGCGCTACGAAGTACTGCCGACACATGGTGGTAATAACAGCACAGTTGTCATCATTCATCATCATACACTATGCTGTATATACATCTGCACTCTCTCAACCAAGAATTACCTTGTGCACAATTCTATAATAATAATAATAATAATCAGTACGTTAGCACATTGCTAGTCAAAACAGGTCTGAATCAGCAGTCCTTTTCATACATTTTCCTTGTGGTGACTATGGTTCCCGGATGTTCCCACTTCCCACTGGAGCTCAAAATAGCATTAACACTAGATTAGAATTAATCGTACATTGGTTTCAACATCAGTATCATCATCACCATGAGATTTCTAGTGCACCTATATTACAATAAGACCATAGATGCATTACAATATCAACAGTGGCGTCACTAGGGTTGGTGTCACCTGGGGCGGTAACTGATTGGTGTCACCCTATTTATTTCTTGAAAATCTGACGACCTTTTTTAGTCACAGCCTCTGAAAGTGATTTTTAGGCTAGCTGTCGTTTCCTCACCATTCCCATCTTCCCACATCGTTTATTTAGTGTTCTGTTCTTTCTATCTAAATTCAGCCACCAAAAATAATTTTAGGTCGGGTGTCACCCCCTTGGAGGGTGTTACCTATGGCGGTCCGCCCCCGCCCCACCCTAGTGACGCCACTGAATATCAATGTGGATGCACTGAACAGAAGTCTGTGGGCTAAAACAAGTGGAAAATATGCTACGTTAGAAAAGTGTGTTAAATTTAGTACTTTCCTGAACACTTCAATGCTATAAATGCACAATGCACACATTTTGAATACACATTTCACGCTCAACATTTTGTGCCGAAAATACACTGCAGTACGTGACGTCAGGATTACTGCCGGACACGACCGCCTTAACAGTAACGAGATTATAAAAGAGTGATGCATTACGTGAGTGGATTAGCCCCATTCCGAGTGCTGAGTGCGCTGTAAGGGCTTTAGCCTAGCACTGTCGGCCACACAGATCCTGAAGTACGAGAAAGACAACGTCAGTTCAAATCAGTAAGTGGAGAGACCAGCTTAGCATTGTGGGCGCTCTCACCGGCACACAATAGACCGACTCCCCCAGTGGGTACTGACAGACCCGTCGGTCGTCGCTGCCAGCCGGACCGGCCATGAGTAAAGGACGCCCTTGGCATCTGAATGATGGGAGTGCATTCTCCTTGCCTCCCCATCACCTGACTGCTAACACTCAACTGACAGTCAGTCAGGAACAGCCGCCTGCACTAATACAAAGTCTACATATTCTATGTACTGTACAAGTATAAGTAATCCGCATCGGCATGTTAATAGTAGCAATGAGAAACATCGGTGTGACATCGTCACTTGCCGTCAATGCTGTATTTCCAACTATTTACTAGGGATGTGACGAAGCTGGTCAAAATTCGCATTCGTCGAACGAGTAGTTTGTGTGATAGGTTGAATTTGAGAAAAAACTGGTTTGTCTGCACTCTCTGCCAGTCTCTGGTGGTCTGTGCATATAAAATCAGCCACAGAACGAGGATTTTTCCACCAATTCGCATTCAACAACAAAGCACTCAAAAGAAAACGTTCGTCGAATTTTGAATCTGGTGAAAACGTTCTAAGTTCAAACGTCGTCAAATTCGAATTTCGTCACATCCCTACTATTTACGGAGCATCTGCATTAAAAGTAAGCAAATACTGTATTATACTATCAGTATGATGTCATTGGCGGCAACAACTCTGAGGCGATGCAGATAAATACAAATTAGCAAAAAAAACATTTCCAGTGCATGTTCTACATTCCATACATGCCCAGTCATTAATTAATGCAGAATCTACATAGTACAGAGCGTTCTTGAGAAAACGGCAAGGGCTTTCCAGTTTCCAAGTGTTGTGAGCTAAACAGGTGCCAAATTAGGACAATTATCACCTTTCAGTCCCGTAGGCAGGTTGCCAACTTGCCCGTGGACTGAATCTACAATGTCAGATGTTGCAATCAGTCCATTCTGTCACTCACGAACATGTTCGATGACATGAGCAGTGTCTATCAAATTATACTTTAAAGCAGTTGACAGTGGGAGCTGTCACGACTTCGATAGGTAAATTGTTTCACACGTTCGGTGATTGATTACGACGAAAACGTGACGAAACCAAATGTGACACAAGTACTCTAGTAAGTAAGTAAGTGGAATGCAAGGAACAAATACAACATCGCCACTCTGCTTGTTGTCAGCTGGTACCGCAGACTTACATTTCATAAACAGTTAGTACTGATAAGAGGCTGTATGACTGGCTGTAGCAAGTAGACCACACACACACACACACCATCTACATCTTTCAGATTTATCATAGCCATGGCAGGACAGCCAATATTGCATTGTGATGAATGCTGACATTGGCAACACAGACAGCAGCAAATCAGCAAGGGTGTATTTATCACATGATAGCTGACATTTATCTGGCTGCTGGTGTATAGGCCTAGTAAATCTAACAGCAGTTGGTACTTTACTGATAACAGATTATCACCACCACACAGAACTACATCAGTGGCAATACTACACAGTACTACAACCAGCCCGTCATAGAAACTGTTTTTTGACAGAATAATTAATTTAGGCAGTTTTAGAGAAAAAAAAACGATGAACCACAAAACCACATGAACAACTGTGCACAGTGCACAGTCACACTGTGCTGCAAAGTGCAAACATAGGGCAATGCTTCCCAGGCCTCACACAGCTCAGACAATGTGCGGTTGCTATCTGGGTATCTTTGAACTGGGTAATGTTGCCACACAAAATGCCATCTATTGAGCACTGCTAACAGACAGATGTGCAGATCTGTTGGCATACAGTTAGACTACGACTACTGTCAACAAGAGTAACCACCCACCACTGGATTGTAATCACTGTACTGTACATTACACGTTTCATAGCCACAAAAATGTCTGCTGCTCTGGAGTAGAACTTTAGTTTCTATCCATCGGTCCCGGTTTATCTAGTAAGCAACGAAATTTGAACTATGGCGATTGCAATGCATTGCAAATTGAAGCCGCCGATGCTGAGCCAGTCATTCTTCACTTTAAGGGAGAGGACCGTGCCAAGTTTGAAGCCCATCAACCTATCCATTCCTGTCTTATGGCATTTTTACTGCTCATACCTTACCATACATTAAGCTTTGACCACTTGTGCCAACAGATTTCTGTCAGTTTTCGATACCAAGCCACACTAACTCAAGAAGGGGTGGATCTAACTAAACCACAATTGGGGACAGCACAGGACATTCACCGGCACAGAGGGCCAATGTTTTAGATTTCACATATCTCAATCATTTTGAAACGAGAGCTGCAGTAACGCAAGTGGGGTCTAAAACCCAACTTTGCCAAGGTTATGTAATGCCCAACATTTGTACGTCTGTCTGTTAGAAACTTTATGTAAAAACTACTATCTGCATCTTCATAAAAATTTTACTATAGACGTATCCTTGGACAATGAAGACCCCGTTAAATTTTGGAAGTCATGGATCTGGAGTGCTGATCTGGACCAGATTCACATGGGCAAGAGATGTGCTCTCTGAATGCTTGTTTTTGGCAATTTGACCAGCCATCTTGTATTTGACTGTTCAAAATTCCTGTTTCCGGGTCCCATAATGCACCAGCCTGCCGAATTTTAAGACAGTTTGCAAACATGCATTGGAGTTATCGATGATTACAGAAATGCTTTTGGTGCCTTTTTAGGAGATTCCAAATACTGAGGTGAGCTATCTCAAACGGGCATAAACATAACTCAGCAGAATTTCAGCAGGACATACATAGAGTAGGCCTAATCATCAAAGCGTAATGCATTAACTTTGGATTTCAGATGTCTTGCTCCATTTTGAAATGATGCATTTCAACTTTCAAGTTGGGTGTGGTCAACAACTGAGGCCAAATTTAGCACCTGTAAAAATTCGTGGAGAGGATGCTGAGTGAGAGAATCAAGTTCACCCTACAACCGAATCCAAGGTGTACAATTACTGGGTGGTCACTGCATGGACTAAAAGATTTGAATACAAGAGGTCCAGTAAAAAACTTCAGCAGTATAGCTGAAGGCTTTCCAAGATACCTAGGTTCATTTCAAAACATCTGGACTTCTGGAGACATAATCGCTTGTCAACTCCTCACCATCATTATAGCCCATACTCTATGTGCAACTATGTACACATGCATAGTTATACTGATGTACATTGTACACACATCTAAAATATTTTTCACAAAAATTGTCTGTCCAAAAACTGCCAGTTTTATTCATATTTGAATGCAATCCCCAAATGTCACGAATCAGAATTACTGTTTCATAACTCCATCATAAACATATCCAATGATCACAATAAAATGACGGCAACACTTGAAAGTTGAAGCATTTACATAATTGCTATGACATCGTACCATATGTGAACTTGTTAAGTACACAAAAAGTTCATAAAGCTATTAATATCATTATCTAAGAGTATCAGATGAGACGGGCAGAAACAATCATTTCATACAAAAATGAACTCCAACAAAGCTCCACACAGCTAGTACAGAAGTATCCATCTAAATTTTATGAAGAAAAACTGGTGAACAAAACCGCAGAGACGAAACCGTTATCAAATTATCATGCTCGAGCCAAAATTACTGTAGCAAAAATGAGCACTAGTTACATAATTACACTAAACTGCTATTATATATGCTATGTAAAAACATGCATACTTCAGCAACAACTGGACATGACTGTATGTGCCCTTACAGTATTTTCTGTATGTGTCATCTTTGTATTGTATACATGACAGTAATGATAATAATGAGGATGATGATAATAATTAATAGTAATAACAGTACTAGCAGAATATTCACAGTAACAACCTGCAGAATCTCCTGGTCTTCTTTTCCAATGAACAGCAGCTTCATCTTGTCCAGTAGTTTCTGTAGAGGCATCTGATCATCGGGTGACATATCCTCATCTGATACTAGTAAATACGACCTCCATTTCTTGTTGTCGAAGCCCCAGTGGCACGTACGACTTTCACCACTGGTATGGGAGTGCGATATGAACTGCTCCGGTGACAGACGGCCATGACACTCCATACATTCGATGCAAAGTGACGATGGCGACTGGTACTCGACCGGCCAGAACAAACCACGACAACCACCGAAGCACTCGTGCAAGACCGGGATGACGGTCATGTCGCTGGGTGCTGCATGGCACGGCGGATTGTCGTGAAGAAGAACTGCACAGATTCTCATGGCATCGGTGAGCGTCACCAGACCAGACCGTGCTACCATGTTTGGCAGAACGCCGGCCTGTTTCAGTACTTCAAGCTGAGCTGCACCACACTCTGCAAAGTAGACGTGCAGGGCGTCGGTGACCGACTGAAGGGTCAACGGCGGGACGGTGTAGAGAACTCGACTGAGAAGCTGCGGCAGGCACAGACGAGCCTCGCCACCCACGTTGAAACAACTGATCTTCTCGCCTTCCACTCGAGTCTCCGACAGCTCCAGTGTCTCTAAACCTCTGTCGGCCGCCATCAACAATGGGGCTGGCAATACGGGGCGCTTAAACCCGGCCGCAGGACGCGGTCGACTGCGCTCTTGGTGACCGCTACTTTCGTTGTTCGACACACATGAACGCTGAGAAGACACAGTATCGTTCGCCGGAACTTCTGGCTTTACCACAGACGATTCCACAGTGTTCTCAGACTGTTCTCGGTCTATCGAACAACCGTCTGTCACGGCGTCTGGAGGGCCGTTCAAACTGCGCTTCGCCGAATCCTGAAAACCCATCAATATTCGCTTAATACGCGGATAACACGGCTGCTGATTCATGTTCTCCATGAATGATAACAGTTATATAATTTCGTAAAGCCGTGAAGAAGAAAGTACTAATAAAACTAACAACAATAACAACAACACGCCTCGACTGACACCGATCGAATGTCTGAGCCGTAGCCTGGCAGTGGCAGGCTGCAGCACTTTGGCCGGCTGTAGACGGGCGATGCGCGATGCAGCTGCTACAACACTTTTTGTCAACTATCAGAGTACTCGCGATTTCGCTCAAAAGCTAACAAAAGTGTACGTATAAAGTAGTAAAGCATAAAATAACTACGGTCAACTTTAGCCAAAATCAATAACACTGTTATTGTATTAGCTGAACATATTCGAATACTAGACGAAAACAATACCAGTGCTTATAAAAAGTTCCCTATACATTCGGGCACGGGTATGAAAAAAATAAAATAATGCTTTTATATGTAAAAAATAAGCATATAACGCAGCGATAACGAGATACAATATTATCGCCGCTGCGGCTGATTGATAGCAAAAAATAGCTACCAATACCATATATAGACGAAATTTGAATTGAAAATACGAAATACCCTAGACATGTTTTTATGTAATAAACTTAAAATACTGTTACCGTTAATTGCCTACACTACAATGTACATTTTCAGAGGTTTTTATTTGTATCCATAAACCCCTTTGACAATCACTTTATCGTGTTAGTGCGGAATTATACTTGACATTAATACAAATTGACAATACGGTACGTACCGGTAGTCAGTCAAGTTCAAGATCAAAATTTAATTAATTAAATATTCTCGGCTTAGTGAAGAAGTAAACAATCATGGAGGGTAAATAAAACGTTGTGAAGCTTCTCTTTGCATACTCGTGAGATGCATTCATGTATGTATTTTAGCGTGTTTATGCTTATGATTGTATAATGTGTGTTTCTCTTGTGGTTACAGGACAGAGTCTGACTGGCTATTGTAATGAATGTAAAGTGAACTTGGAGCCAGACTGTTCACTGAACAGTCATCAGCGTTCGCGCAAGCATATAAACAGGCTTCTGCAGCTAGGCATTGAAGTGCCAATAAGCTGTATTAATCAGCCTGAAGAAAACCAGATCCCTGAAGGTAGCATTGTCTTTCATTTGCTGGCAATTATTTTATTTGATTATTTAGTTTTTGCCGCTCAGGAGTAGCTTTGGAGTTATTGTTTTTGCTATTATGTAAATTACTTGTGTTTTGGTGTTCTTTGAATCTTAAGACATTGTAAATTCCAGGTTTATCATATATTATATGCTAACCTAGTTTTCTAGTTATAGCAAATAATGTTGTATTTCAGTTGTACATTAATTTTACAGTATTGTCAGTGGAGGATTTAGTTCTATATCGGTAGAATGGTTGTCACCATTCCCGAAGAATTTGTTATACTTATTGTGCCACTTCAGCTTATATAACCTCTTAGCTCACGAGTGACAATACTTTTTTGTATTCCTGGTCTGCAGCTGATAAGCATGTCTCATCAATTACTTACTGATGTTGTGATGTATATCAGATTTCTGTGCAGCAAAGGGTGTAACAGATAACAAGTAATAGTTCGCGATGATGCTGACATGGTTGATGGTGAATTGCGAAATATGCTGCTATGCATTCTAGTTAACTAAAGTGTGCGTGTGACACAGAGACAAAGATTGCATACTGCATAACGTGCGAGATATCTATTGGCAATCCACTGCAAGCAGCTGCACATTACCGCAGTCGTGAACATTTCAATCGACGTCTGCAGCGTGGCCTTCCAGTACAGTCGGCTAATTCCGATGCCGCACAACCAGATCCGTCATCTTCCGACCGACAGTACATTAATGAATGCTTACGACAGGGCGTCAGCTTGCAACAGCCCAATGTTGCTCAGCCTGGTATTAGAGGTGTGTATTTGGGACGGGAATTCCGATTTCCCATTTTTCCCGCGGGAATCCTGTGGGAATGGGAATTAACAGTGTGTAATTTTGTAATGGGAAGTGGAATTGCTACGTGGGAACGGGAGGGAATAGGAATTGACAATGTGGCAAAAGTCCCGCAAAACACAATGGTTTCAGTCATGAGTCATACGCAGTATGAGTAGACTGAAGTTGATACTTTGGGCTATTACTATATTTTTGTGCGAATCTCGAGGAGCTGCGCGATGCTGACAACACCACCCACCCATTGCATAATGAACCCGCCAACTATGTTAACTAGACAACATGGCCAAGGACACCAACATTTTGAAGTTCTGGTCATCGCACACAGCTTGGCATACAGTTTCGGAACCTGTATGCAGTTGCCGGCAGAGTGCATTCCAGCAGTACTTCAACACCCCCCCCCCCTCCGAACACAGTTTAGTACGGCCAAAAGAGTCCCAGAGAAGCGCCACAAATTCTGTAAACTCTGCTGTTTCTGCAAAACAATATGATGACCACGAGACTTGACTGTGCTGTTGGTGTGTGGCCAGCTTGGACAAGCTTGCAACTCTGCAGTAAACTGTGTGGTGTAGTGTGCAGTTTGTGTGTATCGTATTTTACTAGGGCTGCTGTTTAAATTACAACTTGTGAGATGGGTAAATGGGAATTCAGTTTGGAGGTTGACAGGAATGGAAGTGAATATGAGCAGCAGTGGGAATGGGAATTGGTACATGGGGGTGGGAG
>Ga0066192_1000274_pt1 | contig 10554 bp, 4 predicted proteins | sample WorMetvacBELIZE1_FD_58707 | JGI IMG/M metagenome (GOLD analysis project Ga0066192, IMG submission 58707) | Marine gutless worms symbiont microbial communities from Max Planck institute for Marine Microbiology, Germany - Olavius vacuus BELIZE.1... | ecosystem: Host-associated > Annelida >... | reverse complement strand
GCATTGTGACAAAACGAAAGAAACTTGTGCCCACATTCTTATACCACATGAAAGAACGTTCCTAGTTTTCGGACACAAAGAATGGTTGGTGGGGGACGACCGCTTATACCTGAAATTTTGGGCAAAACTGACCCTGTTCGAGCAGAAACAGCGATTTTCAATCGATATTCTCTCATAGCACCTCAGTTGTAACACCTAACGAAATAAGTTCAGTAAACAAACACTAATAGGAAAAAGGAAGTCTACCACATACTTTCCAATGAGCCTAAGATGAACATCATACGTTACCACACTAAGCCCCCAAAGGGGGCTTAAAAACAAAAACGGCCGTTTTCCGTGTAAAATTGCACTTTACTTGAAGAAAGTCTGCTACAAAGTTTCTTTATGTGAATGCTATCAGCGGCAAAGTTGTAAGGCATTCACTGGCCTATGTATCCGTGCAAAAATGGTTCGCGGGGGACGTCCCCTGCTGCGTGAAAATTTGGCTGAAATTGGCCAAGCCCTTCAAAAACGCCGATTACCAATCAATATTTGTTTGTAGCGCCTCAGCCGTAACACCTAGGGAAAAAAGTTCAATTAACACGAACAGTAATTCCACTACAAGCTTTTCAATGAACCTAAAATGACAGTGTATGTCGCCCCTAAGCCCTCCAAAGGGGGCCTCAAAAATGCAGTGTCCAGGATTTACACAGTAATCTGCAATAACTTCTAAACGCTACCAGATATTGTGTCAGTTGGTATTAATCACCAATAGAGTCTCATATACGGGCTTTCGATTGGTACCGACATCGGTGACCTTGAACGGCGTGATAACCATTATTTTGCGTCGTTTCACATAATTCGATAGGTTTTCAGTCCGATTACATCACAGTGATTGAAGATAGATCATATAATGTCCGCAAAATATCGTCTTCCATGCAGTTATATTTGGCCAGAACTGACCCACACAGTGACGCAGCAGTCGCACGGTCTCTTTGTGTCAGCTAAGCTTCCTGTTATGACTAATGTGCGATTGACACGTTGGAGATAAAAGGCATATTGATCGATTGATTTAGTCATTGCGAGAGTTCACCGGGTTCATCTGATGAATGTAGACTGCACCAAGCACCTGCCGATCATTAGACCAAGTCAGCTGATCAACTTGCGCCGCGCCTGTAGGCTGCTAGCCTCTCTACGAGCCTATTACCCTTATGACCATATTAGTATTACTTATCCCGAAAGCTGATACACAGAGAGTAGAAGGCTTAGTCGATGTAACCTGTACACACAATTGTATGATTTTCTCAGGTGGACAGTACAAATCGTTTGTTCTGGTGGACAGCACCAGAACAGTAATGACGACTTGTCATGGGCAGACCACAAGTGCTGTTTTCTAGTCACAAGCAGCCCGAGTTACTCCGATCATTGCTTCTGCTGCAGTTGTAAAGCATTCATTGGGCTGCGCTGTGCTGTAGCCTGTTAAGACCAACATGAGTCATTGCATGAGAGCAGGAAGCACACAGGGCCATACTGACGACGCCAGAAGACACACTGTTTAAATCATGTCACAGTGGCGTCACTAGCGGGAGGGCCGGGGGCGGACCGCCCCGGGTGACACCAGCTAAGGGGTGACACTCGACTAAAATTAGTTTTTGTTTGTGGCTGAATTTAGTGTTTTCTCTCTCTAAATTTAGCAACAAAAAAATAAATTTTAGTCGGGTGTCGCCCCCCCCCTGGAGGGTGTTACTCGGGATGGTAAGGAGACGACAGCTAAAGAAAAATAGGGTGACACCATCAGTTGCCGCCCCGGGTGACATCAACCCTAGTGACGCCACTGTATGTCACCCATTCCATGAAGCTCAACATAATCTTCCACAAATACCTTTCTGTCATAGATTGCTTGTACCTCACCCATTGGACTGCATTCGTGGACTGTTTTACGTTTTATTGTTTGTTTTTTTAGCTCAGCTGGCTAGGGTAGATACATTAATAGTATAACCAGTCAAAAGCTGGCTGTCAGCGTCTGTGTGTGTGTGTCTGTGTGTTAACCAGGGTGGCACAGATCATAACCGCTACACAGAGATTTGTAATCCGGCTTGCACAGACCTACTGATGAAACTCTGATCACAAACCAAAAACAGACGCTGGATTAAGCACAAACAACCATGCACACCGATAATAAATAAAAGAACACAAAAATACTGCAGTTTGTTAAGTCTATATAAAATACGAGTTTTTGAAATGATTAGTCTTCATGTAGACTGTTTATAGCTGTGCTGTCAGCTGAGTTTCACAGGCAATGGGCTGCTGGTTACTTACGTTGTATTTGGACGTCGTACATGTGTTAAACCTAGCTGGCTACTTGTCAGCCTTTGAACGCACAGTTAATACTAACATATCATATGGTACCGGTTATTGTATACCACATGACATTTTATATACATCTGCTACAGTCTATGCATAAACTGTATTAAATGACAGTATACACTGCTGTTGAACATCCGTGATGTTAATTGTTTGGTGCAGATGACGGCGTGCCTATCCATCATCTAACCACCAACTTCCTGTTGACCGTCTCTGTCAACCCATCACGCCGACAACTGCGCGAAGTGCTTCAGTCGGTCCTCACCAATCCACATCCTCGCTACCGGCACGTGGTCTATTCCGGACTTGCTCTTAGCGGCACTGGATACTGGTTGCTCTGTGATGGTCCTTTCACCTATGACGACTTCGTTGCTGTGTTACTTGCCACCAAAGATCAAACCGCTCCAGTTTATCTCAGCACATTTGATGATGGCAGATGGACCCGACTTGGCCGAGACGTCGCCGGTCTTGAAGTCGTGCTCAACCCCAAAGGCAAATCCTCCAGTCCACCGGAAAGATTCATTGAAAACTTGTCTCGATGCATCGGAGTTGTTGAGGGTGGAGCATTGCTGGGAACAACAGAAACGGTCGGCACAATGTCTTTCACTCGTCCAACTCTGTACGTCTTTCCTGCCGGAGACAACGGCAGTTCACTGTTCTTTGGAATCCGCGACCTGAGTGTGGTCTGTGATGCGGGCGTTGGTCGTCGGCCGGCTTTCTGGGACTTTTTGCGTCACTTTGGCCACTTGGATGTGCTGATTGGGACCCATGCTGGGGCGGACAATATTTTCGGATTGGAAACCTTCGTCGAGCGACAGAGTAGTGGCGAACTCCAGCTGTTGCCAAAACTTGGTCACGTCATCTTCAATGGCTCACCGGAGGCAGTGACTGTGAAGGCACCGGATTCGCCAACACTGCTGGTTCATTTGCCGGAAGAGGTGACAAAGATGACCAGCATGCTGCATGACATTGGTATGCCTCCACATGCCTGTACAAGTCCCGTCGGTGGAAAGACTGCACAGAAGGTTAACTTGTATCATAAAATCAACCAGGGGTCAGTAGACCTGTACGTAGCACATCCCATTGAGGATTCCCGGGAACTAAAAGAGTTTCGGCGACAGTGTAGTTCACACGCTGCAAACTTTGTGTCGGCGAGCGCTGTACCACTGACGAATATGGTGTCAATTGTAGCAGCACTGGTTTGGAAGCCACGTTCCTCAGCTGAGAAGCCAGTGCGAATATTTCTGCCTGGTTCTGCCCCTCTGGCAAAGCTCTATGAAGCTCTGGATCGTCTGCAGGGTGTACCACTCTTCGAGACACTGTCTGGATCAGCTGAAGAGCCAGCACCACGGGCAACACCAGTAACCAAACCAGGAAGTTCCAAGCCAGCTGCCAAACTGACTGGAACTGGTCGGAAATCATTACCACCGTCCATGCCTGCTGCAAAGCCTTTAGCAGTACCTGCAAAGACACGAGGTCAAGCGCCTCGTAGTGTGAGTTCACCAAAAGGCAACAGAGAAGTAGCTGGTCGGAAATCAACTTCGAAACCAGAGCCAGCTGGTAAGTTGGGACATGCTGCTAAGCCGTCTCAGAGTACCCATCCTACTCCAGCAAATGAAAAAGGCAAGCGTGCTGTAGAAACTGCTGCAAGCAGCAAGATGCAGATGTCGTTAGAAACCAGTGCAGTTGATACAGAATCACCAGCTGATAAATCTTCGTGCACTGAACTTGCCGAGACGGTTCACAATGTGAAGGTGGAAGAGCCACAAGAACAGGGTTTGGAAGACGTTGCAGCTCGTGAGAGTGTGGAGAGAGATTCTCTGGAGGCAAGTGTTGATGATAATGTTATGGCAGCTGACAGTCTATGTGGTGATGACAAAGATCATTTTGAGCTTCATGGAGAAGAGGAGTTTGACGAAAACAAAGTTACTCAAGTTGAGATTACGAACGAGAGCGAATATGGTGAAACGATGCATAAAGACGAGGATGTGAATGCTGAAGGAGTTGACGCAGATGACCAAGTAATTCCTGAGTTAGATGACAGATCTCCTCTGCTGGATATTCCATCAACGGGGAATGCTGAACAACCTGATCCGGCTGGTGAATTGGATACTCTGCCCTCGGCTAAGGATATAGAAATAGTAGCCGAGCCAAGTGAAGAAGCCAGTGTACCATTGGATGATAATGCTCCGTTACGTGAGGATGTGCACTCCAGACCAGTTGATACTGTTGATGTGGATGTAGAAACACCATACGACAAACAGATTGGGTCAGATGAACTGGTAGATTCTGAACACAGCAAAATACCGCAAGAAACGGCCCGGGGAGTTGAACCCGACGAAGTAGCGGAGCATCAAGATGTTGGTTGTGAATTTGGTAATGGATACTCAAGCAATCTGCCATCATCAGAGAAGGAATTGCCTGTTGAACTGCAGACTGTGGCACAGGAAGAGTCTGAACCACCTTTGCACGACCATTTACAACAGTTTCAGACAGTTCAGGCTGCCGAATCAGTCCCAGACGAACGTGCAGATGAGCCTACTGATGACGGAAAGCGGGAAGATGTTGAAGTGGCAGATAATGAAGCTAGTCATGAACTGGAGAAGGAAGTGGATGCAGACAGGGAAACAGTAACATCAAGTATCACCCCACAAGGGCTGCCATCTCCTCAGAAGGAGGCTGAGTGGCTGGAAACTGAGCAGGAAGATCCGATGGCTGACGCAAGTCCTGAAGATGAAGCTGTTGACGCAGGTCATTCGTTAAAACCTGTTGACGAGGGTGAAGTGTTAGAGAACTTGGCGGCAGCTCGGTTGAGTACTTGTGAAGATGAGGGCAGCGAGAAAATACCGCAAGATGATATGATTATGTCTACAGCAGCTCGTGATGGTCTTGATGAACTTGAACGTCCCGAGGATCAACAGACCGCTGGAATAACGACAACTGGAGGTGTCTCAGCAGTACAGCAGCTGAATGAAGGCTCTGTGGAAAAGTCAGATGTTGAGTCTGAAGTTCAGCGTTCAGAAGACATCACCGCCAGGACAGATTTGCCCGTTGATGAGCAAAATACAGATGCAGCAGTGCGTAGTAATGTACAGACGGAAGTTGATTTCACAGATTCTAGTGACAAACCATCGCCGGACGCTGATGAACTGCCATCACCTGTTGAAGAACTGCATAGTGAAGTGCAGCATTCAGAGGACATCACTGCCGAGATGGATTTGCCTGTTGATGAGAAAAATGAACAACATGCAGCTGCAGCATTGCCTGATAACTTACAGCCAGAAGTTGATTTGGTAGATTTTAGTGACAAACCATCACCGGATGCTGATGAACTGCCATTAGAGGACTTAGCTGTTGAGGAACTGCGGACTGAGGCACAGGAAGAGAATGCAGCACCTGATGATTCTGAGTCACACATCGAGCCGAGTGACAACAGGCCAGGGAGCGAAGAGTTAACAAATCCGGCAGTAAATACTGAGATTGGTGAGACAGACGTGGTGCCGGTGCACTCCAAAGAGCAACAGGTGGAAAAGCATGAAGAGTGTCCAGTAAAGACTGAACCGTTTTCGTTCGGCCTGGCGGAACCGAGTGACAAAGTAGATGATGATGTGGGAAGTGACACCAATATTCCAGATACTGTTAACATTACCGATGACGTGCCAATCAGCCCGGTGGAACAGTCTGCACCAGAAGATAATCGTCAGAAGGGCGAACAGATGTCGTTTTATTACACCGAACCTCAGATTCAGCTGACAGAAGATGTGGATCACACTTCTGATGTGGAACTTCCAGTTGCCGCGTCGGGCTCAGCTGCTGGTACCGATGACGATGGACAGAGTGATAAGGTTGAAGAGCCACACAAGGAAAGCTCGAGTACTGATGCCGTGCCAGAACCTTTTGATCCAATAGAGAGCTGGGGTCCTCCGATGGGTCTTCCAGCCCCACTCAGTAATGAGAGCAAAGCCGGCGGAAAGAAGCATGAAAGCAAGGATGCGGCTGCACACGGAGCAAAGCAACATACGTCGCTGTTAGCACCAAACACTGCGAAGTCCGCGTCGTCCAGCAAGACTGGGGCTGCACGCGACTTATCCGGTGGTCGAAATGGTCGCACATCGGCAAAACCTGGCAAGACAGCAGAACGCCCAGCAGCAAGGAGGTCTAATGTTTCAGCTACCGATGGCAGTAAGGTAGGCAATTTATGGACACATATTAATCAAGTAATTTTCTCATAGAATTTGAGTACTGCTATTTTAAATCCTAAGGCTTGCTAGTTGTTTTAAATGTAGGCTAAGTGAACCGAGTTACCGTAGGTTTTAACACAATGCACACTGGACTTGGAACAAGTTTCAAACATGGTTTTGGTTCATTAGTGTCAAGGTTAATAGCACTCATACCTTGAGACTAATTTCTCATAGACTAGAGGGTTTGACAGTGACCTCTGTAATCTGTGACCATTACTGCCTCTGAGGTTACCACTGTATGCCAGCACAAAAACCGCAGTGACGACATTCATTCGGGTGGGTGAGGTTAGCAGTTTGTGGTTGGAAGATACAAGCTTAGTTCATGGGACAGCCAAGGCCGTAACCAGCCGTGCCCGCTGGAAAAAAATGGAAAAAATACATGTAATCATTTATAATTTATTAATAGACTCCACAGTCCACACGATAACTACTGTACGTTCAGAAACATTTGCTTCAATTTATTTATTTTGTTTAACAGAAATAAGATGGAAATAGGACGATGTTCATTTCACGAAGAATTAAACTAACTTCAACCATGGACTTGACTAAACATACAGTGTAATCCCTACAAGTTAACTTAAACAGAGAATAATACCCAGTACTTGAAAGGTTTAATACCAGAATTTGACAAGTTGATGGTATGAAAACCAGAGACTGCTTGAATGGCATGCTATGATGCAGTGCTATATACAGTACACTTAGCTTATTGCTAACTTCAGCAAACTCCTGCAGTCGAACAAGAGCTTGTGAGATGAGATTACTGATTTCGAGATGACACATTTGGTTTTCTGTTTAGATGAGACCTTGCCATATTTTCTTGAGACTGAAATCTTTTAAGATAGACCTTAAGAACTCATACTTCAAGAGTGAGACCTAGTGCTTCTCTCAATAGATCAGCGTATTTGGATTCTCTGCTGTGCTTCTTGGATCCTGTTTCACTCTGTTAAAAGAATTGTGTATAGTGGATATGCTGCCCAGCTTGGTGATTAACTATTATAACTGTTGACGTTTTGTAGCCACCAGCAACGAAATCACTGGCCGCCAGCACTCGGCCAGCAGCAGCGTCGGCTGCCCAGTCAAAGAAGTGTCTCTATTTCGAGGTAGCATACGTTCCAACACAAGGCAACGAGCTGGTCGATGCCGAGTTCTTTCGACGCGTGTGTGCCAGTCACTATGTGTTGACGTGCGCCGAGCCAAGTCGCAAGCTGCTGGAGGCGATCATTGACGGCAGAAAGGCGTACCTTAATGACAACAAGTTGAACGAGCCTACATCACCGACAACTATCATCCCAACGTATGAGTCGACAGCGTTACTGGCATGGAAACAGTACAGTGCTGCCGAGCTGCAAAGACTTCGCATCGAAGTGGCGCCAGTTGCTAGCCAGTGCGTGATCCAACTTCGAGGCGCGGGTACCGGAATGGATTCCGACAACCAGTGTAGGGCTTTCCGCCTTGAATTCTGAACCAGCCGACTACGACCACCGTATACTTAACGTATTAATTCTTTATGCTGTGCTTGCTGTAGATAACACGATATTGAACATCAGACTGTCTATTACTCATGTTTGGGCTGTGTTAATATTAGGCATATAATAATGTAAAATAATCTGTGATGTTTTTGCAGTTAGTATTTCTACGTACATTGCAGTGTCTTTACGCTTTGCATCTGCACTGTTCAATTAGTCAAACAAATGATTCTGGTGCTGATGGAGTAGCCGAGCTGTCAAGTCTGCTTGCCTGTTGGCAACATGCAGTGAAAGGGTGATTGGATTGCACGTGTGTGTGTTTGTGCACCGTTTCAATTGAATAAGAACATTTCTATGTCATATTCGTTTTGTTCACTGTTTTGTCGTTATTGTAAGTTTTCAATGAAACTTTGTAACATACATGACAAAGCTTTTACGTCTATTTACGCACTGGAGTTTTGTAACTGCAGCACTCGTCATTCTGAATTATTTTGTGTGTATATTAGCATGATGCTGGCTTTGATAGCGGTATGTACATCTATGTTCAGCCGTGGAATAGGTTTAGACTATTATGAGTTCTTTCTAGTTTTTATTTTGACTTGCATACTGTAAATTCTCTTTCTCTAAAAATTAGTGTTTGTGAGGGTCACGTTTATAATTCCTTTCATTAATAGTGTGCATGGTGTGGCAAGCCTTGGATGGGTTTGGACTTTGGGTGCTGTCCACTTTATTTCAGATGTGCTGTTGCTGTAAATTCTAATTAATGTTTGTGAGGGACAATTTGTGTTGTAAATGTCGGTAATATGTGCATGTGTCTTAACGTAATGTGATACATAATGAAGCTGTCGATGTTGTCTCAGTCTGCACTGGTTTATATGCCTTCACTGTTGTGTTCTAAGTGGCACTTCGCATTAAACGTTTTGCTATTAACACACCCAGTTCTCATCTGTTTATCAATATGCTTCAGTGTGTATTATCCCAAGCAAGTACAAACCAGAATTTAAGCTGTAGACATAATCAGTTTAACCACATTATGACTTAGTGCCATTCATGCAGAAAAAATAGCACTCGGCTACTACAGACCTCCATCAAGTCTTAAGTCGAATCTGGAGGACTTCCATAATTCAACTGGCACTTTGTGCATCGTGGTAAAATTTTCATGAAGATCTGATAGTTTTTCCATAGATGTTGAAGAATCCTTCGGCAAATTCCAGGATCTGGATCCGGAAGCGGGCGACTTCCAAAATTCAATTGGTTCTTACTTGTTCACGGGTACATCTGTGCTTAAACGTTCATGATCAGTCCAGTAGTTTTTAGTTACGCAAAGTTCCGACGGACGCCGCCGGGCATTACATAACTTTCTTGTGTCAAAAAAAACCTGCCACTACATTTTTTCAGTCGTATTCTCCCTGGAATTCGCAACAATCCATGTCTTGTTTCTCACCACATCTTAAAGGTGTTACTCTATTACTTCGCAAAATTCAAAAAAATAAAAATGGCGAAATTCTGCTGCACGTTACACCCAACACAGATGTTGCGCCACTTCATTAGTTCACCGACGTCGTGAACTTGGTAGATCCGTTGCTGCAGTTCTGCCCATATTTTGTGGTCAAGTCTGTTCAGATCTGTGCTGTTGGGTGGCCAAAGGTATGATGAAATGAACGCAGGTGTCTGCTGTTCCAGAAGGTTGATTGTCTCGCACGCTCGGTAATCAGCAGCAGGAGCATTGCATTGTTGGAAGGCAAAGAATATGGCACACGCATTGCAGTCCGTAGCTTTTGAGTCGGAAGCATGTCACGGTAGTATGCGCCATTGATTTTCACCTCGGCATTAACCGTAACTTAGAGCACAGCCATGGACACCCATCACTGACTTGCTGAAGGTTGAATGTGTCTGCAACAGACACTTTAGTGCAACATGTTTCTTGTCGCAGCCGGCGCACAGACGTCATTATTCTGACAATTTTTCAGTGTGGCTCTACAAACCAGAAATGCTCAGAACAGTAACCTACTGCACTTTAATGTTAAGTAGTGTGTGGTGGGACGTGGGAAATGTTGGCATGCACGAGCTTTCTTGCAAATTTCTTAGAGAATACAAGGCACAGTTAGGAACGATTGTATAGTGGCAGTTTTTTTGACTCGCTGTGTACATAGTGATGAGTAGGCAATGTACCATAATCAGCATTATATCACCATCAAGAGAAAATGCATGATTAGGTCTTGAATCTTGACAACTTTTTAATGTGAGAAAACCTAATAACTCTCAATAACTCAATAACTCTCACGTCAACCCACTAACACTTCTTTGTACAGAATATACATCCATTTGACCATTTCTTTGGAGACATTGAGAAATGTACTTTGTACTTGACTTTATTAGCTTTTGGATTTAAAATGTGAATATGCAGAAGTGTGAATAACCGTTTTGCCATGTTGGTAGTTAGAGCTGGCAGTAAGGATTTTTACTCTCCATATTTTCATGTACATGTATTTTGTAGGCCTACA
>Ga0066192_1000273_pt1 | contig 10561 bp, 12 predicted proteins | sample WorMetvacBELIZE1_FD_58707 | JGI IMG/M metagenome (GOLD analysis project Ga0066192, IMG submission 58707) | Marine gutless worms symbiont microbial communities from Max Planck institute for Marine Microbiology, Germany - Olavius vacuus BELIZE.1... | ecosystem: Host-associated > Annelida >... | reverse complement strand
ATCATCATCATCATCAACGAATTTCATCGCGACGCAAGTCTTACAAAAACTTCAGGGCCTCTGTATGTAAAGTAGTGGTTGATTGATTGAGTAAGGTTTATCGTCACACCAAGCACATTATAGGTCATATCGGGGACGGGTGTTAAGTACTGGTACTGTGATTTTTCAGTATTTTTAATACTGAAGTTTGGAAGATTTCACAAATTTTAAAGCCTTTAGACAAATTAAAACATTTTAAACCAATGTACGCACAGTCATCAGTGTCTTGTCGCCATTTCATGCAAATTTAATTAAAGATTTTGCTAATTCATTATGTACCAGTACTTAACATAACGAAATAGTGACAAGACACTGATGACTGTGCGTAAATTGGTTTAAAATGTTTTAATTTGTCTAAAGGTTTTAAAATTTGTGAAATCTGCCAAACTTCAGTATTAAAAATACTGAAAAATCACAGTTGCCACAGTGGCCATGGAGAGATATGCTGTAGTGTATAGTTATTATTATTATTATCGTTTATTACGCCGAAGCAGCAGCATTAATACAGTAAAGATTAATACTGCTGCTTCGGCAGTTATGGTTATGGTACTTAATAGATTCACCTCTATTAAGATAAAATTAATATGCAACTCAGTGTGTTTGACTTAAGTACCAGAAATAGGAAATAACCAGAATGAGTTTACCATATATGCAGTCTTATCTAACTTTATTCACAATAGAGCAGTGTAAATGATTGTTTCGATGTTTGTATGTTTACAGCAAGATGGAATATATGTCAATGAACGTTTTCTGCACACTTTTGCATCTTGCATCGTAAGTATAGTGGCTGTGTATTTTGTTAATTGGAACTGAGATGTGAGTTCATCTAGAAGTACAGCTTGGTGACCATTAAGTTTCAGATAAAGATTTAACTAATTTGGTCAACATTTACCATAGGTAAAGCCAGCAGCAATTTTGTTTTGTTTTATCTCAGCTGGCTGAGCTAATGTAACTAGTCAAAATCTGTCTGTCCATGTGTCTGTGTGTGTTAACAAGGTGGCACAAATCATAACACTAAATGTAGAGACTTGTAATCCTGCATAGTGAGACTTACTGACGAACACTGATGACAAACAAAAAACTAGGTCATTTTAACCTAGTTTACTGGGTTATAGGTCATCTGGCTTATATAGCGGTGCTGCCAGCTGAGTGTCACAGCCCATTTAACTGCAGTGCTGTAATTCAACTACTTATTAGAAACACACATTTCTGACAAAATTTAACCTCCTATAGACATGGCATCTACATGCACTGAAAGTGTCATTAAAACCGAACCAAGTTTTGACCTTGTGGATTTTTGTAGGGATGTGTTGTGCAAGTGACAGTTAAGAATGGTAAAGTGTATGAAGGTGTACTGCGAACAACTTCACCAAAGGTATTTATCATATCTGATGTGTGGTATATTGTGCCTCTGATAGATAGATATGCGTGTGGAGTATTGTGATGACGTGTAAAATAGAAATAAATTAATAACACAGATGTTGTCTATGCACAGTAGTAGTTCAAACTCTGTGTTAATGGAGATATTTGTTGGTTGATGCTGCATAAAGCCTGAACTGATTGATGTGGGTGGACAAGCTATGCCCGGCGAGGTCTGTTTATGTGCCCACAAACGTTCTTGCATGTGTACAGTCTCACAGGTAGAATAAAATGCTTAATGAGACTGCAGTGAGATATTGTGGCCATTTTAGATAAACATATTAATTTTTAGTGAAAATACTATTAATAAATTTAGTTTTGCTGGATGCCACCCGCACGAAACTAAGGAGTGCCACGTGGCTCCAAGATAGAAAAGTTTGTATGTCGCTGTTCTAAGACATGAGCGATTAAAATGAGTTCAAAAATTGGAGGTAGGCAGAGTTAGTACAGGCAGTAGTCGTGTTCATTGCTGTGGAAAATACAGTATGTTCTGTGATGTCTTTGGTCCCTGTTCTCGGATTGGCCATTGGGCATAATGGCGTGAATAGCCCGCATTAGTTCAAAGGGTGAAAGAAGAAGGATGAGTCTGCACTACAGGCATTGTGTAGGGACATGTTTTCTTATCATTAACTGAGTTATGGGTTTATGAGACAATAATATTGGCATGTTGTTACTGCGTTACAGGTGGAAATAGTACTGGAGCGGGCTCATCCCGTCGATGAATCCAGTGATGCTTCATCTGCTGTTATTTCCAGTGACACTGTAATCAAAACTCTGATCTTTCAGAAGACGGACGTTGTTATGATGAATGTTGCGGATGTCAACCTGGATTATCCCATCATTGGTAAACTCTTGATCACAAACCAAAAACTAGGTCATACTGACGTGGTTTACTGGGTTTATAGTTTATTACAGAAAATGCTTGTGAGATAAAACAAGTCATTTGAGCATCACATCTTATGGTCTGCTTCTTGTGTTTTCCTGTGCTTAAAATAACAAGTCTCATACTATGCTGTTGACTCTAGATTGAACTTTGAGACAGTGATGTTAACAAGACCACAAAGCTCAAGACCAAGACCAAAAAAGCAAGACCAAGACCAAGACTTAACATCACTGCTTTGAGACGAGATAAAACAAGTTTTACCGCCAACAACAGAAATAAATAATTATATTATAATAATAACAATAATCACATTTTTCGAGTGTTGTATGCTAGTCTTCAGAGATGCTGAACTGTTTACACCAAGTTAAATGTGAATGTGATTATAAATGTGCAAAACTCTAGGATGGCTCGTTTAGACAGGTTCTGAAGTTACTTGTTTTGTAATTTATACAGCCATGTTTTAACGTCTGCTTGAAGCTTTAAATAGCTATTTCTTAGTTGTGACAGGACTTCTTGAGACCTGTATGCTAAAGGCAGGTTGTTGTTGTTGACAGATGGATATGCTGATGGTTCTGCAAACAAATGCAATGGTCTTATTCGAGAAAAGGAACTGGAGCCATGGGTTGGCGATGCTGCATCTACCGAAGATGGCTTAACAGCCATTGAAGATTCAGTGGTCGATGGCTTCAGTACAAATGAGGTCGTGTTGGTAAATCTTGTTAGTGCCTGTCTTCAAGAAACATTCCTGTACTGATACTTTGTCCAAGAAATTAGTCTGAAAGAATGTGCACTAATGGTCCTGAGGCATTGTTGACTAGACGTGGGATTCATGAACACCGTGACACTAGGACAGACCCATTGGAGAAGTTACAGAAGGGACAATGTGTAATGCTTATTGGCGTGTGTTGCATCTTTGAAGGCTTTGATGATGAGTATATCTTGTATGTAAGGGTCAAATTGCATCATTTTGATAGTTGATTTATTGCAAAGTTTTGTATGATAGTTACCTCTGCCAAGTAGGTTATGTTTACCTGGCGTTTGTATGCTTTACTGTCGTTCTGTGTCTGTCTGTCTGTTAGCAACTTTGTTTAAAGGCTACTGATAGGATCTTTGTGAAAATCTTGAACCAGAGATCTATCTGTAGACAAGGAAGAACAGATTAAAGTTCGGAAGCAATCCACTTCTGGATTCAGATCTAGGAATGTGAGATGGGACATTTTTCACAATTTGGCTCATGTCTGTGGAACTGATAGGATCTTACTAAAGACTGTCATAGATGTGTCTTTGGACATAGAAGTTCCCACTGAACTTTGGAAGTCATTTGGATCTACTTTGGCGGGATGTACCTGCATTCTCCGAGTGCTTTTGCTGTTGTTGATGTAATTGTGCAATTGGCTTTCTGTAGCTGATAAATAAATATTATTTTGTTTACAGAGTGGTTGGGATGCCAATGAAATGTTGCGCACAAATGCCGAGAAATTCAACATCAAATCTGACTATGATCCTAATCTCACACAATACACGTGAGTGTTATTTACTTTTTATCTTGTCATATGGAATATTTCATCAACGAGCAAGTAAATAATGAATATTTGGAACAAGCACTTCACTGACTGCTCCTTCGTTGCTTGTATAGCATAGAATATGGGGATTTTTGTAAAATAAAAAGTAACTGTTGTAAACCAAAAATAAGTTGGCATTTTATTTTAACTAAGCTCACTATAGAAATGTATTAGTCTTACCTCTAACCCTCAGCTTGTCTGGCAACTACCACCAAAAGGTGGTGCTTCAAAAATTGACAGACATTTCCGCCATGCCTCCGCAAATTTTTATAGGGGCAAAAAAGTTCAAAATTTGGCCTCGACCTTAGTCACCTTTGAGGTGCTCTGCTTTTGAAATGCAGCAACGTATCAGAAATACAGAATGTGCATCGGGAACACAGATCATTGCTCTATGCCAGCCACAAATTTGGTGTGTTGCTGCAATATTTAGGACACCGTTGTGCCCTCTCAGCTGTCCAAGAAATTAATCTCATAGCATGTGCTCCATTAACCTTCATACAAATTGTTCAGCACACCAAGAAATTCAACTCAGGCTATGATAGTAACCACTTGTTCAAGTACAGTATGGACATGTTGAGCCACTGTAACAATCTAGCACCTAGCGATTACTGACACGTCTTGATTCAGTCTTATTGCTGTGTGAATCATACACGTGTCTGTATTATTAGCATATATCGTATTATTATGATTGTTTGTTTATTCATAGATTTCTGTTGCTAATTTTAGACATCTTTTGCTGTGGAATGTGTGTAGCACTCCGCTACAGAAGTCCGACACGGCAGAATATAGGCAGCGCGAGGCACATGCACAGAAGCTGGCAATGGAGATAGAAAAAGGCACCGAGTATGCAAGACGGTCGGCGTTGGAGAACTCAGAAGAGAACGGCAGTGACGAAGAGATGATATTCAGTGCCGTGCACCGTCCGTCATCAGCCGGTTCTCAGTCAGGCAAATATGTAGTGCCACACTTGCGGAACAGTGCTGCCGTGTCGCCGGCCCCACGTGTACAACAGCCTGCTTCCAGCAGCTTGCCAACAACAGCTGCAACTCCAACTGCTACTATAGCAACAGCGTCTCCACAGCCAGATATGGTTACAGTGACGCCATCAAGTGAGCCCAGCGCTCGTATTAATGGTTAGTAACTCGTGCGGATTGGATTCTTTGTTGTCTTTTGTGTTGATTTGTTTTACTTGATTTTGCTGTGAAAACTTGCATAGATCTTGTACAGTTTGTGCACCTTTAGAGGCATTGGCTGAATTGTGTCATTTTGGTCTCTGCATTAACAGGGAAGTTCTTATTCCAGATTAGATATATTTCTACTATTTGTAAGTCATTGATTTGCTTTCACACTGTTGGTTGGGTCATTTGACTCGTGAAAACCTGTCCCCGATATGACCAATAATCTGTTTGGTGGGACGTTAAACCTTACTCGACTTGACTCGTTGACTTAAGTTTATGTAGCAAACTTAATGTATATTAATTACAAGACTGACAAGGCTGGCTGAGTACTTGTCACGATTTAGGTTTGTTTATGTTCTATCAAGCAGCTGTAGCAACTCCATACACATGACGGCTCACAACAATGTTTAGTATAGCTTCAACGTAGCTTGCATAAATGCTACAAAGGTTGTCGTATGTTGAAGACTGCCATTGGTGACGTATGTGATGGTGAATACAGGTACTGAAGAAGTAGTGAAGAGCAGTCCATCGCTTACTGTTCATGAGACTGCGGAATCACATGCAGCTAGGAAAGATTTGCCAGCAGTGGCACAGACATTAGTTCGACCTGTTCCACATAAACGTATGTTGCCTTGACTTCTTTTTTCATTTTACACATTATGTGTGCCTCCACATATGCCAGTCCATAATCAGCATGCACCACTGTGAGTGCATAGTGTTATGTGAACCTGGCAGCCTCCAGAAAGGTGGTTTCTGGGCCACATCTCTTGTCTCCAGCAGTGTCTGCTGTGTAGAAGACCATTTGATAATTGTGTTAAGTAAAATATACGTTATTACTTCGTTACATTAATTTTTTTACATATTGTTACCTTAAATTTGCACAGCAGAATGAAGTGTTACGTGGATTATTTGTGTGTTTGGGGATGGGTATTTTTGTCTGTGAGGTGGGTATCAGAACACTAGTTGCACGAATGGGTGGGGATGGTTGGATGCTTGCAGTAACGTGTGGGTATGCTCTAACAGGTACATGTTGTCTCCGTGCAGGTCTGTAGTAGTAGCTAGAATGAAGCGTCTTAATAGCTATTTTTGTAGAAATTACTGTGTCATTATTTCGTTTTTAGTACATGTGTTGCTGATGTGCTGTTTGTGTCGGTAGAAGAACAAGTTATTGCTGACTTAAAAGACTTCTCAAATAATTTTAAGGTCAGTCTGTGTTATGCTTTTTTAGTATTTTGTATGTGCATAGGATATAGTGCGCGTTGGACAGTATTGGCAGTGATGATGTTATTGCAGTGTCAGATAAGAATTGGTTTGCCCAGCAGCGTAGCCGGCCGGCTTTTTATATTGGTGAGCAGAAGAAAGCATAAAGCCAGTCGGCGCCACTTAAAAGAGAAATTAAAGATGTATTAGACATGTTCTTACCCATGCAAATATAATACAAATAATTAATCCCAAGCCAGAAAATGTGATTTTTTCAGCTTTTAAAGTGTTAGCCTGATTTGATGCCATGTGTTTTTGCAAATGTGCACTGTGTATATGGCGAGCTATGCTAACTGGTTTTGCCATTTATTATTATTGCTGTGTGTGTAACTGATTTGCAGTTATCCGAGTCCGATGGTCAGGACCGCAAGTCTGGTGGTGCAGTGGCAGCCAGTGCTGTTGCTGGTCCGGCATCACCGAGTCTAGTTAGTTCAGTGACTGAAGCAGCGTTGCAGCCACAGTCGACCACACCACAGCCGACTCAACCGAGCCAGCCTCTGCAGCCTGGCATAGAAACCCTTAACAATAAGGGCACATCACCCGCCCCCGAGAACAACGAATCGGCAGAGTTTGTACCTTCCTGTTTTTGCTGTGTGAACTTGTTGCTTGTTGTGTGGGCTGGATGTCATACAAAACAGTTTTGCTGTTTTATTTCAATAATATGGAACCGAGATTGATTTTCATCAAATTTGTATTACATGCTTATGTGCATTACATATATACATTTATTTGACTCCGGCAGCATGACCCATAGTATAGGGAATAGACAGACAGATAGACAGAACCGAGAGACGACAGACAGAAAGCTACAAGTAAGCCTCGATGTCACACCATCCACATGTATACATCTGCCGTTATAGCGTTCACACATTTGTACACACATGACCTTGACCTTTGACCTATGACCTTGAAACCTTATCAGCAATTCCCAATCACATGATGAATATTTGTGGCAGGTTTCATTGAAATCTGTCCACTAAGTAAAGTGATATCGTGTCACGTGAAATAGGTGTTAATGAACAGACAACAGACCGCCAAACATGTGACCTGAAAACATAACATCTCTGCTGCCTACTGTTGGTGGTGGAGGTGTAGAAAAAGGTTACAAGTCGTATTGTGACTAAATCCGAAAAGTATTTTAATACACCTGACACACTCTGCATATCTTGTTTGAAACTGTATCAACTGCTCTTGGACTGCACTTCTACACAGTAGCAAAGTTGGTAGTAAACAGATCATCAGCATTTACAGTATTAGTGCAAATTTTGCTATCTATGTTCGTGTGTAAACTGCTGTAGCGTTGCGAAGAAGAGCAGCTTAAATCCTTTGGCAAAGGAATTTAAACCTCCAATGGTGAGCATGTTATTCTCTGAGTTTTATTGCTTTATATTTGTATTTTACTGTGGTATTGTGAAGTCTCTTAGTGAGTTGCTATATTTTGCTGTCAGTCATTTTGTACTGATGTAGGCACTGGTATATTCGTTGTATAAAAGTAAACTTGTTGATATGTTAGAGTAGGACTAATATTGGTCAATAAAAGTGGTTAGTATTATAAGTCATAGTGGCATAAGTAAAATTCAGATTTTTTTCTGTGAAATTTGCACATTTGCTCTGAACAGAGATTGTAGTACAATGAAACCATGATTTAGGTGTCCCTCCTTCAGCCAGGTAGGTTGACTGACTGAATAGAGTTTAACTTGTCATCCAATAATGTCAGCCAAGTAGGCCCATCATAGTTGCTAACGTTAACTTCGATGCATTGAAGAGGTTCAGATTTTTACCATGTAAAATTAAGGTAGCCATACAGTATCATGAAGAATTTAACACCGAACAGTTATTGCCATAAATCATATAGTTGTTACTGAGTTTCAGCTGTTTGATGTTACAAATTCTGCTGATGTCTGTCAGCGAGTAATGCAGGCATCGACACCACCAAGGCCAGTATCCGTGCCGATGAGCCCGTCTTCCAGCTATCCACCAATGGCTAGCCAGATCGTTTATCCGTCACCTCAGCAGCAGCAGCCCTTCGCATCAGTGCCACAATCACAGTCTAGTCAGCGTCTGGCCGGACCTCAGAACAAACGTGGTATGATCTTGCAGTATTGTTATTATGAGCAGCTATAGTTCAGTAGCTGAGGCAGGTGGGTAGATTATCAGACCAGTTCTGTGCTGTATTGTGTACTGCAGTCGTGCAAAATGATAAGCCCACTCATACGAACAGTGATCTATAGCCTGTCCTTTTAGGTTTTCTGTGTGTTTGCATGTTTCTTTAACTATGATATGTTTGTCGTAGGTTTAGGTATTGACTTTGTTTTTCATGTGTTTTTTTCTGCTGGTTGTTGTGAGTTTGGTGGTCAGTGCCAGTGCAGTCGGATGCCTGGAAAGACTTGTCTCCAAAATGACCAATTATTCGTTAAACTCTACTCACTCACTAACTTTACTAGATTTCTACCGAGACGTGTATGGGTCAGTGGTTGGTGGCATACTCTACAAAGTTTATTCATTGCTGCAGAAAACTTGCGACTCACAGCTGGGCCTGTTCAAAGAGTCAGGCCACTGACTAGATAATGTTAAATGTGTCTCATTTAGCAGTAGTATTGGCAGCCTGACCTAGTGGCTTAACACACTGCTTCCTGGACCTCAACAAGTAACAGGAATAATCTGGGTTCATTTCCCACATATGCTGAATAATTTGTGTTGCGGTTAATGTTGCACATGATTTTAGATTAATTTCTCGGACAGACAGCAAGATTAGATGGTGTCCTGTATAATCTGTGACCATTATTGTCTGCATAGGCGTTGGCAGAGGGGGTGCACCCCCACATCTAAAACACCAAGCATATTTGCTCATTTTGCATTCTTAACAGCCTGGTGTTACATGCTTTTGCACGAAAATGCAGAGGTTATACTGTTTCAAGAAGAAAGAACCCAAAATTTTTCTGGGGAGGGGACTTAACCCCTCTCCAGACTCATCTCGTTTAATACACCAAACCTTACAGTAACACCACACGCTTGGAATGACATCACACTTCTAAGTGCACCCCCACAGTGAAAATCATGGCTATGCCTGTGACTGTATCTGAAGCCACGATCTCGTGGCGGGATAGAAATGTGTATACTGTCGTTTTTGTATATGTTTCTACAATGAATTCGCTGTATTGCAGGAAAGTTTAGTGGTTTGTGTGTGGTGTGCTAGTGACGGTGTCTGCACGAGGAGCAACAAATGACGGCAGTGCCGCAACACCACAGTCAATAATTAATGGAGCACCGCTGATGACTTCGCCTGTTGTACCAGTTTATCAACATCAGCCGTTAATACCTACTTTTCATCCTCAGTATACACCGGTATGTATGAATGAGCTCTGGCAATAAATCACAGGTGTTGACATGAATATGTATTGCACAACGTTGCCTGGCTCTCTTTGCTTTCGCTTGCTCTGAAAATATTTCTTGCAGTCATGTTTGTGCTGCTGGTGATGTTGAAAATCTTAAAACATTTTGTATGAAATCGTTTTACGGTAGCCGTAGGTACATTTCTATTCCACCAAACCCTCTCTGGCTGCCCAGCTGACTAGTCCGCTGTCAAGCGCCTCTGAATCTTCGGACTTTATGGTGCTATATAAATCGGTTTTTAACATTTAACATAACATTAACCAGAATGGCTGTTTACACATGCAGTCATAACCAAACTTCATCCCTGTACTTCCTGTGACAAAATATATTTTTCAAAATTGTTTAAATGTTTTATGTATGTGATCTCTGCTTAGGTACATTATGAATGGAATGCTTTTGTAAATCTGTGCTGAGGTTAGTATTTAAAAGAAAATGAGCTGTTAATACGCAGCCATTGTTGTATTGTGTGATAGGTACGGGTGATTCTTCCTGTGCCTCCAACACACGAACTCACACCGGCCAATCAGATGCCGCAGATGGTGTCGTCTTCGCAGCCAATGTACAGTACGTGCTTCGCTATTTGTTCGCATCGAGTTGATGTCAGCATACATGTGATCGAAGAACTTTTAGTGAGATTATAATAATAATCATAATAATAATGTGTACATTTCTATAGTACAAAATAAACAGTCCTCAGTTGCGCTCGCGGCAGATCAAACAAATATGTCGTTAGTCTTCCAGCAAACGGCTGCAGAGAAACGGAAACAGACGCAGAGCGAATGTTAGCTGGCAAACTGTTCCACACAAGAGGACCAGCGACCACAAAG
>Ga0066192_1000272_pt1 | contig 10586 bp, 7 predicted proteins | sample WorMetvacBELIZE1_FD_58707 | JGI IMG/M metagenome (GOLD analysis project Ga0066192, IMG submission 58707) | Marine gutless worms symbiont microbial communities from Max Planck institute for Marine Microbiology, Germany - Olavius vacuus BELIZE.1... | ecosystem: Host-associated > Annelida >... | reverse complement strand
TATAGTCTGCACATGGCTATAAATGATGTGGCAGGGGAATGGGTGTATCATGTATGAGATGTTCGTCATGATGTAGATGTCAAAAAGTGCGATTTAACAAATAAACGCTGTTAAACGTTTGCTATTTAGACTCGAGTTGGGTCGGCGTTAGGCTACTCGTTCGGGACGATCGGGCCGCCTCATGGTGGCGTTGGCGCATGCTACAGCGGTGGATCGTGCGTGCCGTCGGCGGCAGCTCACCTCTTTGCCGCTATGAATCAGTATCAACCCAGCAACCCAGCTGCCGTGCGACATCCAGCGCGCGATCGTAAGTCTCATTCTCACCTGCATGTTTGCAATCAACATTATACCACCAAGTGTGAAGACCAGCGTGCATCAGTTGTGGTGTAATTATGTAAAACTCTTCTTTATAATTACAAGTAAAAGTTCATTTTCTAGTAAGTCTCTACGGCTGCTAACGTTCCTCCAGTGTCACTCAGTGGTCACTAGTCAAACGTTCATGTAGATACAATAGCATCTAGCTGTACATAGTACTACGACAGATAAGACAGTGATGTCCCTGATCGTGGCTGCAGCAGCTAGTATTGACGACTGCTCGCAAAATCCCACCGCTCGCGCGTGGCCGCACGGAACAAACGCAATGCGAGAATCACGTTGATCCTGTCAGACAAACTTCGCAGCAGCAGTCGTCAATACTAGCTGCTGCAGCTGGTGACGTATCAGCGATGGTGACAACGAAGTTGTTGCTGTCATTAGGCCTAGTGTCAGTGTTAAGCTTACTGTTGACTGTTCGTTGTCCGACTCACCGTGTTAGGTCTATACTCGTTGGTATACCTGGTTGAAATCGTTCGTTTGGCGTTCCATAGTCGATATTTCCACTCCTGCCTTCTCCACCCCTGCATTTTCGATTCTCCTTCATTTTCCAATTCTGCATTTTTAGTCGGGCCGAAAAGCGAACACAGAAAATTCTAAGGAGCATAAGAAATGCAACTAACAGTCATACAGTCCGTAAAGGCAGTACGGTGATTGATGCACGGCAGCTGATGGTAAGAAAAAATGTAGAAGAAGAAGTGATTGCCTGGATTGGAAGAGCTAAAAAAATGGACAATAAAAGTTATGAATTTGTGATGACGCAAATGATGAACTGGCATGTGTGAAGAGAGACGAAAGCGAAGGACAATGATTATAGCAATAAGACTGGCGAATTTGGAACTGCATGGGAAGCTGATTCCAAAAAAAACATGACGGCGCTGTAATCGAGAATGGAAAACGCGGAAACGTATTTTTGATGTATAGCCAATATGTCGTTGCAAGAGTAGGGTTCGATGAGTAGCGTTCAATCGAATCTAAATCTTACTTCGCCAACTGTACAAGTCGTGATTAAACGTTGCATCGTGGTCCATTTAAAGTGTAATTGTGGCCACTTAACTGATCTGGTTCGTTTATTAGAGTAAAAGCTTCTCACTCTTAGTACGTATAACACGGAATAGAATTTTGTAGGCAAGTGCCAAGAATGCTCGCAGCCATAGCTCTAGGCTCTCGGGGTTTATTTTTTCAGCCTAGAATAGTACGTCATGGTAGCCAGCTCGGGAATTTTTTTAGTAAATCGTCTCTGGACAGATTCGATCAACCAACGTAAGTCACGAAGAAGTTCAAGAAATGATAAAAGTTTACAAAAATTCAAAATAATTCGATCACTTGATTATTGAGCAAAATTAACGGATTAAGTGATATTTGTCTGCCCCCACGCTTATTGCCGAGTTTTTCACTCTGCAGTTTTGGTCCAGCGTTTTCCAGTCTCGTGTTTTCAGTAGCTCATCAGACACGTCGAAATGAGCGATTACTGATTTTTAACGAGGAAGAAGAAAGTGGCCAAGCGATGTGGCTTTCCGACGTTGACGTTTGACTTTTTAGGCCAAACTTTCTTGTCCATTTTCATTTCGAGCTTTCTAGAGCTTTTCGTTCTTGAGTTTTGGACAGGTACTGGACAAACTGACAAACAGACAGACAGACAGACAAAGTATAATAACGTGAATATCGGTATAGCGATGGCCAAGATGATGTCCGTCATCAGCCTTTTTTTCTACGGAGTTTAATAGGTATATTCGTTTTTATTGTGACTTTTTGCCTAAAAGATTCGACTGTTAGATTAGGTATGAAAATGAAAGCATTTCATAGAAAGATAATTAAATGAATAAAATTAAATAAATAAATAACTTATGCAAGAAAGCCTTAACTCCGTCAGTGGGCCACTGAACAGGCTAAAACCTTTCACCACAAACATCAGATTCCGGATTACTTTGCGGTCCGTTAGCCTGCTCCGTTAGTTTCATTATGCTGAAACGAAACCCTGTCGGTGGAGCTTAACAACTAACTGTCGCCGTTTGACTTACAGCCGTAGCACTAGCATACTTGTTATGATGTCAGCCGCAGCATGGCAATAGCTACAGCAATAATAATGGTCTGCTTCGTTGATGGTTTCTGTTGTACTTATGACACACTGTGCACAAGTTATCACAGATACGCAGTCAGCGAACAGCGGCCGCACAGTCTACATTATTAACGGTAATAGAACGTACAAAAACAGCGTTTGTACAACTTCTGTGTGAAGACAATCTATGGTGCAAAGACTGTATAGTTCTGCTGAATACAGAGTACAGTATTATTTTCGGTTAAAAATGACGCAAAACACCATCTCTTTTTTCGTCTGCAAAATATGCAAAAACTAACCCGAAAAATGAAGTTTTATTCCCACCGAAAATGAAATTCGGTCACTGTCGCAGCATTAATCGGTTATTTGCTTTGTATTGCATACTCAGCACTAGGTCTTGACTCGGATCGTCTGCCGCTGTTGCCGCCTGTGGCGCCTCCAAGCGACGATCATCTGAGACTTGGCGGCGCAGGCGGCGGCTCCAGCAAGAAGAAGATGCGCAAACCACGCACCATCTACTCGAGCCTTCAGCTGCAGCAGCTGAACCGCCGCTTTCAGCGCACGCAGTACCTGGCGCTGCCTGAGAGAGCAGAGCTCGCCGCGTCTCTCGGGCTTACCCAGACGCAGGTATACAGCACTTTACCGACAACTCTGTCGATATCAAATCTAATTTAACATGGTCAGATTTTTGGGGTGCCCTAAATAGGATTAGGAAATACTATTTTGAGGTCCACTAGAGTATAACAACGTAAAGGAAACAAAATAGCCAGAATATAATGCCAGGAAATGATTGCTGAAAGAGAAATGTTCTGGTTAGCTGGCAGAAGGATGACCAGTAACTCTCTCTGCAGAGACGTCATTAGACAGACTGTTCCAAATTCGTGGCGCAGCCGAAAGTTTGACAGTTGGCGCCACCAAGCGGCCAGTACCAACACATAGGAGTGCTCGCCGACCGGGCACATGAGCGACACCGATGAGTGGCCCAAGGTATCGCGGTGCGATGTCGTGCATATAACTTTGTAAGGCAACAAACAGACGTTCGAGCGTCATCCGCAGTTAAAATGCCGGACGAATATCGCAGCTGTGTCTTCGGCCGACGTTATCATTCTGCTGGTATCATAGCGAGGCATGAGTTTGTCACTGAACTGTATTTTCAACATCGTAATTTCCTGATGATCTCGCCGATAACTTATGAAGTCACAGTGCACGTCATCTAAACAGTATGTTAGACTAGCTTACTGCACGAGGCCATATACAAATTCGTTTCTTTCACACTGTATTTATAGTTTCTCCGCCAAGAAATATCTGTCACACAATCCTTTCTATATAGTAACTTTATTTTACGGCGCCGTACGTAATTTTGTCTTTACTTACTTTCTTTCTTTTACCCACTTTATTCCATTTTCCACATATTCGTTGCTCAGTCTCAACTACTCAACCGGCTAATGACGTCTGTTCTCGTTCAGGTAAAAATCTGGTTTCAAAACCGTCGCAGTAAAGTGAAAAAGATGATGAAACAGCACCAGCATGGTGGTCCAGGCCCGGTCACCAACAACAACGCTGGTGTGGGCGCTAACGGCGGCGGCGGCAACGGGCCACCGGGCGGTGGCAGTGGCGGCGTGGGGCCGACAGCTGGCGCTGAGTCGCATGTACACGGCGGTACTGGTGGTCTACCGGCGAGGGACTGCTGGAGCCACCAGCCTCCGTCGTCACACCAGCACCACCAGCATCACGTGCCAGGCCGCCACGCGCCCGACGACGAGCCGAGTCCGCCGCGTCGAGACGCCATCGACGACGACGACGACGAACCGACCAAGAAGCCGCTGCATCTGCTTCAGCTGCAGACAGCGATGCATCGCTTCTCGCCGCCGGAGATAGGCCACCACGGTGGAAGCGTCCAGCTGAAGGCAGGTGCTATACCGTCGTACCGCGGCAGTCCGACGCCGCTGCACCCGGTCCCTCCGACTGCGCGCTACCATCACACCCAACACGGCACTCCGATGGCATCACCAATCCACGCGTGGCCAGACGCCGGGGTCGACATGTTGCCTCCCGGTCTGCAGCAGTCGCACAGTCAGCAGCAGCAACAGCGTCTACACCCGGCAGCCGTCTCCAACCAGCCATCACCTTATCCTAGTTCAGCATATATGATGACATCTTCAGACATGACGTCGAGCTACCAGTCGTGGTACCCGGGCTCCGCTCAGCAGTTGCAGCAGCCGCCGCATCACCTGCCAACTCTGCTTTCGTAAACGTCGCGTTGAACGAAAGTGTGTGTAACTAAATGCCTCGACGTAAGCTGTACGTGTAGACATACATCGTGTCCCAATAAAAAGTAAGCCAAGATGTCTTCGTCACATCTTCTACGGAACTAGTCTGATTCTGATAACATTTTTATGCGCAGAATCCTGAATAACTCTGCCGCAAAGTATTACAAATGTTTTCCATCGCATCTGAATAGTGTGTCTACACTGGTAAAACTAAGAGTGAGTCCGTGTTTTGCACAAATTCCTCTAATGAAAAACCGTAAATGGACAAATTTTACTTACTTTCGGAACACGATGTACGAATACTTATAGAGGAGACTGAACGACGCTGAATTTTAGAATTTGTAAACTGAGACAGCATATTTTATGTCGTTTACAACGTTGCGAAGTTGAGCACTTCACTTAGCTGACTCATCTTTGACACCTTGTGTATGCCTTTGACAAGTTTAATACCATACATGTAGGTGTAGCCAGAAGGTGCGCCCCCCCCCCAGCCTGGCTATAGAATATTAAGCAAGTCTGACCACTTTCCGGGTTTCAGATCATGACGTTAGACGCATTTTACACAGAAAGAATGCAGCAGTATGACGCTTTCGGACTGTATAACTCGAACATTTTCTGGGAAAAGCCCTCTGCAAACTCTCTTTAGCACCGCAAATCCGAAAGTGAAACTACACTCTTATGAGTGCACTCCCGCAGCGAAAATCCTGGCTACACCTGTGTTTAATATTGCAGGTATATGTGTACACTTTAAACACACATAATACCGTGATTAGATTCGCTTTACAGCACACTATTTGTATGACACCTAATGCCTTTATCGGTATGCCCACAGAGATCGTATTATGGGAGCTATAGGACAAAGCTCATAATACTTTGTAACAAATATGTAAGCATGCGTCAATTATTATTATTATTATTATTATTAGGCCGCCAGAAGGAAAGACTTATGTTTTCCTGCCGTGCTTTTTTCGATTTTACTTATAATCTCCGAGTTTGCGGAATGGCCCCGCCAAAATTATATTAGGGTCCTAGACTTAACATGCACATTCACTCAGACATTCCATCGATCCCTTTATTACATTTTACAGGTTCGAGTCTAGACTCTGCAACACGAAAATTTTTACGCGATTTTCCGCCGCAGTAGCCTTTGCGTTGCCGTCGTTTCGAACTGTAGCAATTCATCTGAAAAACAAACTTGTAGGCGAGAGTTTTGCGATTTTCAGCCGGACGTGACTAAAAACTGGAAAGTGACAAAGTGAAAAAAATAATACAAAACGAAATTTAAAAAATAAGTAACTCACGGTCTGAGGTTGCAATTTAGCGTTAGTTGCCACATTATTATTATTGTGGTTCATTTTGGCACATCCGGTATATCTCCTGCGAATACAGATTAAGTTCGTATATGGTCATTGGGTCAAGGTCAAGGTCACAGGAGCAAAAAGGTCGAAAATCTTTATTCCCGCAATGTAAAACTTCCATCGGCAATAACCCCGGTTCTATATTACATAGAGCCATGAAGTCTGCGTGTAGTATGTGGTTTTCGGATACGGCGGATTGAATGGTGTAACCGCCATCTGTGTCACGTGACCGGAAGTGACCACGCGTAACTAAATGCATGCATTCACGGGTGTAAAGCAGCGTTATATTATTAACTATAGACATAAATATTAACTAAAAATCTTTAATAGAGGTTAAAAAGCACATATTTCTGCATAAAACGATGCATATTATGTTATAATAAATACTTTGGCCCATTTCTTTGTCTTAAACATCCAGTTGCTCACAACTACACCGGGAGTTACAATAGAAATAAAGAAACCTTAAATAACAAAAATTATACAACAGTAACTCAAACTCTGTTAAAAATTATTTAGTGAGTCAACCACAGCATTTTAATATAACAAGAAGCTCAGCTACCGCAGAGAAAACGCGCATCTAACATCGCTCTATCGTACGGTGCAAAAACATTTCGCATATCGCCATAAATAATACATCAGTAAAAACTAGATTCTTTTGGCTACATTTTTGTCGCAGACAGTATCTATATTCAAGTACATTGACTTAATCGGCCCAAAAGCTACCGAATTAGCGCAAAATAAGGGAAATTTCGCAGTTCAAGGTCATTCGAGGTCACCGATGTCGGTACCAATGGAAAACCCGTACGCGACTTCATATTATTGATTACTACTAACATATCCTATCTCGCTCCGTTTCCAAGATATTGCAGATTATATGTCAAATTTTCTCTTTCGACAGGGGTTACTTGGCTTTAACACACTCGTTTGTGGTGAACCATAAACTCGGGACCACGAAATTTATCTCCAAGAACTTAGAAAGATCGTTCTGTCGTATGGTATTAGTATAGCTACAGACGATTATTTTGTTTTGTCACAAACCACGCGTTTGACCGACAGACGGACAGACAGAAAGTCCACAGCAACGAGCTCGCCCTAACAGAGTTAGATGCGCGCTAAAATGAGTCCTGGACACATCTGTTAAATGGCTGGAGTAATGAAGTCTTGGTTTAGGACATTTCAACTAGTTTATCACTTTTCTGGTTAAACGTTTGATAAGAGTTTAATAATGTTTGCTTCTGCATTGCAAATTTCGTTCGCATCCCGTCCGTTTACAGTAGGAAATAATTAAATATCATTTTTTGTTTTCTTACCGCATTAGCGTATTGACAGTTTTGTTGACCGACAAATAGTACATTGTTTATTTCCTGTTTGGGATGGATATGTTCTTCGCTGATAAATATAACCAGGAAGTCAAAAGTTCAACATTAAAAGTGCTAGTTTTTACGCAGAAAAACTTACGAATGAGTGAGTGAATGAATGAATGAAAGAATGAATGTATAAATGAATGGATATGTTTATTTCAAGCCCAACGCATACACGTACATCGTACACGTACACGAACACACACAGACACACTTAAATGAAAAAAGATTAGGCAAATACAATTAGTAATACAACTACGAAAAGCGAGACAACTGAAGTGAACAGTTTCAACAACACATCTAATGGAAGTGTCGCTGCACATTTCTAAATCTCACGGGATCATCATAAACAGTGGTGTTAACGTTGTTATTCCGACATCGTACTACCGTTTCGCCGCACACAGCGCCCAATCAAAGAGATGTGATGGTTAAAGCCTGTTGTGCCTGAACGCAGCTTATCGGCACCTTTTATTACCACCGCTGTGCCTATATAATTGAACAATAACATACCTCTGCGTTTGCAGTGCAGAATACCATAATTTATCCCTATTTGACCACTGACCTCGCAGTCTATTAATGGCCTGGTGGTAGGCCCTATAAGCAGTCTTTTTACACTCAAAAAAGTTCACCCTTTTTATTTTTTGTGATTATTCGGTCAAATGTTGACCGATTTTAATAATATTTGGTAATATTGCAGCTGAGAAAATTTTCCACCAAATGGTTTATTCCTTTTTTATAATATCCAGTTTGTGTATGAATATTACAGAATACAAGAAAGATCTCTGTATATGCTTTCAATGCTGCTGCTTCATCTTGTCGTCGTGAAAGTTTCTTGCAGCCTTTTTTCAAAAAAGTTGGATCACTCCCCACAGTCCCCAATCTTTATTCAGAAATTTTTACTAAGTTTTGTGCTTGTAAAAACGTACAAATTTCTCAATCCAAAATTGGATTTTTGTCGCTGAAACTCATGTTTACACGAAATCATTGACATCAAATCCGTTGTCTGCTACCATTAAGCAACGCGCGTTCGTTATTTGAATAAGTAAGAAAGTAAATTAACCAAAGAAGTGGGCCTGCAGTCATTCATCGTGAAATTAATGACATAATGGTTCACAGACTGAACGAAAACTACTATAACAGTATCATCATAGCAAAAACTGTCTGAAATGCGACATTAAAATTTTTACATTATGGAATTGTTTAAAAAGCGCAATGGACAAAAATGTGGCAAGCTTTAACAATAATGATATCGCTTGTCTAGAACCTATTAAACATTACGTGATTATGTTTATGGCGGTTGGTCGGAAAAGTCTTCGTGCCGTCGTCTTGGCATCACAAACAGAAAACTCTATTTGCCAGCTATTCAAACAACAGGACAGTAAACAGATTGACAGCCGAAATTGGTAAACAGTTTCTAACATAAGATAACCTGTTTATTTATCTGTGTTTCTCGCAAATTACTAATTTAGTTCACTAACAACCGGTGCGTAATCCCGTGTTTGAAGTTCATTATCGCTGTAAGCTTACATACATTAGAATTGCTTTTTTTAACTTTTTCTTTCCTTGCTGTCAATTTGGCGAAATAAAGTTGAATATAACCTCTCCTCAGAACGGTCGATGTCTCTGCCGAGACGTCACGTGGTACGCTGACGTCATCACCCAGTGAGTCAATAGCAATTGGTCGTCGCGGTGGTCTGTGGCTGCTGTTTGATCTCATCTGCGACGCCGCGAGGCTCGCCGCTCGCGCTGCTGTTTCTTCTACGTGTGTGGCCAATGGTCTGTAATTGCTAGCATCCGACCTGCTCATCACATGCTCGCCGTGTATCATAGACTTCACGCCGTGATCTATTTGATGTAGCGACAGAGCATCCTCCGCGAGCGAGCCTCGCTCGTCGTCTTCCGCCAGGCGTTTCCGCCTCTGTAACCACCAAGTGTCATCCCCATCTTCTGTTAACCGACCCGGCCTTCTGTATTTTTAACCGAAGAAACTATTTATGTCCGTAAGCTGTTTAGAAACGGGTTGCTACATTTCCATCATTATTTTGTCGAACGACTGCGGAATATTAAAGAAAAGAGTTGATAACAGGCGATGACAGCATAGTTACGAGATATTTTTGACTGGTTTAAGTAACGAAATTATTTATCATTTAAATGACTATTTAGGCTCATTAGAAGTCACAAGTTACTACCACACTGTATATAAAACACGTGCGACACTGGAGTAGCATAAACAGAACCTTTTATTTAAAAATAATGTAAAGTTATATGAATTCGCAGACGTCACCAAAGACGTCCAACGGCGACATGTTGCGTTTTATTCGCAAAAAACTCGCGAAAGCAGAAACGCAGAGAGTATAAATGTCATATGACGATGAACGCTTCGCTAAGTTGTTTCTACAAAACAAACTTCGAGTTTAGTTTCGCAAACTTTGCGTTTGACATGCGTGCGCAAAAGTTGCCTATGATCGTCAAACAAGTACGATATACTTCTGTCATGTATGTTCGGAAAAAAAAACATTGGAACCAATGGCTGTCGTGACTGGTCAAGGTGGTCAGTAAATGCAATGGTTAGGTGACGTCACTGACTGGTCTAGTAAGTCACTGCCGGAGTTGGTAAGATTGGCAGAAGTTCATGCAGCACATATACGTTTCGTTCACATAGTTGTCTACGTTCGTCAAACGAACAAAGTACCCTGAATCTAAGATTGAACTACATGTATACGGTGTCCGTATCAAGGCGGACAGTAAAATTTTAAAAAAATGCTGCGAGTGTTTTGCGAAAATCCAGTCATTTGGCGGCTCGACGATAGTCGCGAGTTTATCAGCAATCTTTATTCACCGAGTATCACACGGTGGAAGAAACATACAAGATGAAGAAAAACATACACACACAACAATCCAACAGTGGCCAGGTACCTACTTATTACATCGACATTACAGTCATTATTATACAGAAAAAATATGTTATTTTTTACCTCTGTCCTTTTGACACCTAGACTCTAGTCTAATCTCCCAGACGGCAGAGACGTCAAAAGTATATCGGAAGTTCGATCCTACGCTGAACTTGTAATAATGACTAAAAAAGTCATAAAAGAGTGCGAAATTGGCCCCCGTGCATGGGCGGCGCCAGCGGGGGGGCAGGGGGGGCAGCTGCCCCCCTGTGCCC
>Ga0066192_1000271_pt1 | contig 10594 bp, 4 predicted proteins | sample WorMetvacBELIZE1_FD_58707 | JGI IMG/M metagenome (GOLD analysis project Ga0066192, IMG submission 58707) | Marine gutless worms symbiont microbial communities from Max Planck institute for Marine Microbiology, Germany - Olavius vacuus BELIZE.1... | ecosystem: Host-associated > Annelida >... | reverse complement strand
AGGTGATTTGGGTTGAGCGCTTCAATACCGGCAATATCAATTTCATCGTTGCGCACGACCATAACCTCAGCACCCAACTCACAGAAGTATTGGTACAAGTTGTAGGTAAAAGAGTCGTAGTTGTCGATGATAAGTAACATACGTAAGTCGTGACCGTATTGAGGAGAACAATAGGATGTGTATTGTGCAGTAAGAGATTAGAAAGGCAAGTCTTTCTCTTTATTTCCTATTTAAACTAGGGCAATAAAGAAGAGGCGCACTAGGCGCCTCATTTAAGTTTTCTAAGATTACTTACAATCTTTCTCGAAGATGGTATCAACCCAATGAGGGTTATCTACGAATGGGTTACGGTTGCCCTGAATCTTTTGAATTTTGCTGTTGCGGTTAAATTCAAAGTGATCAACTGGGTCTTGTTCATTCCATTCCAGAAGCACACAAACATTACCTAGAGCCGTGCCGTTATTGGTTACGGTAGATACAAGCTCAAGGTCTGGATTAGAGACATCGCTGGTATCTTTGCCTTCATAGCGCGTTGCCATGTAGAACATCATACGAGCAACATCACCCTTCACTTCATCACGCGGTTCAAATGAATCACCATCACTGTAGTTACCCGGAGCTTCGGTAATTTCATTGCCACCGTTGTCAAACTCTAAGTTACCACGCTTGCTGTTTACCGACTCATCTGTCGGACGTAAGTGGTGAATATCCGTATACGCTGACGCGCGGTCATCATTAAATCCGCCGTTGGATTTAGGATAGGTGTGCTCGCGGTTCCAGTTATCTTGCCCAAGGTTACCTTGACCCGTTTTCTGGCCTTTCTCTTGTGAGCGACCTGTATACATCAAAATAACGTTGCTGCTGTTATTTGGATCTTCATCAGTTACATCCAAAGCATCCCAAACATCAAAGCTGCTTGATGAGTATGGTAACTTCGTCACGCCTGTGGAGATGATGTTGTTTAATGCTTCTTTAAGCTCATCACCTGTTTTGTTCAATGCGCTATCGTAGTAACCATCAGGGTTGTGAACTTCACCCGGTGGAACTGGTGGCTCAACAATCGTTGTTTGACACGTTACCTTAGGTAGCGTGCCGACAACATGTGGATCATGTGCTTGTTCATATGCCGCATTAACACTGAATGCACATGGGATAAGTAAAGTCAGTAGTGTCTTTTTCATACTTTTAATTAGGGACAACGAGGCCCCTACTCCTTTATGCAATGAGGTTACTTGTTAAAACGACGACGTAGGAAACCAAGTCCTAGTAAGCTCAATAGACCACCTAGGCCAAATGAACCACCATCGCTGCCAGAATCACTCATTTGAGTAATAGACACTTGCTGCGTTTCAATCACTTTACCTTCAACAGCCGTTGTTACTGTGTAGTCACCAACATCTAGACCTGAGATAGGTACTTCCGTCCAACCCAGCGCAATTTCAAACTGATCAAGAACGTCTTTCTGAACATTGGAAGAGGTCGCAACAAACGCTTGGGTAGCATTGTTGAAGCTCACCGACACTTCGTCTCCTACTTTTAAGTAAGCAGAGTCTGAGTACTTAGTCAGATCGACAAAGTGATTAAAGGTACCGCCACCGATAGGCGTCTGTGGACGAGGTTCGTTAATTGGCTCATCAGGAAGCTCGACTGGCGTACCCGGCTGCACTGGTTGGTCTGGATCAGGGAATACTGGGTCAACAGGATCAATTGGTTTACCGGCAAAGGCAATCGATAGTACAACTGGATCATGCCCTGCTGCACGGAACGAGTCAGAGTAGGCTTGACCAAGTTCGTGCTTAGCATCCAATGTTTGAGATTCACCCGCATTGATATTCCAATGAGTTGCACCAATAACTTTCGACTTAAGTCCTGCAGATGTCAAAATGTAGTCGAGGCTACCATTTTCATCCCCTTGAACTACGTTGTAGCTATTTGGATCTACAATCTCCATAACGTTCTCAAAACCGTAGCTATCGGCAACAACCACACCTTCTTCGTGTAGAGATTCTTCACCAATAAAGGTTTTCTCAGCCGTCTTGAGCTCGTAACTTTCAGGTGCACCTGAACGATCGGTCAGTACTGTGATTGCATCTTCATTATTAAAGGCATTTAGGCTACCAAGAATGACCTTTTCACCTTCCATCTCAGCTAGCTTCTGGCCTAGGTAATCTGCCGCAGACACACGTAGATTCTCACAGCCGCCTTGGCGATCGTCGTCCGATGTATCTTCTAGACAAACTTGGTCTTTATCTGCAAAGTGGTTAACCGCAACCACAAGTTTCTCTTCACGATCTTTGAATGAGAATACCGGCACAACCGCAGCATGCTGAGTCGTAAACTCACCATTTTCCGCCTCTTGCTTCGGCATAGGGATCACTTGTAGCGAATCTAAGCCAACTGTACTCGGACGGAAAATTACGAAGTTCGCTGTCGCTAGCTCACCTACCGTTGTTAGCCCTTCACTGCTAGCAATGTTGTACTGCTTAGCCTCTGGAAGATCAGCATTAAGCTGAGTTACTAGGTAAGAAATCGCAGAGCTCTCTTCAAAGCCGTTGTTTTCAATTTCCATCAAACCAACAATATCAGCATCAAGTGCAGTTAATGCCGCAACAAGCTTCGCGGTTTGATGATCAAACTGAGTTGAATCCTGCGCACCAGGTGTCGCATCGAACGCTAAGAAGTCATTGCTCTCACCGCCACCTTGCAAGCTATTGAAGTACTCTTGGGCATTAAATGTTGCGATACGAACGTCGCCCTCATCAACTTTAGGTGCTAAGTCACGGTTATTACCACGTGCAATGAAAGTATCGTTGTTCGCATCTTCTGTTACGTAGAAGCGGTAGTCTGAGTAAGAGTACCCAAGCACACCTTGAAGGTTACTTGCTCGGTCGCCGACACGAATAAAATCTTCGGTTGAACCATTTTGATCAATGTCGGTTTTAGCAAAGTCTGGATACCATGCCGGAGCACCAACCGTATCTTTCTTAAATGACTCAACCACTAAGCGTGCATCATCATTACAGTCCGCTGCTTTTGCCGCTTCGTCGGTACCAGGGAAGTTCGCTTGGTTCGGGTGAACACTAGCTTTGCCTTGGCTAAGAACGAGGTTGTAACGCTGAGGTCCTTCATCCAAGCTGTAGCTACGTGAAACGCGCATATCAACCGCAGAAGTTAGCTTAACCAGCATGCCTTCATGGCGCTCTAACGTGAAATCGAACTCCGAATCTGAGGCAATTTGCTCAAGGTTCACAGCCGATACAGAGCCAGTGCCCACTGCTTTAATCGCTGTCGCAGGAATTTGAGTCCAACCAAAGTTTTCTTCAACTGGGCCAGTTACCTGCACCTTATCACCCACGTTTAAGCCAGTTACATCACCGACAACAAAGATACCATCAGAAGTTTTTGGATCGCTGTCTGGCGTTTCGTCTTGCATGTAGAAACCAACTGCAACATCACCATCAAGCGCTTCACTTTGAATAGCTGTGATAACCCCTTCAACTGTGAAGGTTTCATCAGAGATAAACTTGCCATTGGCTGGATCTGTGTACGGAGAAGCCCAAGAGTCACCCTGAAGCTCACTGATCAGTGTATCTGGCGATGGATCTGGGTCCGGATCGGGATCTGGGTCAACCGAGCCATTAACTTTGCCTAGGCCATCAAATGTGTCTTTCGCTAGTTCTGTCCAGTCTGATTCATTGTAAGTCGCTGACGGTGAAGTACCATTTCTTTGCAAAGTGACATCTTTACCCCAACCACTCGGTGTCGGAACTGCGCCAACAACATCAACTAGGCTATCACCATTGAACAGACCGACTGCGTCTCCACCATTGTGGTATAAGCCACCGGTAATAGAACTTACACCGTCATCTAGCGTAATATCTGCAGAGTCATGCAGCACAACCAATACAGAGTTCGCTGGTAATGTTTGCCCATCAAGGCCCACCATATCCAATGGGCTTTCATCGCCATCTTTATAACGAACAAGTTTGTAACCTGTCAGATCAATATCTTCAGAGCCATTGTTATAGAGTTCAATTGCCTTATTGTTTGAACTACCTTCTACGTATTCAGTGATGACTACTTCCCCGGCACCACCGCCACCTAGCTCAACTTTGCCGATATCTTCCCAATTATCTTTTTCAAGAACTTCAAACTTTGCTGGGTCATAGCTTGTACTTGGCGTCATATCGATACGCTTTAGCGTGACATCTTTGTTGTAGTCCGTATCGTTAACGTATCCCAAGATATCGACAATGCTTCCATCTTTTTGCAAGGAAATAGAGTCATCGCCATTGAAGTAAGTAATCGTACCTGTCGCATCACCTTTCGCTAGCAAATCGTCAGCGGCTTGAGCGTGAGTAACCACATGTGTCTCACCTGAACCCAGTGTAACCCCTGACAGATCGTATTCATTTGACCAGTTACCACTACCATTAGACTCAATAAAGAGGCTATAGCCTGACAGCTGTACTGAAGATGAACCAACGTTTGCAACTTCAATCGCTTTGTTATTACTTGAGCCTTCGACGACTTCTGAAATAACAATATTCGCATTTGCCATAGGCGCGATAACCGCACCAACAGCAATCGCTATTAAACTTTTTTTCATGTTTGAACCTCAAAGGTAAACAGATTTATATCCATATCAGCCAAGTTAACGCTGTGTTTCCTCGACTTTACTCAAAAGAAAGGGCTAGTAGATAACTACTAACCCTTCTATCAATTACTGACGACGACGGCGTAGGAAACCAAGACCAATCAGTGACAACAGTGCACCGAAGCCGAAGCTACCACCTGAACCATCGTATTCAGGAGTCACTGGTGACACATTGCTTGAGTCTTGCTTGCTAATGTTGGTAGTCATAGTCATAGACTCAATAACTTGAGACGAAGATGCACCAGTATTTTGTGCAGCAACACGGTCTCCCATTAGCTTCATGGAAATCGTGTAAGTACCCGTATCAAGACCAACTACGTCAAACATTACTGTTTGTGCACCGTCTTGACTCAATGTCACTTTCGGTAGAGAGACATTTTGTGGGCGTGGAGAGATAGAGATTTCAGCAACATCACCAGATTTCGCGTCAGCCGAAACTGGGAATGCGATATCAGCACGACCGCTCTTCACAGCAATATTCACATTCGACTCACCCGCTTCGCCATACTTGTAACCTAGCGATACCATTGCTGGATCGTGGTCTGAAGAACGAATTGGTGTTTCTCTAGCGAATGGGTTAGAAACCTCATCAGATGCTTTCTTGTAGTTGCTGTAGTCATTCAATGAAGATTCAGCCGCATTGATGTGCCAGTCAGCAGCATCCACCAAACGATCTTTCAATGAAGGCGTGATTAGAAGGTGGTCCAGAGAACCAATCTCGTTGTTGTATGAGTAACTCCAAGCGGTTTTGCCAGCTGGGGTTTTCAAGTCAACCGCATTTAGGTAGCCAAATGTTGTCGTGATCTTTTGACCATTCTTTTCAAATACTTCATCACCAACAAAGGTGTAGCTTGATGCGTAAATGTCTTTGCCAGTTGGGTTCTCAGTAAGAACAAGCATTGGATCTTCGTAGGTGTATGAGTTCATGTCACCCAATACCACTTGGTCGCCACCAATTTTGGCCATTTCTGTACCTAGCTGGTATGCCGCCGATACACGGAAGTTCTCACACGAACCTTGGTAGTCATCGTTGCGAACATCATCATTTACTGGATCAAAATCAGCCCAAGTTTCCCAACCGACCCAATCTTCATGACAAGTAGAGCCTTTTGATTTCAGGTGGTTAATCGCAACTGTTAGACGTTTACCTGTATTTAGAACATGGAAGGTCGCGGCAACCGTATTACGTTGGTAGTTGTCACCACTTTCACGAACGGCACCATCACCATCGATAATCGCACCACCATCAGGGTACTCAACTAGCGGAGCGTGCTGCTCAGGCATTTGAATAATTTTACCTGACACAATTGAAACTTTAGACGGACGGTAAATCACGCCCGACGTGATTGCATCGGTACCAATAGTGTCGTTGTGATCCAAAATGGTATCGCCATTCTTGTCGAAACCAACGAACACATAACGATTGTGGATAGAGTCTTGATCACCGCGCTTCGCGTAATCTTCTTCATTGTATTTTGCGTTAACAGAAGCAAGTAACGTCTTGATTGCACCAAAGTCGCCAAAGCCGTTGTTCTCGATTTCCATCAAACCAAGAATATCTGCATCTAAACCGTAGATAGCCTCAACAATCTTAGCTTTTTGAAGTTCGTACTCTTCTTCAGACTCAGCGCCACGGTTATCACCATATTGGTTCGCACTGCCGCCGTAAGGTGAGTTGAACAAGTTCAACACGTTCTGTGTCGCTACTTTCACAGTAAAGCCTGCATCGTACTCTTCATTAACGATGTCATACTCACCAGAGCTTGAAACTGGACGTGGTGTATTAGGCGTAATATCAGCACTTGTCATCTGATAACCACCAGCCGCAGGATCTTTCACGACTAGACGGTACTCATCATAGGTATAGGCAATCACACCTTCTACGTTCTTAATGCCATCATTAATACGAATTGGGTTGTCGTAGCTGAAGTTTGCGTAGTAAGGGATCTTACCGTTACTTGGTGCTTTTTCGCTGTCTAGGAACAGAGTGGCATCGCGGTTTTGTTCAATCTTAGCGATCGATTCAAAACTGCCTGCAACATACTCTTGGTTCGGGTGGAAGTTCGGCGTTTCATACGCTAGAGCCAAGTTGTTACGGAACTGACCTTTATGGTAAAGCTCGAAGTCGAAAGCGAATGCACGGGTTACGCGCATATCTTGGTTGCCGTCTTTGTTGTCATCCATGTCTTCAACAAGTTTGACGAACATACCTTCGTGGCGCTCTAATGTGTTTGCAAAAGATGCACCGTCTTCCGGTAGGCGTTTTAACTCAACAGGACCTGGAGGAGTAACACTGTTTCCAGTTTCTACCCAGTTCCCTGACATATTGAACTGTGTTTGACCGAAATATTCGCGAACAGTACCAACAACCGTGATTTCTGTACCCACTGCTGGTTGAGTGCTTGAATATACAAACAGACCATCAGAAGTCAGTGGATTACCATCGTTATCGTATAAGAAGAAGCCTTTAGAAAGCCCGCTAGCCGCACTCGGTAGCACATAGCCCACATAAGCGGTTAGCTTGTATGATGCTTCTGTCTCATAGAATTTATCTTCTTTTAGCGACGTACCAAACTCAGCTTCAACCAAAGGAGAAAACTTACCTGTACCTTGTACTTCAGCAATAGTTACTTCAACTGGCGGCGGCGGCGGCGTTGGTGGCTCTTCTAACGTTAGTTTTCCAAGATCATCGTAAACATCCGTACCCACGTTAGCCCAGTGCAACTCTACATATGAACTGTCTGGTGTTGTCGCATCGTTTGTACGGCGCAGAGTAACTTCTTTACCCCAAGTTGAACCGCTAACACCAATAATGTCATGGATAGTATCTGGGTTACTATCCGCACCAATCCAAACTGGATCATCACCATTAAAGTTCAATGCGTCATGACCAATACCGCCGTAACTACCCGAGAAAACGATCGTTGCACCATTTGCTGCAACTGCGTTTTTCAAATCAGCAGTAGCATTATCGCCAACCACTACGATACTTTCTCCAGCAGCGATAGTGACATCTTTCAGTACTGGGGTTGCATCATCCGGTTTTAGAACTTTGTTTTTGTAGCTGCTGTAATACAGAGCATGATCGGTAAAGGTGAACGGCGTAGTACCTGTATTGGTAATCTCGATTGCACTGTTGATTGCATAACTATCAACGCTAGATTCTACATATTCTGTGATCAGGATGTTGTTGATGTCCGCTAGCGCAGCGCCACTAAGCACACTGCTAATCGCACCAGCGAGTAGAGTCATTTTTTTATTCATTTTCGATATCTCTCTGATTTAATTAGAAGTAAACACGTGCGTAAGCGTAAGCGTCTTGAGCTGCTTCACCAGTGTTCCACTCAAGTGCGATCACACTAGAACGTGTTGGACGGTAGTTAACGCCGAACGTACTCCACACGCGCTCATCGCCCCAGCTGTAATAATCTTTGCCGTAACGAGCATTATGATTTCGGTTCACATCACCCCAAGATTGGTATTCCTCAAAATTATATGACGCTGTAAATTCCCATACTTCAGAGAATTTATATCGAACAGAAGCTAAATAACCTTTATTGTCTTCGGTTTGGAAATCATTGTATTGCTCGACTGGGTCTTCTTCTCCTGGCAAACAATTGTCAAGGCATGTAGGGTCTTCACGGCTTCTATCTTCTTCTTCAATGAATGCATTTAAACCAAGATCCAACTTATCCGTTACAGATATACGAGCCCCTACGCCATATAACAGTTGTTCACCGTACGATGATGAGCCATCGGAACCACCGCGGGCTTCAGCACCAGCGACAACAGAGAAACGATCACCAAAGTAGCCGATATAACCATTCACAATTTCGCCAAGCTCAGAACCAGAAGAAGACTCAGCACGGTTGGTGTATGACGCACCCACTTTTATCACGCCAAAGTACTTACCTTCATACTTAGCCGTCATGTCTTGGTCGCCCGCTTCACCGGTTTCAACCGTGGTATCGAAAGTGAAGTCGCCCCACTTGTCGTAGTCATCAAATGCAGTATCGGTTAGACCTACCTCTACGTAGTGTTCTTGATTCTTGCTCTTGTACAGGTCGTATCCAATAAAGACCTTGTCGATCGCCAGAACCATATCACCTGAACCGCCTTTCCAGTTCTCACGCTCGTAGTCCAGCTCTAAGCGATAGTGCATCTTGTCTTGTTTGCCCTTCACACCCATGGTTGCGAATGAGTCATCAATGAAGGTTTGGTCTGCGTAAAACTCACCGTATTCATAGTTGGCACCAATATGACCACCAACACCCACCTCTCCATAGAGTTTTACGAAGTCACCATTTTCATCTTCATAAATAGTTACGGCATTTACAGCCGATGCCATGAACAAAGAAGAAATAGCCAGCGCCACTGCATTTCTTTTTAACATCACTTATTTCCTTAAATTCAACACTCGTAATGGAATATCGTTCCAAAGCCAATTAGCGCGCAGGAATTCCAACCACTTATTTTATAAATATTCTTTCGATTGAAATTTACGCGTGAAAAAGCACAGATTCACAAGAGTGATTCTGAATGTAGCCAAGCTTACTCAGTTATATTAAACCTGTGTAATCTCTTACTTTTATGTAATTAGATAAAGCGATAAACACCATAAATGGGGTTTGTTTCACATTTATGTCGCTGATATTACGAGTGTGATTATAAATTCAACAGAATGAGTGATGTGTAATAGAGCTTTTTGTCTAAATTTCTAATATATTGCTCAAGATCTCAGAAATTTAATTTACTTGGTGATAACTGATTTATTAATAATGTCAGATTTTTAGATCTTAAATAATTGGTACAATATAACAATTAAGGTATGTTTGATTACGCAGGCTTACAAATATATTTATTAGTTACCACCAAAATATATTTAACTGGTGAATGCTTCGATTTTATAAATCAGACCTAGCAGAAACAAAAAAGCCCCTGTAACTAGACAGGGGCTTTAGCAATAAATTTAGCGATTGAAACTATGGGCGAGTTACAAAACCTACTGCTTCGTATGCTTTCTTCAGCGTTACTGCTGCGCGCTCAGAGGCTTTTGCTGCACCCGCTTTCATTACTGCGTCCATGTAGGCACGGTCAGCACGGATACGGTGGTATTCCGCTTGAATCGGCTCAAGCATCTCAACAATCGCTGCACCCACGTCTTTCTTGAATGGGCCGTACATTTCAACGCCTTGGTACTGCGCTTCGATCTCTTCGAATGTTTTACCTGTTGCTGCTGAGTAAAGGCCCATCAGGTTAGAGATACCCGCTTTGTTTTCCCAATCATGAGCAATACGTGGTGGTGTTTCTGCATCAGTTTGAGCTTTGTTGATCTTCTTGATGATCGACTTAGGCTCTTCTAGCAGAGTAATCACGTTCTTACGGTTGTCGTCTGACTTAGACATCTTCTTGGTTGCATCTTGTAGGCTCATTACACGTGCATTCACTGTTGGGATGTACGGTTCTGGCACTTCGAAGATTGGCTGCTCTGGTGAGTAGATGTTGTTGAAGCGAGTCGCGATATCACGTGCTAGCTCAAGATGTTGCTTCTGGTCGCTACCTACAGGTACTTGGTGAGCACCGTAAAGCAGGATGTCTGCAGCCATCAAAACTGGGTAATCAAACAGACCTACGTTTACGTCGTTTGAGTGACGCGCAGATTTGTCTTTAAACTGAGTCATACGGCTCAGTTCACCCATTTGTGTGTAACAGTTAAGAAGCCAACCAAGTTGAGCATGCTCTGGTACGTGAGACTGAACAAATAGCGTGCTCTTCTTTGGATCAACACCGACAGCAAGACAGATAGCTAGTGCGTCTAGAGTTGCTTCATGCAGCGCTTTCGGATCTTGACGAACCGTGATAGCGTGAAGGTCTACCACACAGTATTGGCAATCGTAGTCATCTTGCATCTGTTGCCATTGACGTAGAGCACCCAAG